>Ga0265296_1000917_pt1 | contig 37846 bp, 26 predicted proteins | sample MunlanPumphouse1_FD_189073 | JGI IMG/M metagenome (GOLD analysis project Ga0265296, IMG submission 189073) | Groundwater microbial communities from a municipal landfill in Southern Ontario, Canada - Pumphouse #1 | ecosystem: Environmental > Aquatic > Deep subsurface > Groundwater | place...
ATGGGAGAGGCTCATCGCCGTTATACACGGCATGTCAACTTTCGAGAAAAATGGAAGGGTCATCTTTGGCAGGAGCGCTTTGCGTCGTATCCGATGAATGAGAATCATCTTCTTGCCGCAGCCCGCTATATCGAGTTGAATCCGGTTCGTGCCGGTCTTGCAAAGGAACCGTGGTCTTACAAGTGGAGCAGTGCCAGTGCCCACGTGACTGGCTGTAATGATGGTCTGGTGGATGTTTTACCGCTTCTTGAGATAGTGGAAGACTGGCGGGGTTTTGTAGGGGAGGATGTAAGCACTGAAGAAATTGAACTTTTCCGCTTACACGAACGTACAGGGCGTCCTTTAGGAGATGAAGTCTTCCTGAAGAGAATAGAAGGATTGGTCTCCCGTGTTTTGCGACGGCAAAAGCCGGGGCCGAAAAAGAAGGACACGGGTAGTTAGGTATACTGCACCCGGAACTACTCCCCAGAACTACCTCGTATACTACCCCCCGGAACTACCAATAATGGTGGGTGAGTTGCTGTTATCATCTTACAAACAATATTCACAAACCATAGTTCGTTTACAGGAGGAACAATGTATCCGAAAATATCAGTGAATCTTGGGAATCTCGTTCTCTCTCTTTCCGATGCTTTGGATCTTGCATTTTCTTCACTTGCCATGCACCAGCAACGCACGGCTTATATCGCTTGGGAGTTGGGAAAACGGGTGAAGTTGGAGGAAAAAAGGCTCGAGCATGTTTTCATCGCCGGTTTGCTTCACGACATCGGAGCACTGTCGATCGAGGACAAGAAATCCCTTCATGATAACGAGACCACAGCAACGGAGCAGCACTGCATCCGAGGACAGAATCTATTCAAATCCAACCCGTGGCTTGCGCCATGCGCAAACTTGGTGCGATACCACCACCAGGATTGGGTTCTGTGGGAAGAACCGCGAGACGTTCCCGAAGTGTTCGATTCGCAATTACTCTTTCTCGCGGACTACTTGGAACGTCAAATAGACCGAAAGACATATATTTTGCATCAGGACGAGATGCTCCGCAGCCGGCTAAGGGAACTCGCGGGCCAGCAGGTCAGCAGCGAAATCGTCGACTTGTTCTTTGACGTATCCCGCCGGGAAGAATTTTGGTTAGACCTCACATCGCCCCGCCTTTATTCATTGCTTCTACACCACGGTCCATTTCAGACGATCGAAGTCGACCTCAAAAACATCACAATCTTCGCCAGACTGATCAGTATGATTATCGATTTCAAATCACCCTTTACTGCCGCTCATTCTTCAGGCGTTGCCCAGTGTTCCATGCTCCTTGCCGAGATGTCGGGTATGTCCGAATCCGAGGTGAATCTGATGGAAGCAGCGGGGCTGCTTCACGATCTCGGCAAACTGGTCGTCCCCAACTCGATCCTGGAAAAACCAGCGGGGCTGACGCATGCGGAAATGGCCGTGATGAAGCAACATACCTACCACACTTTCTCCGTCCTCAGCAGCATCAGAGGACTCCAGATGATTGCCGAATGGGGCGCTTATCACCATGAGAGGTTGGACGGCAAGGGATATCCTTTCCGGCGAGAAGCGCATGAAATGAGCCTCGGAGCGCGGATTATGGCCGTTTCCGACATATTTACAGCGCTGGCCGAGGATCGCCCGTATCGAAAAGGGATGAATGCGGAGCGCATTAAAACTATTCTTCAAGATCAGGCATCGCACGGCATACAGGACGTCCGCATCGTGAATCTTTTGTTTGAAAACATAGAGGGGATCCGCAAGAGTGTAGCAGAAAAGCAAGAGCAGACCCGGCATTACTATCGGACTGCGGTTGAAAAGTCATAATAGTTCCGAAGGTGAACTCCGAAATCCATGGTAACCTCTCTCCGGAAAACGGGACCAGCTTTCGTCAGACTATGAGTATGATTTTGATTTTAAAGGATGATTCATGCCTGTTCATGACATTATTTACAACCGTCAGGAAAAACTGGTGGATCATATTACCTGGATTCTTCCATATTTCTATTGAATTCCGTACCCATTTTGGGTACAATCGTACCCAAAATGGGTACGGTGGTTTGAATATGGGTATGATAGCGGCAAATGATCATCTGACAGAAATCCTCTTCGGCAAGACCCGGCGGGCCATATTATCGGTGGTTTACGGTCATGTCGATGAAACGTTCTATCTGCGTCAGCTTGTTCGGGTTGTCGGAAGCGGTATGGGTGCGGTACAGCGTGAATTGAAGTCTCTCACGGAAGCAGGCATTATCAGGCGCATCGAAAAGGGCAAGCAAACCTATTATCAGGCCAATCCCCAATGCGCGGTCTTTACTGAGCTGAAAAGCCTGATCATGAAAACCGCCGGCATGGGGGATGCTCTCAAAATTGCACTAGCACATCTGGCGGATCACATTCAGACAGCCTTCATTTACGGTTCCATCGCTCGTGGCTTTGAAAACAAAGGAAGCGACGTGGATATATTTATCGTTGGAGAGGTAACCTTTGCCGAAGTTGTCGAAGCGCTCAGTCCCGTTCAGCAGACCCTGAACCGGGAAATCAATCCCACCGTCTATCCCGTTGATGAATTTCGGGCGAAGCAGAAAGCGGGGCATCACTTTATCAAGTCAGTCCTTGAAGGAAATAAACTCTTTCTGATTGGAGACGAACATGACCTTGCGAAGATGGCTTCTTAATGGCTGGCTGATGCCGCACAAGACAAGTACTCAGGAAATATCAGACCTGCTTGCCTTGGTGGATCGTGATCTTGCAGACTGCCAGTTGTTGGGGCTGAGTCCGGACTGGCGCCTGAATATCGCCTATAATGCCGCTCTGCAGGCGGCAACAGCCGCGCTTGCCGCAGCGGGTTACCGGGCAGCAAGGGAATCTCACCACTATCGGATTATTCAATCCCTTGCCTATACAATCGGTGCTCCCGCTGGTCTTATCGCCCGGTTTGATCAGTTCCGCAAAAAAAGAAACATCGGCGGTTATGAGCGGGCTGGCATTGCCTCCGATCAGGAAGCAAAGGAGATGTTTTCCCTGGCAAAAAATATCCGTAGCGATGTGGAAGCATGGCTGAACCAGACCCATCACGAATTTATGGAGAAATGATCCATGCCTGCCCATGACATTATTGACAACCGTCAGGAAAAACTGGTGGATCATATCAACCGGATTCTTGACTCCAGAGACGCGGCGAGATTTGCCGTGGGTTACTTTTTTCTTTCCGGCCTGACGGCCATTTCGGAAAAACTCTCCCGGATTAAGGAATTACGGCTGCTCATCGGCAATACGACCAATCGGGAAACTCTGGAACAATTGGCCGAAGGCTATCACCGTCTGGAGATGGTGGCCGAGGCCGCCGAGGCAGAACGGTACCCGAAGCGGAGCGACATTAGTCAGATGTCAATGGAGACAACGGGGAGCGTCCGGATCGGCATGGAGCTGATGGACCAAACGGACGAAGGGGAAATCCTCGTCAAGTCTCTGGTGCGGATGATCGAAGAGAAACGCCTCAAGGTTCGGGTTTACACACGGGGGCGTCTCCATGCGAAGGCCTATATCTTCGATTACGGCACGGTTTACGATCGGAACGGAAAACCTGTAGATCGCCATGAAGAAGGGATCGCCGTTGTCGGTTCGTCCAATCTGACCCTCTCCGGCGTCAACCACAACACGGAACTCAACGTCGTCGTTCAGGGCAACGACAACCATGCCGAGCTTGTCCGATGGTTTGAAGACCTCTGGAAGGAAGCCCAGGATTTCGATGAAAACCTGATGCAGGAGATGAAGGCATCCTGGGCGATAGCGCCTGTCCGGCCCTATGACATCTATATGAAGACCCTCTACGCCCTGGTTAAGGACCGCATCGAAGGGGGAGAAGATCAGGATCTCCTTTGGGATGACGAGATCACGCGGAGACTGGCCGATTTTCAGAAGGTTGCCGTCAAACAGGCCATCCAGATTATCCGGGACTATGGCGGGGCCTTTGTATCCGACGTGGTGGGTCTCGGAAAATCCTATATCGGCGCCGCCATTGTCAAACATTTTGAGCGTGTCGAACATGCCCGGCCTTTGATTATCTGTCCGGCAACGCTGGTCGAGATGTGGGAACGTTATAACGAGGTCTATCAGCTCAATGCCCGGGTCCTGTCCATGGGGTATCTCCGGGAAAGGGACGCCCGGCCGGCGCAGTTTCTCAAGGAAGACGTGATCTACCGGGATCGGAACTTCCTCCTTGTTGATGAGAGCCATAATTTCCGCTATGCCGACCCCCAGCGTTATAAGATGGTGGAATCCTTTCTGGAAACGGGGAAGAAATGCTGCTTCATCACTGCCACCCCGCGTAATAAAAGCGCATGGGATGTCTATTACCAGGTGAAACTCTTTCACCAGGATGACAAGACGGATTTGCCCATCGATCCACCGAATCTGAAAGAATATTTCCGCCTGATTGAAAAGGGGGAAAAGAACCTTCCTGATCTCCTGTCCAATCTTCTCATCCGCCGGACACGGAATCACATCCTCCGATGGTACGGATATGACTCTGAAACCCATCGACAGATCGACCCCTCCCATTTCAGAGATTATCAGGACGGCCGCCGCCGGGCTTACGTCATGGTGGCTGGGAAGCACCAGTTCTTCCCCAAACGGGAGTTGGAAACGATTGAATACAGTATCGAAGAAACCTACCAGGGGCTCTATCACGAATTGCGCGGATATCTCGGCAAAGCCTCCCGGAAGGGACAGCCGGTCAAGCCCCCTCCCAACGAGCTGACCTATGCCCGATATGGTCTGTGGCATTATGTCGTCAAAGAGAAACAGAAAAAGGAGCCCTATGCCAGTCTCCACCGGGCCGGTTCCAACCTGCGCGGCCTGATTCGGGTTTTGCTTTTCAAGCGCTTTGAATCGAGTATCTATGCCTTTCGTGAGACGGTGAGGCGTCTGCTGACCGTCCATAAGCGATTCTTAGAGGCCCTTGCGCAAGGATTCATCCCCGCGGGGGAGGATGCCCAGGCCATCCTGTACGAACCGAATCAGGACGAAGAACAGGAGCTGATGGATGCCCTGAGGCAGGTTTCCGGAAAATACAATGTCGCCGATTTTGATCTGCCAAGATTGAAGGGACACATCGCCCACGATATCCGATTGCTGGAAAGGATGCTGGAGCTCATTTCGCCTATCACATCTGACCGGGATGCCAAACTCCAGACACTGCTAAAAAAACTGAAAGAAAAGCCACTGAAGGATGGCAAGCGGCTGATCTTTACCCAGTATGCGGATACGGCGCGGTACCTCTTTGAAAACCTGAATCCACAGGGCGCGCGGCAGGATATCGATGTGATCTTCAGCGGAGACAAGAGCAAGGCCAGAGTCGTTGGCCGCTTTGCACCGAAGGCGAACCCGGAGTACCGCTTCACAGCCGGGGAAAAAGAATTGATGACGGTCGTTGCCACCGATGTCCTGGCCGAAGGTCTCAATCTTCAGGACTGCGACAAGATCATTAACTATGATCTCCATTGGAATCCGGTTCGATTGATCCAGCGGTTTGGACGCATTGACCGGATCGGCTCGGAACATGATGTGGTTTACGGTTTCAACTTCCTACCTGAAACTGGCATTGAGCGCAATCTCGGGCTCCGTCAGAAACTTCATAACCGCATCCAGGAGATACATGATACGATCGGGGAAGACTCGGCTATTCTCGACCGGTCTGAGCAACTGAACGAAGAGGCGATGTACGTCATTTATGAAAAGAAAGGCAGCCAGCTTTCGCTGTTTGAAGAAGAGGCGGAATTTCTGGATCTCAATGAGGCGGAAGAAATCATGCGGCAATTACGCCGCGACAATCCTTCGGAATACGATCGGATTGCCGACCTCCGGGACGGCATCCGTACGGTAAAACCTTCAGTAACGAAGGGCCTATATGTCTTCTGCCAGGCAGGCAGGTACCAACAGCTATTCCTTTTAAACGAAAAGAGGGAGATTACCTCCAGAGATATACCTCGCATCCTCGGCATGATCAAATGTGATCCTGAACTGAAGGCGCAGGGGTTTCCATCCGGCTACAACGCCGACGTGATGCATGTCAAACGCCAATTTGCAGAGACGGTCAAGCAACGACAGGCGGAACGGGAACACAGCCTGTATCTATCCCAGGGACAGCGTTTCGCATTGCGGGAATTGCGGGTACTCTTTGGACTTACCGCGGATGATGATACGAAAATTCAGATTAATGTCCTGGAAAAGGCTTTTCGCGGGCCAATGACATCGGCTATCAATAAGGAACTCAATCGTATTCGTCGCAACGGCATGACAGGTGAGCATTTAATGCGAGTCTTGACTGACCTTTATCATCAGCACAGCATGCGGGATTGGTCGATGCAGCGGAGACAGAGGTCTGAGGATCAGATCATACCAAAGATCGTATGTAGTGAAGGGCTTTTATAAGAGAAAAAGTCAATCCTTCAAATAAAATGAATTATGCAGCCGAAATCGAAACCACAGTTCAATAGGTAATCCGAATCTCACTGTGAGTAGTAGATTGAAACCTTGGATGCGGTTTTGATAACCGGTACATTTTATTTTTTCTTTAATCACTCCTAAGGCATTACGGATGGAAAGCTTCTATGCAAGCACATCTGCCGCAAATCTTGACTTCAAGAAATAATCGACAGGCATCTGGTATGATCGATATCGTTGATAGGCAGTTGCTATAGGCAGTTTCCACCACCTGACGTTTGGAACGGTGACAACGGATGTATCCATCGTTATTCTTCACGCCGAAGTCCGCTGAAGGATTTCCTGGCGACCCAACTGCATGGCGGCGCCCGCCGGTATGACCGGATTGCCGCGTCCATCAGCTCCTGTCGGAGCGACAGGTGAACATCCGGAACATGGTTGGATGGATATCAGATACCCTGGAAGACGTCTGGGGGCCGCAGCAGGTCAGGGGAGGTGGAACATGCCTGGGAAATTTGATATTATTTCATGTGCAGGATGCCTGAAACTTTTCTGCATCTATATTTGTCTAACAATCAGAATGAAAATAATGGAAGAAATAGCCAAGGATACAATCATCAATGCATCTCGAGGTGATATGAATGCCTTTGCAACAATATACAGGAACACTTCGGGATTTGTATATAACGTAGCGTTACGTACGGCCGGCTCGTACGACGTTGCGGCGGACATTACTCAGGACGTTTTTCTTAAAGTCTACGAGGAGCTTAAAAACTTCAGGCATGTCTCGAAGTTCCAGACATGGCTTTACAGGATAACCGTCAATATGACGCTCAACGTATTAAAGAAAAATTCAAAATACGCCAATAAAACAATTGACATAAACGATATACCGGACTCGATAACAACCGAAAATTCGGTTCATGATCAGATTGAAAGAAACGCCAGAAACGAAGAATTACAAAAGCTTCTGGATACACTGCCCGAAGACCAGAAAATATGTATCGTGCTTAGGAACATTGAAGATATGAGTTACAAAGAAATAGCCGGAACTCTTGGTATAAATATAAACACCGTTCGTACCCGGCTAAAAAGGGCGCGTGAAAACTTACTGAAACGCGCCGGGGGAGGTAAATTAAATGAGATGTACTGAAATTAGAGATGTTATCATGACAGACTTTGTCGATGGCGAACTTGATGCCGAAAAAGCAAAGGTCGTCAATGAACACCTTGCAGAGTGCCATGCATGCAGGACCTTCGAGAGCAACTTTGTCAAAACCGCTGTAGAGCCGTTCAAAAACGCACGGAGAGAAAACCCGCCTCCTTATATATGGCAGAACATTAGAAACGGGGTTGTGCAGAAAAATGCGCTAAAAGAGCAAAATTTCTTTTATATACTAAAAGGTTGGCTCAGTCTCCCAAAAGCAGTCATGGTAACCGCCACGGTTGTGTGCCTTATATTTGTGTCCGTATTTTTCATAACCAACCAGCGTACCGTCGTGACTAATGCCCCGGACAAAGCACAATTCTCTACCGAGAAAACTATCCAGACCAAAGAGAATTATTTTTCTTACCTTTATGAAGACGTCGATACAATCTATGCAAATGAAAAAGGTCTGGGAACGGCGGTTGAAGAATTGATCCTGGCGGATAACCGCAGCTGAAACTTTTTCCGGCTCCTGATTGTCTAATAGCTGATATTGGAGAAACCTTTCCAAAGGACTTATTGGAAACGTTTCTTTTACGGTCAAGATGGATCTTTTACACGATCGACTAAAGAAGGAGGTATTGAGTTATGAAAAGTAAAACAATCTTGGTAATGATGTTTGTATTAATGCTTATCGTTGCAGGTATGTCCGTTTATGCGGGGGACGGTTTCTGCAAAGGAAACGGCAAATTAATGCAGGAAAGATTTGAAAAAATCGCCAAAGAACTTAACCTTACTGACCAACAGAAACAGCAGCTTGAAGAACACAGGAAAAAAAGCATGGAGGAAAATGCAGCGATACATAAAGAGATGATGGACAAGCATGACGAGTTGAGAAAAGAGCTTGATAAGTCCGATACCAATCAAGCCAATGTTGACCGCATCGTGAAAGAATTGAAAGAACTCCATGGCAAACGACTCGATTCTATGGTTACCAGGGTCCAAGAAATGAAAAAGATACTAACACCCGAGCAGTTCGAAAAAATGAACAAGTCAATGGAGAAGAGAAGGGAGGAAATGAAAAATCAGATGATGAAAAAGGGCGTGCGTGGCCACCACGGTCCAGGAATGGATTTTGATATGCCTTGAGATTATTCGGAAAATTAAATATTATGAAATATTGCTGGAAAGGGACAAGCAGGAAACCGACCCCGGAGGTGCTTTTGAATAGTAATCAAAAGAGCTTTCGGGGTTTTATTCCAATTCTAAATCAAAGCGCTATCTTCGTTGGCATCGTCGTCGGCTCCTCGACGTACGTTTCATTCATGTACGCCTGCGTCACTTCCTCCTTGCCGCCTTGATTTCATCTTTGATTTAAAACCGGAAGTATACATGTTTTGCTCTAGCGAAATTTCGGTTAGACAGGACGTTATAAGTATTAGAAACTATTACCTCAGGTAAGAACAAAGCCGCGTCTATACTTCAACAATACGGACACGAGATTAACATTGCTTTGCTCTACAGCTCTTTTATTTGTAATAGCTTTCAATATTGAGCAACTAAAAGTTCAAGGTACAGGAGGGCAGGATGAAGTATTTTATCTCTTTTATTTTATCTCTTTTATTGGTTATGCCCTGTAATGTTGGCGCAGAGGACATTATAAGGAGAGGAGAGACTCTTAATATCGAGAGATGCATCGAAATAGCGCTGAAAATGTATCCTAATATTATCGCCGCAAAAAGTAATGTTGAGGCAAATATAAGTCGCGTCGGACAGTCTAAGGCAGGTTATTATCCTCAGATAAACTGGTCATCGAGCTATGACAGGGTCAGGCCAACTGGTTCATCTTCTTTGTATACTACAACAGATGTCCCGTCTGGGAGAAATGGTCATTCATTTGACGAATACTCCAGCGGTTTTAATCTTAGCCAGAGCATTATTGATTTCGGGAAAACTCAAACCCAGGTGAATATCCAAGAATTTAATCTCAGTTCATCGCGTTCGGATCTTGAAGATGTATCCGAGCAGGTAATTTTAAATGTCAAGCAGGCATACTACGGTGTATTGCAGGCAAAAAGAAGCAGAGATGTTTTTGGGGAGAGCGTGAACCAATTCCAGCGGCATCTTGAGCAGGCACGGGGTTTTTATGAAGTGGGCACAAAACCAAAATTTGATGTGACAAAGGCGGAGGTTGACCTTAGTAATGCCAAACTTAATCTGATAAAATCTGAAAATGCCTTGAAATTGGCAATTGTCCATTTGAACAATGCAATGGGAATCACTGCCGAAATTCAATATACGCTTGAAGACAATCTTGCGTTCCAGAAATACGAGACTGCCCTGGAAGTTGCGGTGGAAAAAGCCTATAAAAACAGGCCGGATCTTCAATCCGTTACCACAAAGATGCTGGCGTCGGAAAGTTCTATCGAACTTGTCAAGAAAGAATACTATCCTGTCTTGGTGGGTAATGCGGCTTATAACTGGTCCGGCGAAGAATTTCCGCTGGACAGCGGTTGGAGTGTGGGAGCAACGCTTTCTTTCCCTATATTCAGCGGTTTTTCAACTAAATATCAGGTGGCAGAAGCAAATGCGAACTTCAATATTCTAAAGGCCAATCAAGAATCACTGAGGCAGAATGTCTTGCTGGAAGTAAAGCAGGCGTATTTAAACCTTAAAGACGCGGAGGAGAGGATTCCTACAGCAGAGCTTACTGTAAAGCAGGCAGAGGAAAATTTTGAGATAGCAAATGGGAGGTATGCCGCAGGTGTGGGAAATCCCATTGAGGTCACTGATGCGGAGGTGGCATTAAGTAATGCGAAGGCATCCTATATCCAGGCACTGTACGATTATAAGGTTGCCCAGGCAAGTCTGGAAAAGGCTATGGGTTCAAAATGAAAAAGATATTCATCGTCAGCATTATTATCTTAGTTGTGATTGTTGCCGTGATCCTCTTATTCAGGGGTAAAGGGAATGGTATTAAATTTAAAACTGAAAAGGTTGCAAGGGGGGACATTGAAACAACGGTTACTGCAACGGGAACAGTCAATGCTGTAACTACTGTTCTTGTGGGGACACAGGTTTCCGGTACTATTAAAAACATATATGTAGATTTTAACTCCCCCGTAAAAAAAGGTCAGCTCATCGCTCAGATAGATCCTGCTATAGTTGAGGCACAGGTGGAACAGGCCAGGGCAAACTTACTTTCGGCCGGGGCAAACCTTAAAAAAAATGAGGCAATGCTGGCTGACGCAAAAAGGACGCTGGAAAGAAGCCGAGAGTTATTTTCGAAAAACCTTATTGCCAGAAGTGATCTTGATACGGCGGAAACAAATTTTGAAACAGCAAAGGCCTCGGTGGATGCGGCACAATCGCAGATTGCTCAGACAGCAGCTGCCTTGAAGTTTGCGGAAACCAATTTTCGATATACAAGAATACTCTCCCCTGTAAATGGAGTGGTCATATCGAGAAATGTGGATATCGGCCAGACTGTAGCGGCGAGCTTTCAGACTCCTACATTATTCACTATAGCGGAGGACCTCACGAAGATGCAGGTCAATACCAGTGTGGACGAGGCTGATATAGGTAAAGTGAAGGTTGGGCAGGATGTCGAATTCACCGTTGACGCCTATCCGGATATTACTTTCAAGGGTAAGGTATCGCAGGTCAGGAATGCCCCGGTTACAATCCAGAATGTTGTTACTTACGATGTTGTGGTCATGGTGGATAATTCCGAACTTAAACTCAAGCCGGGGATGACCGCTAACGTATCCATAATAATATCAGTCAAGAAAAGTGTGCTAAAAGTTTCCAATGCAGCATTGAGATTCAGGCCTGACGAGAAAAGTGTGCCGACACCGAAGAAAAAAGGCCGAGGGGTCTGGATAATTGAAAAAGGCACACCCAAACGTGTACCGGTCTCTACAGGGATCAGTGACGGTAATTTTACAGAACTCGTTTCGGGTGACTTAAGGGAGAGGCAGGAATTAATAGTAGAATCTCTCGAAAAGCCTAAGAGTCAATCTGTGGGCCATTCACCAAGGATGTTCTGATATGGCGCTGATTGAGACGCATAACATTACCAAAGTCTACAGGCTTGGCGATATTGATCTGGCTGCACTCAACAGAGTTTCTGTAACGGTGGAGAAGGGAGAATTTGCTGCCGTTATGGGACCGTCGGGATCGGGCAAATCGTCGTTTATGAATATCTTAGGATGTCTTGATAAGCCCACAAGCGGCCGGTATTTCTTGGAAGGTACAAACATCGGCACTCTTGTTAAAGATGAACTCGCAGGTATAAGAAATAAGAAAATAGGCTTTGTTTTTCAGGGGTTCAACCTGCTTCCGAGAGCATCCGCTCTTGAAAATATTGAACTTCCGATGCTCTATAACGGAATTTCTTCAAAAGAGAGAAGGGAGCGGGCAGCGATGGCTCTCAGGAGTGTCGGTCTGGAAGGGAGGGAAGATCACCGTCCCAATCAGCTCTCAGGCGGCCAGCAGCAAAGAGTTGCGATTGCAAGGGCACTGGTGAATAATGCTCCCATAATCCTTGCAGACGAGCCGACAGGCAATCTTGACACTAAAACAAGTGCCGAGATTATGGAATTGTTCGTAAAGCTCAATGTTGAATCGAATATCACGGTTATAATCGTCACCCATGAACCGGATATTGCTGCATACGGCAGACGGATAATAAGATTCCTGGATGGCCGCATTATAAGTGATGAAATAACGACAGATAGTGACCGGGATAGGGACTGATTTTATGATTAACATAACGGCGACATCTAAAATATCGTTCAGGGCTTTAAGGGTAAACAAGATGCGCTCGGCCCTTACGATGTTAGGGATGATTATTGGTGTCGGAGCTGTCATTGTTATGCTTGCCGTCGGCATGGGGGCGAGCGAAAATATAGCTCAGCAGATTTCAAGTATGGGCAGTAATTTGCTTATAGTTCTACCCGGGGCAACTACAGCAGGAGGTGTTAGAATGGGTGCCGGCACGCAACCGACTCTCACTCTGGCCGATGCAGAAGCGATACAAAAGGAATGCCCCGCAGTATCGAATGTTGCCCCTACCCTCAATGGCGTTGCACAGATTGTCTATGGGCATCAGAACTGGTCAACTGGCGTGTTGGGCACAACACCGGGTATGCTGGATGTGCGCGACTGGCAGCTTGCTTCCGGCCGGCCGTTTACGCAGCAGGACGTAAAAAACGCTACCAAGGTATGCCTGTTAGGACAGACTGTAGTGGATAATCTTTTTGGAGACATAGAATCGGTAGGGGAAATCATAAGGATCCAAAAGGTGCCGTTTATGGTTTTAGGTGTCCTTGAGAGGAAGGGTCAGTCTCCAAGAGGAGATGATCAGGATGATACCATACATATACCTGTAACGACAGCGCAAAAAAAGCTCTTTGGAACGGCTTTCCCGGGGATGGTGCGGGTCATAATGGTGAAGGCAAAAAGCACGGACGACTTAACGCCCGCGGAACAACAGATAAATGAGTTACTCAGACAGAGGCACCACATCGGCCAAAAACAGGAGAATGACTTTACTGTCAGAAATCTTACCCAGATAATGCAGACTGCTGAGCAGTCATCGAGAATAATGACTTTGTTGCTCGGGGCTATAGCATCGGTTTCTCTTCTTGTCGGAGGGATTGGTATTATGAATATAATGCTCGTCTCTGTTACGGAAAGGACGAGAGAAATAGGAATAAGGATGGCCATGGGGGCGAAGACGTGGGATATAAGGTTACAATTCATAATCGAGGCGCTTATACTTTCAATAATGGGTGGAGTTATCGGTATTCTCGGGGGTATTTCCGGTTCAAAAATATTGTCGCTCATTGCAGGCTGGCCCACAATAGTAAAGCCCTTTTCAATTTTTCTTGCCTTCGGATTTTCCGCTATTGTTGGGATATTCTTTGGATTTTACCCTGCTTATAAGGCATCGCTGCTTGACCCGATAGAAGCATTAAGGTATGAGTAAATTAACGCGAGAATAAACTTACAACGCAAGGTGGTGGCAGGCTTTACAGATTGTATTCAGCGGCGCGCAAAAATCTTTTTCGACCGTGCAAGGTCTGTAGGTTTCGCTTAGCTGCGCAAACACAACTCGTTCCTTTTGATATCTAGTCCCACTATTATGTAAAGATCTCTGAACTATATTTAGAGGTAAAAATAGCATTTCTTGTCAAATCGAAAGGAGCATTTAAAAATGACAGCAGGTTTTGGATCAGCCAGTCTTGGTTCTTACCGGACTGCGGTAGAGAAGGTTCTTACGGAGTTGTATAATCACCGGATCGTTACCCGGATCCGGGATAAGGATTATACCGTATGGAAAGATTCTCCTGTTGAGATTACGAATCGCCTTGGATGGCTGGAAAGCCCCAGGGCCATGATGGCAGCCGTTAACCATATCAATAATGTGGTGGATGAGGTACGTGGTGATGATTACACTCATGCTCTGTTGCTGGGGATGGGCGGATCAAGTCTCGCGCCCGAAGTCTTCCGAACGACTTTTGGCGTCCGTGACGGCTACCTTGATCTCACGGTACTCGACAGCACAGATCCGGGGACTATCCTGGCCCATAAGGAAAGACTTGATCCGGCAAAAACGCTCTTTATCGTTTCTACCAAGTCCGGCGGCACGGTAGAGACCTTTTCTCTCCTTAAATATTTCTACAATCATGTAAGAGAAACTCTGGGTGAATCAAAGGCAGGAAGGCACTTTATCGCGATTACAGATCCGGGAAGCGCTTTGGCTGATCTTGCTACAGCACATCAATTCCGAGCCACCTTTCTTAATGATCCCTCTATCGGTGGACGTTATTCGGCCATCTCCTATTTCGGTCTGGTACCGGCGGCGCTGATCGGCATGGACATAGAGATCATTTTGTCGCGGGCTGCGGTAACGGCTGATCAAGAATTTGCCTGTAACAAGCCGGATATAGATACTTTAAACGGGGCATCCATCGGTGTGGTCCTGGGGGAAATGGCCAGGGCAGGCAGAGACAAGGCGACATTTATTATTTCTCCCCGCATAGCGAGCTTTGGCGATTGGCTGGAACAGCTTATTGCGGAAAGTACCGGTAAGGAGGGGAAGGGAATCCTGCCTGTTGTGGGTGAGCTATTGGGAAACACTGATGTGTACGGCAGCGACCGCCTCTTTATCCTTCTTCACCTGGATGGTGATGATGTTGATAACGGCAGGATTGCCGCACTAGAAAAGTCCGGGCATCCTGTGGTACGTATTGATTTACATGATTGCTATGACCTGGGAGGACAGTGCTTCCTATGGGAGATGGCCACGGTTGTAACCGGTCATCTTTTAGGTATTAACCCCTTTGACCAGCCCGATGTAGAGGCAAGTAAGGTGTTGACCAGGAAGATGATTGCCGGATATAGAGAAAAGGGTAAGCTGCCTGTTAATGAACCTGCCCTGACAGGTAAAGGGATAGATGTCTACGGTAATATCCGGGCTGAAAGTCCGGCAGCGGCGCTGGCTGCCTTTATTCGGCTGGGCGGACCAAATGCCTATATAGCCATCCAGGCCTATGTACAGTGTACTTCCGAAACAGATGCGGCACTGTTTCTCCTCCGGCAGCGGTTGCGGGATCAATACCGTCTGGCTGCAACGGTCGGTTATGGGCCACGCTTTTTACACTCAACCGGTCAACTCCACAAGGGGGATGGCGGCAGGGGCCTTTTCATTCAATTGACTGCCGATGATCTTCGGGATGCGCCTATCCCCGATGAAATGGATAACAACGAATCCTCCATGACCTTCAGTCTCCTCAAAGCGGCTCAAGCCCTCGGTGACCAGCAAGCGCTCATCAATGCCGGCCGGCATGTAATTCGTTTTCACCTCGGGACGGATGTAGCAGCTGGGCTGGAGGTTTTAACAGGGCTGTAATAGTCAGGCATTCCCAAGACAGGCATTCTTTTTGCGATGTTTAAGCCGCTTGCCCCGGGATTATATTCCTATTTTCCAATTTTTAATTCTTCGTCGTGCCTCCTTTAAAAGTTGGAACGCATTTCACTAGTTATGGCAAAAATTGCTTTTGTAACAGGGATATAAATTCTTCAAATCTAACCGGTTTACTAAAAAGAAAACCTTGCGCCTCCCTGCAGCCGCAACTGTACAAATAATCACGCTGAACTTCCTTTTCTACTCCCTCGGCAATAACATGTAACTCCAGACTATGCGCTAAGAGTATTATCGCTTTTACAATAGATGAGTTTCCCTTGTCAGTTGGGATATTATGCATAAATGATTGGTCTATCTTTAAAGAATCTATGGGGAGCTTTTTGAGATAATTTAATGAAGACCAGCCAGTGCCGAAATCATCTATTGAGAGCTTTATCCCCAGGTCTTTAAGGTCATTAAGAACATGAACAGCGTCTTGTTTGACCAGGACGTTTTCGGTAAGTTCAATTTCGAGTAGCGAGGCTTGAAGTCCTGTTTGATTCAAAATTCCGGAAACTAAAGATACAAACTTACGTTGTATTAACTGCCGGTAGGAAATGTTTACTGCCATAGGCAGGGGAGGGTAACCACTATTCTGCAAACGAATGCTTGTTTGACAGGCGGTCAGGAGTACCCACTCTCCAATCTTCTCTATAAGATCCGATTCCTCGGCAATTGGAATAAATTTACAAGGGGGAATGAAGCCTCGTTCCGGATGGTTCCATCTTATCAATGCCTCAATGCCAATAATCCTGCCATCTGAAATATTGACTTTCGGTTGATAATATTGATCAAATCCCATGTTTGCAATGGCCTCGCGCATGGCATTGATCAAATTTATCCTTTCCATAGCGGCAGTGTGCATTTCTTTGTTGGAAAACCGGAAATTGTTTTTTCCGCTATTTTTCGCACTATACATTGCCATGTCGGCGTTTTTTAGTATCATCTCCATGGTAGCATTGTCGGAATTATAAACACTAATCCCGATACTTGTTGTTATATGTAGCGCTATACCCGAAACAATAAATGGTTCGGACAGTGAATCAATAAGTCGCTTTGCTACAGTGGCAGCGTTATGGTCATCCTTGACATCCTTGAGCAATATTATGTACTCATCACCGCCAATGCGCGATATTACTGACGGTGAACCTTCCTGCGCTGCTCGTGAGGTATAGTCAATAGTACGGATAGAGTGTGTCAAACGTTCTGCGAGACTTACTAACAATTTGTCTCCCGTGTCATGTCCATAGGTATCATTAATATGCTTGAAATTGTCAATATCCAGGTACAACACGGCGAATTTATGATTATTTCTTTTTGCTGTTTCTATTTCGTGTGCCAAGGTTTTTTTGAAAGATAACCGGTTTGGTAATTTAGTTAAAGAGTCATAATATGCAAGCTGATGAATTTTCGTTTCAGTCTTTTTGCGCTCAGTTATATCCTGGATTATTCCTGCCAATAAAGTAACATCAGGGGCCTCGTTATTGACTCTCTGGATATGATGGTTGACAAACTTTTCGCTGCCGTTTCTTAGAACAATACTATGATCTAATTCAATATCTGTCTTTTCCCGGATTATTCTATCTATTGATGATGTTATGAATTCCTTGTCTTGAGGATGCATTAAACTCATGAATAATTCAAAGGTAGGCGTGATCTTGCGGTCTTTTATTCCGAATAAACGAAAAAGCTCATTTGACCAATACATATGGTCATCTGTTGGGTTCCATTCCCAGTTGCCCAATTTGGCTATCTGCTGTGCATTAACAAGGCTGGCCTCACGATTTTGAAGCCTTTGAAAAACATGATACGATCGTAACATATAAAGAATCCGGTGATATAAGATTGTCCAGTTCATTGGTTTGGTGATGAAATCAGTAGCGCCGACTTCATATGCACGGTTGATAGAGCATATATCTTCAAGAGCCGTCATCATAAGGATGGGAATTAGTTTAACTCTCTGAATTTTCCTCATTTCCTCACAGGTCTTGAAACCGTCCATTTCAGGCATAACAACATCGAGCAGAATAAGATCAGGATATATATCACTTAAAACAGAAAGAGCCTCTGAACCGTTCACAGCCTCATGTACCATAAACCCTTCGGGTTCCAGGGTTTCGCGTACCAGCATACGGATCGTTGCATCATCATCAACAACAAGAACAACAATATTTTCTTTATGCTTTCCCGTCTGATCCATCTTTAATTAAATCCGCCTCAGTTTCTAATGCAATCTTTACCTTCTTATATTCTTTCTCAATTTTTGCAAGCAGCTGATCTGCGTTGTTCAATTTATTTTCCTTGCACATGAGTTCCATTTCCCTGCAGAGCATCGTTAGCTCAGTAGCCCCTAAATTTGCGTTACTGGATTTTAATGTATGGGCTGTTCTTTGTATCACTGGGATATCATTTACGGACAAGGCTTCGCTAAGGCTCTTTAAAAGCCTCGGGACTTCATCCAGGTGTGTGGTAATAACACGGTAAAGGATGTTTGGTCTGCCTTCCCGCTGCAATAAACGTATGCTGTCCAGCTTTGACTGGTCCAGAATGTGAGTTGTCCCATTTTGCTGTTCTGTGGCATTGTTCGATCCGCCACCTTTGTCCGAAACAGATTGTTCATCTGTGGCAAAACAGGATGATGGTTTCTTTTTTGCTTTTATACAGGGTCCTTCTTGTTGATTTATATCCTTACAGCGCCAACGATCTAAAACGGATTTCAGTTGATCACGTGTATAAGGCTTACTTAAGTAGTCACTCATACCTGCACTCAGACACTTCTGATCATCTCCTGCCAGGGCATGGGCAGTCAGTGCAACAATAGGAATTTGTGACTGATGACCGATAAGGGCCGAGGCCTCTTTTTCTCTGATAATTCGTGTAGCCTGATATCCGTCCATCTCCGGCATCTGGCAGTCCATGAATACAATGTCATAATACTTGGTCGATATAGCCTCAACTGCCTCTTTGCCATTGGTCACTATGTCAGCCTCATACCCGAGACTCTTAAACATTTCTCTGGCAAGAATCTGGTTTACCTCGTTATCCTCGGCAACAAGAATTTTACCTTTAAATGTCTCTTCTGTCTCCGGTGCCTGCTGCTCTACATGCGGTATCCGATTTGAAATTTCAGGGGAAATGTTCTTTACGCTGAGGAGAGCATTATAAAGCGCAGACTTTTTGATCGGGTTATATAAGCAGGCAAGGATATCATCATTATTGAAGACATTATTATTGAGATTATCCGATACATTTGCCAGTACAATTATCTTTACCTTGTTCAGTACCGGATCAGTTTTGATTGTTTTAATTAATTCCCTGTACTCAGAATCGGTGTTAAAGGAATATAATATCAAAACGTCATCCGGTTGTTCGTATTTTGCGCTTTGCCTCAGCGAATCAAGGGCAGACCGGTTATGAACCTTTCTACAAGAGACACCCCAGGCCGAAAGGTATGACAACACGCTGTTGTCGCTTTCTGTTTGCTCACTGGCGAGCAATACATGCAGATCAGAAATTTTGTTGGTTTCATATTGTAATGCGATGGCTCTTTGCGATCGCTTGTTCAGGGGGATATAAAAAAAGAATTTAGAACCTTGATGTTCTTTGCTCTCAAAACCAATGGACCCTCTCATAAGCTCAACAATTTTTTTTGCTATGGCAAGGCCAAGACCGGTACCACCATATTTGCGAGTTGTAGAGCCGTCTGCCTGCGCAAAAGATTGGAAAATAGTGTCCTGTGCCTTAAGAGGTATCCCTATCCCGCTGTCCACGACTTCAAAATACGGTGTAACAGTGTCCTCTGATTCTTCAAGTTTTTTGGCGTATACTTTTACATGACCCTGACTTGTGAACTTTATGGCATTATCGATCAGATTGGAAAGTACCTGGCGCAGCTTTCCAGGGTCTCCTTGTGCGGATATATCTAATCCGGAGTCGATTATGCACGACAGGGTTATGTTTTTAACCTGGGCTTTTTGAGCATGAAGTTCCACAACCTGTTCGATCGTTTCTTCGAGCTCGAATCCCACATTGTCGAGCGTCATTTTGCCGGCCTCAATTTTTGATAAATCCAGGATATCATTGACAATCGCTAATAAATCACGACAACTCTGTCTCATCGTATGGGCATAATTACGCTGCGTGTCATTGATGTTAGATTGTAGCAGCAAATCAACCATACCCATTATACCGTTCATTGGTGTGCGGATCTCATGACTCATGTTTGCGAGAAACCCGGATTTTGCTTGATTCGCTTTTTCTGCCGCTTCCTTTGCCTCCGTAAGCTCGGGAATAACCTTCTCAAGGGATTCATTCGTCTTTTTAAGTTCACTCGTTCGCGCCAATACAGTCTTTTCAAGAACTTCCTGGTGTTTTTGAAGTTCTACATCCCGGGCATAAATCTGTTCCAGCATTTCATTAAATCCTGATGCTAAAGCCCCGATTTCGTCCTCGCTGTGAACAATCGCGCGTTCGGAATAGTTTTTTTCTATCGATACTTTTCGCATTAATCTCGCCAGTTCATGCAAGGCGTTGGTGATTGACTTATGGAGCCGTGAAGAGAGCAGGATAGCAGATATCATAGATGCAGTTATAGATAATACAGCTACAATTACATACCAAAGTAAGTAGGTGTATAATTGTCGGAGGTCGGATTTTATATATACATATCCAACAATTTCGTTATCGATAGTAATTATGTCAAATAGAGATATATGATTTATTCCAAACTGATATCCAGTCCTCATGAATGTCACAGGTGCCGTATTTTTCTTGTCGCCTTTTTTTACATATGAGGCGAATTCTCTTTTACTTCTATTATAAATGCGACTTTCAACGATATCAGGAAATGCCTGGAGAGTAGATAATATTTCATGCGCGGCAGCGGTATCGCCGAATACCAGGGCGGCCTTGGTTCTGTAGGAAATCATTTTTGTCTGAACGGCAAGATTAGCCATAAGAGCACTGCGGAATTGTCCTGTATCATATAAAAACAATAAAATACAGGACAGTAACAGTGCTGTGCTCGTTACTATGATACTTATAAGGATTAACTTTTTCTTAATGGACCTAATCCTTACTATTTGCATAATAGTTATGCCTTCAATAAATTTTTGTTGCCAAATCAAGCAGGTTTGAACTTATGTTGATCCCTGAATTCTTAGCTGCAGTTATATTGATTTCAAAGCGTATTTTATTTCCTAACCGAACGAGATTGATGATTCCGCCATTTTCGGCAAAACCTTCTATATCCGAAATACTTAATACATATAGACCTTTCAGCTTACTTAGTATGTCCGGTAAATTACGCTTTTCGGATTGACTGATATAAAGGATATGACAGTTGCGCATGTCCGTGTGTTTATTAATGTGCCTGATAGTGATATTTTTACCTTTAACTTGAAGTTTCGAAAGGGCGGAGAGGGGTGTTTCGATAGGGTCTTCACCCAGAACACAGACAGTTATAGTATTTTCTTGACTCGCAAAAGCACGAGCGGGCCATTCTGTAAATTTAGCGAAGTTATACAGCAATGCCGCTTTAATTTCATAATCACGGTAACTATGCTCATCTGCGCAAGATTTTCCCGGTGAAAATAAGAAGGCAAGGGGGTTTAAAATCATCACAAAAATGGCAAAGCAAATTATGCGTTTTTGCATTGAATAATTCCGATTATGCAAGTATCGAGAAAACATTAGATACCAATATTAATTTAAAAATTCCATACGAACTTTACATATATGCTTCGCTGAACTTCACTGGAGGCTATATCTATAATTTCAGGCTTGAACTCTGCGTGGCTATTGTCCAGCAGGTTTTGACCGACAACGGAAAGTTCCAGATTCTTAGCAGGTCTCCAGGCCAGACGCAAGTCAAGGGTAATATAGCTGTCAATGTTCTGAGCAGGAAGACTATCGACGTATCTCAACCATGCATCCATCTCAATATTATTCCCGAGGTTCATTAGAGACCTCAGCGAAAACTGATGATGCGGGCTTTCACCTTCGGCACTTTCGCTTGTCGTATCCGTACTGTTACTATCCAGGTGAAGCTGAACCTTCATATAACTATATGAAGGTTTAAGTGTCCACCAATCATTAACAACAACGTCGGATGATAATTCTACACCGTAAATTTCCCCTGTCATCTGGTTACCTGCCGACAGGGGGATGAATATGTTGTCACCTGGTAAGCATAAAGGAAAAGGAGAACCGGATGGTTCGCACAGCATACTTCCTTGTTCAAAGGTGCGAAGGTGGTCATATTGATTGAAATATGTCGCAATATCCAGAGATACTTTCTTAGTCAGCAGGTGTCGAAATCCCATCTCGTAGGCAACAAGATCTTCAGAATCAAAATTATCGTTACCTACCAGGGCTATTTCTGCGGGTGGTGATCCCGGGAACAAGGTATCGTCAGGCAAAACAGTTTGATTTATTCTTCCGTTACCTTCGATAAAGGAAGGTGTTCTTACGGCACGTGATACAGCACCCCATACCGTGCTCTTATGATCCGGTGTCCACATTAGCCGGGCACTTGGTTGCAATTCAAAACCACTGGCGTCATTATGTTCAAATTTGGACCCGATCATCAGGAATACTTTATCATGCACAAGGGTAATATTGTCCTGAATAAATGCACTATAAAGATCGCTGTTAAATTCCTCATTCGTTATAATAACATCTGAATTATCGATAGGTTCGTGTATATGGCGATAACCCAATCCCCAGATTATCTCATGTCTGGAAGTAAGTAAAAATCTGTGCTGAAAGTCCATGTCGAAAGTGTTTTTATTAAGCCCCAGGGTGAAGGGATTTCTCTTACTATTGTCATAATAGGCCTGAAGAGCCATATCGGATGATTCCGAGAAAGTATATGTCCATCTTCCTAAAATATTCGCTCCAAAGAAAGAATAGTCGGAATCATGAACATTTGAAAAAGGAGCAGTTGTTGAAGGAACAATTATTGAATCTTCGGCTTCTCCATAGGAGATATCTCCCTGCAGGGTATAAAAACTTTGGCTGGAATCATTCTTGTCAATGCGAAATCCTCCGCTCATTCCCTGCCACTCGTCATAAGCCTTATCTCCTGATGACAATACGGATGCATCACGCTGGAAACACTTTGCATATATACGATATGACATATCTTCTCCTGCCTTTGCCCCATATCTCACGCCTGCGAATCCCTTTTCTTCGGTACCGGCCCCGCCAGTCAAAAGAGTTCCCTGAGTTTCACTTGCGTTCTTTGTAATTACATTTATTACTCCGTTTACCGCATTAGCTCCCCATATTGAGGCGCCTGGTCCGCGGATAATTTCAATGCGATCAATATCTTCCAAAAGGGTCTCCTGTATATCCCAATAAACACCGGAAAAGAGGGGCTGATAAACAGTACGGCCGTCAATCAACACAAGTAGTTTGTTGGCAAAGCGTCCGTTCAACCCACGGGCGGATATTGCCCATACTTTAGAACCCGATTGCGCTACTTCAATGCCGGGTGCCATGCGAAGGGCATCCATTATAGTCGTCACACCTGACCTGCGAATATCCTCCTGAGTGATGACGAAAACGGCTGCCGCTGTTTCCGTCAGTTTCTGAGGTTTTTTTGAAGCTATTGTGACTTCAATGTTCATAAGTTCTTCTATACCAAAGGAAGTGAGCTCTGACATCGCATCTTCAGCCCAGGCTCTGGTTACAAGAAGCATAAAGAAGATAGAAAACAAAAGCGTCCATTTTAATGTTTTAGTCATACTAAACATCTGAAGCTCCTTTCTTTATTGTTGCTTCGCAGGAGTTTGATAACGTAACAATACAGTATTGGTCCCTGACTGGAACGCTGGACTTTTTTAACAATAATTTGATAAAGTCTGTTTTTTTATTTACATGACAGGAACTTAAACATAATATTTTATGCCTGTTCCAGTCACGACCCTTAATATTACTTTACAAATATTTATATAGGTCAAAACAAGTTTGCTCGTTAACAGCGATTTGAATTTCAGGAGAGATTTCAAAACTTGCATTTTATGATATTATGGCCGATACATAAAACTGCTAGTGAGAAAAAATTGATCTGTCTATGAGAGGTATTTTCTGTGTAAAATATGTATTCAAACAATGCAAAAGTCAAGCACTAAATGTGTAAAAGTCAAGCACTTCCCTGAGAGTCAGTCACTTTCCAGGCTGATGTTGAAGCCGCTCGTTCGGTAGTCCGATAGTATGATCCGGGTAGAGAAATTCACATCACATCTTACTTTGTTGTTTTAAACTAATTCATTGATTGCCGCACCTTGTTATATCTAATATTTTGCTCTGGTAACGGGCAACAGCGAATAATTAAAGACTTTATTTCTGTAAAAAGCTTCTAATCCGTGCAAGCATCTATGTGATTTAAGCTTGACATAAAATAATCCTTTTGTATAAAAATTAGCCATTATATGGAGAAGATAAAAAAGTACCTTGCCTTATGAATAATGTAACTGCCGGTCGAATAAAATTTGTTCTTCTGCTGATCCTGATAATTCTTTCTTCTGGTTTGTTGATCTTCCAATCTAACGATCCAAATGCAACTATCATTAAACAGGATAGGGGCAGAGCTGAAAAAACGGCGGCTGATAAACCCAAAATTCATGTAATTACCGGCTCAATCTCTACCCGGAGTTCACTTTATCTTTCGCTTGCTGATGAGAAAGTACCCCGAAAACTAATTGCCGACATCACAAGCGCTTTAAACAAAGTCTTTGATCTAAAGTGTTCTTCTCCCGGCGACACATATCTTCTTAAATACTGCCTGCCCGATATATTGATAGATTTTGAATATATACCTCCCGGTCGCGATAAATACGTAATTAACCCCGAAGAAGATTCGCTGGAAGTATTAAAAGTTCAGAGAGATCTGGAGCGCTCGATATGCTTTGTAAAAGGAAGGGTTAAAACGTCTCTGTGGGAAACCATGGTAGAAATGGGTGAAGAACCATCGCTGATATTAAACCTTACGGATATTTTTGCATGGGATATTGATTTTCTTACGGATGTACGAGAGGGGGATGAATTTGAACTTTTAGTTGAATGTTTTCAAGAAAACGGTCATTTTGTTTTTTTCGGTGACATTTTGGCCGCACGTTATTCACTTCAAGGAGAGGAGCATTACGCGATATTATATCAGAATCCCGAAGGACATCGAGATTATTACGATCTTAAGGGAAAATCATTGCGCAAAACATTATTGAAATCGCCGCTTAATTACCGTCGAATCAGTTCGAAATTTTCTTTATCCCGACTACATCCTATTCTAAAGATCAGGCGTCCCCATTATGGGGTGGACTATGCAGCACGAACGGGTACGCCGGTTGTCGCAGCCGGAGAAGGTCGAATAATATATAAGGGATGGAAAGGAGGCTATGGTAAGACTGTCATTATAAAGCATGCCCTGAAGTACCGGACATCTTATGGACATCTTTCACGTTTTGCCAAAAAACTTTCTAAAGGATCGTTGGTTAAACAAGGTCAGGTTATAGGGTACGTAGGAAGCACAGGGCTTGCGACCGGTCCTCATCTTGATTATAGGGTCAAAAAAAGTGGCAGGTATATTGATCCTCTCACAATGGTCATTCCTTCGGCCGCACCCATACAGCAAAAATTCAGGCAGGATTACTGTCAGGTTCGGGATAAAATATTGTTAACAATGCAATCCATGGCCGGTAATGAGGTTGCCAGATCAAAAAAAGATTAATTTAATAAGGAATCATTAGTAACGCAAGTCTAGTCTTGTTTATGCTTTGTCCCTGGAAGGGGTTTATAGCTCGCTAAATAATGAGGCAAAAAGGTTCCTACTATTATTTGTTGGTACTTATTTTTTGACAATTTATTGCGCTCTAATAAGAGCTGATAAACGCTGATTAATAATGGTGGTCGCATCATCGACAATGCGCTTAATCAATTCGGCACATGTGGGTATATCATGAATAATGCCGCATACCATGCCCGCTGAAAGCACGCCGGCACCGGTATCTCCTTTGTACCAGACTAGATCCTGTTTTTCTCCTTTAACGTAATCTACAATATCGCTGAATTGAAACGAGTTGCCTCTTGCCCGCTGGATTTCCAATATTTTTTGCGTTACCGAATTACGCAGAAAGCGCGCCGTATTTTTCAACGGACGGTATAGCAAATCGGTTTCATTTTCAGCTGCTGCAACGATAGCCTGTTTGACATTATTATGCACCGGCGCTTCCCTGGTCGCGACAAAACGGGTACCCATATTGATGCCTTCTGCACCCAGCGCAAGTGCGGCAACCAAACCGCGACCATCACCAAAACCGCCCGAAGCAAGGATGGGGATTTCCAGTGCATCAGCTGCAGCCGGAATTAATACTAGGCCGGGAATATCCTCTTCACCGGGGTGGCCGGCGCACTCAAAGCCATCAACAGTGACAATATCTACGCCTAATTGTTGCGCTTTGAGACAATGCCTGACGGTCACCGCCTTATGCAAATGAATCAGCTCCGCTGCTTTGAAACGGGGGATGTATTGTTCAGGGTTTTGGCCTGCTGTTTCCACGGCTTTGATGTCGGCATTGCAAATAACATCAACATATTCATCAAATGGAATCGGCTTAACCGTTGGTAGAATAGTAAGATTAACGCCAAACGGCTTATCGGTCATGGACTTGCAACGCACAATTTCCTTCTCAAGGTCTTCAGGGGTTGACTGGGTCAAGGCGCTGATAATTCCCAGACCGCCGGCGTTAGATACAGCCGACGCCAACTCAGCTCGGCTAACCCGCATCATACCCCCTTGAACAATAGGGTGTTCAATGCCCAGTAGTTCGGTGATTCTGGTTTTCATACAGACCTCTCAGTCATTAATTTAATCTTGGGGAAACTTTCGGTTCTGCAGAAGGTTATAAATGAAGTTTCTCTGCACTCTCTGTAGTTGGATTAAAAGGAATTTATTGACAATCATTCCAACTGGGCAACAGTTTCCTCGATCTCCTTCTCCGAAACAGTCTGCCGTAACTTCTCCATGCGAGTCATGACCTCGGCAAAGCGCACCCCTTCGGCTGCACTGATCCACTCTAACTGTAGCCGCTCGGGGCGAAGGCCGCGTTTTTCCATCTTCTTACGTATTTTTTCTACCCTTTTGACGGTCCAGTGATTAGCATCAATGTAATGGCAGTCGCCGATATGGCAGCCACTCACCAGGATCACCGGTACGCCCTTTTTGAAGCCATGCCAGATAAACTTCTCATCCACGCGGCCCGAGCACATGGTTCGGATCAAACGGGCATTGGGCGGATATTGAAGCCTTGACACACCGGCATAGTCGGCGCCGGCATAGGAACACCAGTTACAGGCGAAGGTAAGAATCTTATCTGCCGGACGCTCCTCCAGAAGAGCGTCGATCTGGTCGATAATTTGCCGGTCGGTAAAGTGGTTCATTGTAATGGCCCCAAAGGTACACTCGGCCGCACAAGTACCGCAACCGCTGCAGGCTGCTGTAGCCACTTGGGCGGGGATTTTCTTTTTCGGATCGACGGTGATCGCATTGTAAGGACAGACCTCGGCGCACTTGCCACAGGCTTTGCACAAAGCAATGTCGATTTCTGCAGTAATAGCTTCGGCGGCAATCTGCTCGGCCTGCATGAGACGAATGGCGCGTACCGCAGCCGCCGAGGCCTGGGTAACGCTTTCTCTTATGTCCTTGGGGCTTTCGGCGCACCCGGCGTAAAAGATCCCTCGGGTAGCAGCATCGACCGGCTGAAGTTTAGGATGGGCTTCGAGGAAAAACCCATCGGAAGTCAATTGCAGACCCAGCATTTCCTGAAGCTTGTTCGTACCGGCTGCCGGTTCAATACCGATGGCCAATACCAGCATGTCCATCTCATAATAGTCAAGCGTACCGCTGGCAGTGTTTTCCACAGCCACCCGCAGGCTGCCGTCGGGCAGTTCTTCAACATTCCCCGGCAGGCCACGCACGTAATGAACGCCTTGACGCCGACTGCGGGTGTACAGATCTTCGAAGCCTTTGCCAAACGCACGGATATCGATATAGAAAACTTTTACGGAGATATCCGGGTAGTGTTCTTTGAGGATAAGCGAGCTTTTTATTGTATTCATGCAGCAGATATTGGAACAGTAGGATTTTCCACGGCGTGCCGAACGGGAACCGACACACTGAATAAAGGCCACCGACTTGGGACGTTTGCGATCATTGGGGCGCAGTAATCGGCCCTGGGTAGGACCCCCGGCATTAACCAGCCGCTCGAACTCCAGACTGGTGAGTACATTTTCGAAGCGTGTGTAGCCGTATTCGTCCAGGATGCGCGGATCGTGGGGCGCCAGTCCGGTAGCCACAACGATGGTGCCCACATGTTCGGTCAATGTCTCGTCGGACATGTGAAAGTCAATGCACTTCTTTTCACAGGCCTCCAGACATTTACTGCACACTACGGGGTTGTTCCCCAGACACTCATTGGGGTTGAGAACATAGGCAGACGGTACTGCCTGGGGAAATGGTGAGTAGATGGCGCGACGAGAAGAGAGCCCAAGGTTAAACTCGTCCGGCTCAACTACCGGGCATACCTTGGCACATTCGCCGCAGGCTGTACACTCTTTTTCGTTCACGTAGCGGGCCTTTTTGACGATCTTAACATCAAAATTACCCACATATCCTTTTACATCAACCACCTCGCTCAAGGTATGAATTGTAATCCGGGGATGCCGACCGGCATCCGTCATCTTCGGACCAAGAATTCATATGGAGCAATCCATGGTAGGAAAGGTCTTGTCCAGCTGGGCCATGACCCCGCCTATGGAAGGCTGTTTTTCTACCATCACAACGTCATAGCCATTATCAGCCATATCCAGGGCGGTCTGAATCCCGGCTACGCCGCCTCCAATCACCAAGGCGCGCTGTGTCATGGGCAGCTTGTGTTCGGTTAGCGGCTGGAGATTGCGCACCCGTGCCACAGCCATTTTTACCAGGTCATAGGCTTTGGCGGTGGCTTCTTTGGGCTCCTTCATATGAACCCAGCTGCACTGCTCCCGCAGATTGGCCATCTCCAGCAGATAGGGATTGAGACCGGCGGCAATGAGCATTTGACGGAAGGTTGGTTCATGTAACCGGGGAGAGCAGGAACCAATCACGATGCGGTTCAGTCCGCTATTTTCGATGTCTTCGCGAATCTCGCGCTGACCCGGCTCACTGCAGGCATAGCTGATACCTTTGGAGACTGCCACGTCGGGCAGTTCGGCTATGGACGCGGCTACTCCTTCACAATCCACGGTCTGGGCAATATTCAGGCCGCAGTGGCAGACATAGACTCCGATCCGTAAATCGGATTCCGCACTTGAAAAATTTGAAGTTTTGGCTTTTGTCATGGTGTTTTCCTGTTGTTTCGCGGTTTCTTTTTTCAGAATCGCATTATGTCTGGAAGGTCAGCAAACCTCCGCGACTGTTTCAAGGGAGCGTAGGGCCGCAGTTCCTCTATCATCCTATTATACATATCTTTATTCCCAATATATTGTTTTCGCGATCAAGCTTGTCAAATCCATTGTTTCCATTTTCAATTCATCGCCGCGCATCACATCTTCCATAGCACAGCGCAGGTGGATCTGGCATTTTGGACAGGCTGTGATCATTATCTCGCTGCCGCTTTGCTTTGCCCGTTCTAGACGCTGAACTTGCATGCTCTTGCTGAAGGCGTCGCAACCTGTCCAGGCACTGTTACCACAGCAGACAGGGATCGTATCGGCATCCACCAGCGCATTGGGATCGCCAGCGCATAGGAGCTTTAAGAGTTTGCGAGGCAGGGAGGCCTGTCCATTGAAACGACTCTGCCGGCAGGCATCCTGAAAGGTCATTCGGGCCTCAGGTGGTTTGAATGCTACGGCTCCTTTGCCAATTTCACGTTCCAGATATGTGTGCATATGAGTGATCTTCAAAGGCAGATCAACGCCATGACGGGCATATTCGTGGTTCAGGGTGTGACAGCATTCGGGACAGGCTGTGATCAACTCTTCGGCGCCGCTGGCTGCAATAGCCTTGGCATTGATTTTGGCCAGACGCAAAAAATTCTCCCGATCACCTGACCACAGCAGGTCATGACCGCAGCAACGTTCGTTTTCCAAAACTGCCGGTTCCACATCGAAGAAGTTGAGCAAACGCAGGCTATCTACCAGTATACGATTGGTTTGCACTACGAGGGATTTGTTGAAAAATATATCTAAATAGGGGGCGCAGCCCCCGTAAAAAAGGATGGAGCTCTGCTTGCTGGTGCGAATGTTTTCCGGCAGCTGCCGCCAGCGTTGCGGCAACAGTAGTTCGGAAGTCATGGCGCGCATCATGCTCTGGAAAAACCCGCCGTGGGCGGCTGCACTGGTTACTCCGCGACTGCGGTAGTAAACACGCATGTCCTTAATGAACTCCGGAAAATTTACTGCTGAGGGGCAGCGCTCGTAACAGGTGCCGCACGTCAGGCAGGCGTTGACTGCCGCACAAACATCCGGGTTATCAGCACGTCCGGCAATAATTTCGGAAGCCACGAAGCGGGGCGAAAATGGTTTGCCGGCCAGGGCCAGCGGACAGGCGGAAGTACATTTGCCGCAGTTCTGACAGGCGAAAATATCATGGTTAGCCACAATAGATTCAGGGGCTTCCAACGAACTTTCCGGGGTCAAGGTGGTCAGGGGGGCCGAAATGGGGCTTTTGCCCAGCTGCCGGATTCGGGTGGTAAAGGCCTTCAGAAATGATAGCAGGGCATCCGGTTCGTCAGGCAGGAAATTGCCCAATTGCAGCCTTTCTTTTCCTAACCCCAACAGCTCAAGGATTTGTCGCGTATCGGTGGTGTTCTCCTGAGCCGTTGCCGTGCCCGTACCGTAGCGGCAGGAACCGGGGTTACATCCCAATAAAATGACACCGTCAGCTCCCATTTCAAAGGGTTTGAATAGTAGTGCTTTGCTGATGCGGCCGCTGCAGGGGATCCGAATCATTTTAATCTCCAGGGGAATGTCGGCCCGTTGTTCTTGGAGGGTTTGATAGGCTGCATGGGGTCCCCAATTGCACAGAAAAAGTATAATTTTAAACTCTTGCATTTATCAGCTCCTGTTGTCGACTGCGAGCAGCTCTTCCAAAGTTTGTTCCAGGTAAGCCCGATCCCTGAAGGGACTGTCGGCTGCATTAGACGGACAGACCGAGATGCAGTTGCCGCAACCTTTGCACAAGGCATCGTCCACGACCGCAGTTACGCCATTAGCCGCGTTTGGTTTGAGGCTCACCGCGTGGTATGGACAGGCCTCCAGACAACTTCCGCAACCACGGCACAGCGTTTCGTTGATTACCACTGAAAAACCCCTGCTTTGACGAGGCCCGCGAGGCATGGCTGCCGCAGCCAAAACAGCCGCCGCCTCACCTTTAGTACGCTTAGATATTTGAATGCCGGGTGGGTCGGCGAGAAAAAGACCCGATATAGAGGTGCTGCACGGATACATATAGGGAATATCCGTCACTTGATCTTTTTGCATCCGCGCCTGAACACGTACACCGGGCAGGTTGTCATGTGGATGGTAAATGGCGATATTACGAGATTTTTCACCCAAAATAACCACACCCACGGTAAAGGTACGTGATATGGTATTACAATTGGCCTGTATCTGGAAATTACCCAGAGTACCGCTTACCGCCTGTACCGTGGATCCGTCAAAGGCGAATATTGAAGGATGCAAGGGTGTATGGAGCAGAGGATTTTTGGCTGAGCCGAACATCAGCACTTCATAACCGGCCTGGGCCATGGTCAGCGCGGCACTTTCGGCGGCCTGTGTCTGACCGATGACCGCTGTAGTAAAATTGTAGGGCCGGGCCGGAGCCGGAAATGGCATAAGTTTACGGGCGCGTCCAATGCTACGTTTTATAATTCCTTTATAAAGATGCACGGCCAAGTCTTCATCTTTGACGAGATACCGCAACACCTCGCCACGCAAATTACAGGTCTGCACCATGGAACGACTGATACCGGTACCTTCGAAGAGTTTCTGTTTAAGCCGACTGCGTTGATCGGTGCAGGCACTGCACACAAAATTGAGAGGGCAACAGACGCACGATGCTACCACCAGACGGGTGAGCCCCTTGTCCCTTACGCTGTCAACAATCTGCTGGATGCCTTCGGGGATGCAGGCCGATGTCAATACTTCGGTGTGCATGATATCAGGCAGTTCGTTCATTTTTTCTAAAAAGGTGTTCATCTCTGGTGACCAGCCAAAGGAATCATTACATCGGCAGGCGAACACGCCGATGCGGATTTGCGGGTCCAGGCTGGGGTCGGGTGGCACAAAAGTAATCCCATGACCTTTCACCCGCATACTATCCTTCTGGAGTAGCACCATAGTTCTGGCCGCGGCGGAATAGCCGCGTAACATCATGGCGTACACATCTGTTTTGGCACTCGGTGGGCCATAAGCCCGGATTACATCCTCACCTTTTATCTCCGGTGTCATATCCGGGTCCGCAATAATCAGTACGCCCGCATTTTCCAGAATGGTTTTGAGTTTATCATCATGGAGTATGGCCATGTTGGCACCGCAAGCCGACAGACATTCCAAGCATTGGGCGCAAACGCCGCACTGGAGGCAGCGGGACGCTTCGGCTTGGACCATAGCCTCATCAAAACCTATAGCTACCTCATTAAAGTTATCCCGGCGCTGGGAAACGGAGATTTCAGGCATGGGTGTGCGCGTTTGAAACGGTAAATATTTGTCAATGGGATCAAAATCATTTTCTTCCGGTCTTGTTGTAGCTGGCCATTGTCGCCCATCCGCATCTATGTCTCCATACAAATCCTGTATCACCTGGGACGCCACCTTGCGCCCGTCGGCCATGGCTTGAACGACTGAGGTAGCGCCTTTGACGGCATCACCTGCCGCGTAGACCCCTTCCATACTGGTGTGGCCGCAGGTATCCACTTCGATCAGCCATTTATTATTAATTTGTAAATCATCTTGAGCGCGGAGAGCGCCGTAAGCACCTGTCTGGCCGATGGCAACAAAAGCACGGCCAAAGTTTTCTTTTCTCACCGGACTGTCCGGTACGATCTCAGGCCAGGGAATACCATTATCATCCGGTGGCCCCGGCCGGGTCGGTTGCAACTTAAGGACCTGCAACTGACCATTGTTGCCATGGAAACCGACGACCTTATAGCCATCCATAATGGTAATGCCCTCTGCCAGAGCGGCTTTAACTTCGTCCACATCGGCCGGGATTTGATCTTTAGCAAACCATGAAACGATCGTCACATTAGCGCCCTTTCGGTGCAGTACGCGGGCCAGATCAAATGCCGCGTTGCCATCTCCGATCACAGCTACTTTACCGGCAATCGAGCGGACCTCGTTGCGGTAGAATTGGTTTAAAAAGGAGACGCACCCCTCGACGCCATCAAGTTTTTCTCCTTCTACGCCCAGGCGTCGATCGGCCCATGAACCGGAGGTAACAATTACCGCCCGATGAGTTTTTTGCAGTTCAACCAGCCCCTGAGGCATGGTTACATTATGGCCGGTGACAATCTTTACGCCTTCCGCCCGGATGGCCGCAACTTCGGCATCCAAAATATTCCGGGGCAGCCGATGAGGGCCGATGCCATAGCGCAACAAACCGCCGGCTTCTTTTTCTTTTTCATATATGGTCACCGCATAGCCCTGCCGGGCCAGATCAGTGGCTGCTGCCAGGCCAGATGGACCCGAGCCGATGACGGCAACAGGTTTATCTGCGGATAGTTGCTCATTGTTGGGCTTTATGTTCTGTTCAACAGCACCCCTGTCGGCGATAAACCGTTTAATATCGCGGATCGCCAGAGCGTCGTCCTTTTCTCCGCGTCGGCAGGATGCTTCACATGGGTGAGTACAAATCCGTCCGCAGATGGCGGGTAATACGTTGTCCCTCCGAATCAGATCAAGGGCCTGTGCGTAGCGGCCGGCCGCGGCCAGAGCCACATACCCCTGTACATTGACGCCCAACGGGCAGTTGGACTGGCATGGTGGTTGGCGCCGCTTATCGATAAAGGCTTGCCCCGGTAGCGCCATGCGATCGTTGATTTTAATGGGCCGATGTTCATCGTTGCCGCAAACAGGACAAACCTCAATACATTTACCGCACAGGGTGCACCGTTCCTGGTCCACATAGGTCGGATGCCGATCAATCTGGACGCGAAACCCCTGCTGGCTGTGCTTGGCCGAACGTATGGTGGCCGGCATAACGCAGCGAATGTTTGTGTTGCGCAAGATACGGATCAGTCCTGGCCGGTGAGCAAAATTAAAAGGCAGTCCGGATTCAAGACGATAGTCCACAGACCCGAGCTTTTGATCCAGATTGGTCGCTTTATCCACTATGGTAACTGGCACGCCCAACTCACCCAGCTTATTGGCCGCAACCACACCGGACGGTGTAGCGCCAATGATCAATACACTGTGCAGCCTCTTCTTGGGATTTTTCATAAAATAACTCCTGCCTGGCCGGCAGCTTTATGACGGCGTCCCTTAAGGATGGCTTGGGCAAATTCCCAGCCTCTTTCAAAAGCCTTAAGGTTTTTCTCCTCAGTTCCTTTGGGCACTGATTTCTCCACGGTGCTGCGGGCCGCATCCACTGAAATGGCCTCGGTAATAGCCGCAAAAAAACCGACCATAATGATATTGGCCATCATTTTATTCCCCAACTCTTCGGCAAAACGGGTACAGGGGATGGCAAAGTGATCTCTATTACCAGCGGGTTTGACCAAGTCCTGTTCTATGATTAACACACCGTCCTCTTTGAGCAAATTATGTTGCTTGTCGTAGCCGGACTGAGAAAGGCATACCAGAATATCAGGGTTCTGAATGTAGGGAAAGTAGATTGGGCCGTCGGCGATGGTAACCTGGGCACTGCAATCGCCGCCGCGTGATTCCGGGCCGTAGGACTGTACAAGGGTGCTTTCCAGCTTGTCCACAATCGCGGCTGCCTGGCCGACGATACGTCCAGCCAGCACAACGCCCTGGCCGCCGAATCCTGTAATGGTGATCTGTTTGTACATAATCTGTTCCTCGTTGCTGTAAAAACGGCTCACATGGGTAGCCGACAGATTCGGTCGTAGTTTTCAATACAGGTGGCCCGCTCTTTGTCAACGAACTCACCCAGTACCACTTTTTTGCTGAAATCGATTGCCAGGTCGGAGGGGTCGGCATTGTTACGGATAATGGTCTGCTCGCGGTAGAGTTTAAGTGTCTGCAGGGGATTTTCACGGTTGCGCCGGCCGTAATTCACCGGACAAGGCCCCAGTACTTCAACAAAGGAGAACCCGCTTTTCGAAATAGCCTTTTGAATGCACTCGGTCAGCTCACGGGTATGTAAAATGGTCCAGCGGGCCACGTAGATGGCGCCCGAGGCCCACGCCAACAGTGGTAAATTAAAGGGTTCTTCGGGATTTCCAGCCGGTGTTGTGGTAGTACGTGCAAGAAACGGCGTCGTGGCTGCTACCTGGCCCCCCGTCATGCCGTAGTTAAGATTGTTAAGGCAGATCACAGTAAGGTCCATATTGCGCCGTGCGGCATGAATGAAATGATTGCCGCCAATGGCGAAAAGATCGCCATCGCCGCTGAACACGATTACATCGAGCTCCGGATTGCCCAGCTTTAATCCGGTGGCAAAGGGGATAGCCCGACCGTGGGTGGTGTGAAAGGAGTCGAGTTTCACATATCCGGCGGCGCGACCGGAACAGCCGATGCCCGACACCATGCACATCTTTTTAAGGTCATGGCCGGTGGCCTTCATGGCCGTCAAGCAGGCCGCAAAGGCAGTGCCGATACCGCATCCCGGGCACCAGATGTGCGGAATACGGTCGGACCGAATCAAATCCTCCAAAGGGTGATCATGATTTTTGACAGTGGCGGATTGATCTGTAGCTTGCATTAGAAAACCTCCTTCAGTGTGGCAATCACTTGGTCGGGGGAAATAATTGCACCGCCGGAGTGACCCACCAGGTGACAGGGCACTTTGCCGGCCGCGGCGCGCAAGACCTCCAGATGGATCTGCCCCAGGTTGATCTCTACGGTTATGAATCCTTTAACCCGTTCGGCCAGAGCCTGAATCTGTGCTTGGGCAAAAGGCCAGACGGTAATCAGGCGTAAAAAACCTACTTTCAAACCCATGGCGCGAGCTTGATGCATGGCCGCCATACTGGTACGGGCCGAGATGCCGTAGGAAACCAGAACTATTTCGGCATCATTGAGCTGGTGTTCTTCGGTCGTGATGATATCATCCAGATTATCCAAAATCTTGCGCTTCAAACGCGTCATCATTTCCTGCTGGGCTTCCACGGACATGACAGGGTACCCCTTTTCATCGTGGGTCAAACCGGTCACATGGATGTTGTAGCCTTCACCGGCCGCCGGCATTGGTGCCACGCCGTTTTCACCCGGCTTGTACAATAGAAAGCGGTCCTTACGGCCTTGTGGCTTGGGGCGCCACTCAATCTCGATCTGGTTGGCAGGAGGAATGATCACCTTTTCGCTCATGTGGCCGATTATCTCGTCGGTCATGATAAAGACCGGTGTACGGTAGCGTTCGCTCAGATTAAAGGCTGTGATGGTCTGGAAAAAAATCTCCTGGGCCGACGCCGGCGCGAGGGCAATGATCTCGTAATCGCCATGGGATCCCCATCGTGCCTGCATCATATCGCCCTGGGCGCCCATGGTAGGAAGACCGGTGGAGGGCCCGGCACGCTGGACATTGACCACCACACAAGGGGTTTCGGTACACACCCCCAGTCCTACATTTTCCATCATCAAGCTGAAGCCCGGACCCGACGTTGCGGTCATGCTCTTACGTCCTGCCCAGGAGGCGCCAAGGACAGAGGCTATAGCCGCGATTTCATCTTCCATTTGAATGAAGGTGCCGCCCACCTCCGGCAACCTTGCAGACATGTGTTCGGCGATCTCCGTTGCGGGCGTAATGGGGTAGCCTCCAAAAAAGAGGCACCCGGCGGCCAAGGCACCTTCGGCACAGGCCTCATCACCCGTCATGTAATGCTTTCCTGTAAGAACAGCTGGTTTCATATTATTCTCATAGTTTATAGTTGACGATGTCTAATTCAATAAGTTAATAAAAGGTTTTGGCTCCCTAAGCATTCTTACTCGTAAATTCAATGGCATCTTACTGCCCCGTTCAATTAAACGCAGAGGTCGTAGAGAATGCAAAGAATGTAATAGTATTAATGAGTTACCTCTGCACTTGCTATGAACTATGTGGCGAAAATTGAACTTTTTAAACTCAACAAGTGTTGAGTTTGTCTGCGCCCAAAGCTTTCAGGATACGCAACTAATCGGTTTGCTGCTTAGGTATTTCAACGGAATAGATCGCAAACTCCGGGCAAATAATTTCACAATAACGACAATTTACGCACCCCTCCGGCCGAAGGATTTCTGGCGGGTGATATCCTAGTTTGTTGAAGCGGGCGGAAAACGCCAATATATTCCGGGGGCAAAACTCAATACAATAGCCGCAACCTTTACAGCGGTCTTCAATAATGTGAACCATACCCTGCGAAACGTTAATTGCTTCTGCATCAAACGGCACGCGCCAGAATTCCATATCCTACTCCCCGTGTCGGCGACATATTAGTTGATTAAACAATGTTTTGTTGTTGGTACGAGATTAATGTTTATTAAAATACGATTTTGGAGCAGATGTCAAGATATTTTAACGGCTACCATTGGATACTTTTGGGAGCCCCCCTTACTTTTAAGCACTGATACTTAAAAATCGTTACAAGATATTAAAAGGTAGTCTGAAATCTATTAGATAGATAAAGTTTTAAACTACGGGATATATAAAACAGACGAAAAGGGACAGAATAACCTTCTTCTCGTGTTCTAGTTGTAAGTCTTGGATCAGGTAACCCGCAATGCTGATGGATCTTGATTAAGAGATAGTGGACTTTTTTATGGCAGAGTGTTGTTTTGTGACCCTTTCTTAAATAACTGTTTTGTGATCTTATATGGGAAATGGTTAACAAATAATGCCTTTTTCTGAAGAACCTGTAATACTAATTTGCGGTTATACATACATTAACAATTCAGACGGAGCTTGTTAACAGAATATTTTTTTCTTGTTTTTTCCCAAGGTGGCTGGGGCGGTAACAGATAATCTGATCAACGGAATTGCACTGCGGGCTGTGTGGGGCTGTTGAAAAAGCCCTGTTCCAATTATGCTGCGATATAAAAACTTCTTACTGAAAAAGGATATTTTGTCCCAAAAC
>Ga0265296_1000918_pt1 | contig 37800 bp, 36 predicted proteins | sample MunlanPumphouse1_FD_189073 | JGI IMG/M metagenome (GOLD analysis project Ga0265296, IMG submission 189073) | Groundwater microbial communities from a municipal landfill in Southern Ontario, Canada - Pumphouse #1 | ecosystem: Environmental > Aquatic > Deep subsurface > Groundwater | place...
TTCCGCTGGGGATGGCCTCGCTCAACGTCCCGCGGGGGATGGGCTCGCTCAACGTTCCGCGGGGGATGGGCTCGCTCAACGTTCCGCGGGGGACGCGGTCGCTCAATGTTCCGCGGGGGATGGGCTCGCTCAATGTTCCGCGGGGGATGGGGTCGCTCAATGTTCCGCGGGGGATGGGCTCGCTCAACGTCCCGTCGGAGACGCGGTCGCTCAACATCTCCGCGAGTTCAACCGGCGTCAGCGGCAGCGGCGCATCGTGAGACAGGATGCCGCGCTCGCGCAGCATCCGTGCCGTCAGCGTCGCAGCCGGCAGCCACACGCCCATCGAGACGAGCTCTTCCGTGTGCCCGCGGAGGATCTCGTCGACCGGACCGTCGAATGCGACGGTGCCCGCCTGATCGAGCACGATCGTGCGCGTCACGAATTCCATGGCGGCGTCGAGGTTGTGCTCGACGAGCAGGATCGCGCGGTCACCGGCCGCGACCACATCGGCGAGTGCGGCGTAGACGTCTTCGATGCCCTGCGGGTCGAGGTTGGCCGTCGGCTCGTCGAGCACGAGGAGGGGCGATCCCATCGCGAGGGCGCAGGCGATCACCAGTCGTTGGCGGCCGCCGCCGGAGAGACGGTCGGGGTTCTCGTCGCGACGCTGCCAGAGTCCGACGCGGCGCAGGGCGTCCTCTGCGCGAGCGCGCACCTCGTCCAGCGGAAGCAGCAGGTTCTCCGGTCCGAAGGCCACCTCGTCGTACACGGTGCCGGTGACGATCTGGGCGTCGGGGTCCTGGAACACCATCGCCACGTGCGTGCTGAGCGTGGCGGTGTCCGAGCGCGCGGTGTCGATCCCGCCCGCTTCGACCGTGCCCGTCATCGTCGCGGGCAGGGCGTGCGGGATCAGACCGTTCAGCGCGAGCGTGAGCGTCGACTTGCCCGAACCGGAAGGGCCCAGCAGCAGCACGACCTCGCCTGGCGCGATGTCGAAGTTCACGTCGCTCGGGGAGGGGCGCGCGGCATCGGCGTGCGTGAGGGTGAGATCACGCACGCGAAGAAGGGGCGCGGATGAGCGCACGGCGGAACCCCGGATCGATGGAACGTACCGTTCTAACTTAGCTGAGCCTTACCTGATTCGCCATCGAGCCATCCGTGTTGGGCTCTTCGGGATCAGCGGTGCGCGACGCCTGCTCTGCCCAGGGCCGAACCGACCGCGAGTCCGATGGCGGTCCAGGCGATCGGGCCCAGCAGGGACAGCACGAGGTACGCGATCTGCGCCCACAGCGGCAGAGATCCCAGATGCGCGACGAAGAAGACCACGACCGCGACGATCACGCCGATCACCATCGCCGAGATGAAGAATCGCCATGCCCCCCAGACCCGGTAACGGGTGAGGGCGGCGACGCCCTCCTGGATCGCGCCGAAGAGCAGTGCGGTGCCGATGAAGCGCAGCGCCCACGCAGGGTTGAAAGCACTGGACACGAGCGCCGCGATCACGTGGGTGATCAGTGCGACGAGCGGCTGACGCAGCACCTCCTGCGCGATGATTCCTGGCAGCACGTGGGCCCCGAGCAGCAGGCCGTACGCGTACGGAGCGGTGAACAGCACGAACGGCGTCAGCACTCCCGCGATCCCGCCGACGATGCCGGTCGCGACGCCGATGGCCGCGCACACGAGCAGCACTCTGGTCGACAGGGGAGGGGTTCGCGCCACGTCTTCAGCCTACTTGCGCCAGGGCGGTCTCGGCCGCGCCGGCAACCGTGCGATGCGCCGCTCGTCGCCTCGACTGCCGCGGCACCGTTCCTCGTCCATCCGGCGGCGTGGACCGTACCGCTCGCGACCGCCGTCACCGTCGGAGTGTCGCGCATGGACACCCGCCGCGCGCCTTTGCGCGCGGACCGGTATCTCGGGCGTCTGCACACACCAGAGCGTGTGTGAGCGCTCTCCAAACGTCTCCATACGGCTCTCCAAACGTCTCCATCTCTCGCAGATCTTTCGCCAGATCGGCATCTGGTGCGGTCGGTGCACGGACGCTAAGTTGATCGACTGTGCGGCAACGTAGCCGCAGTTCGCAGACCATCGGAGAGACACATGGGTCGATCACCCTTCCGATTGGCGATGGCCGTCACAGTGGCCGCAGTCGTCATCGGATCCTCGGCAACAGCCAGTTCCGCAAGCGTCGAGGGGGTGACACATCCCACACCTGTGGAGGGCACGCCAGGGCATTACATCGTCATGATGAAGGGCGACCCGCTCGCCACCTACGAAGGAGACACGAAGGGCCTCCGCAGCACCAAACCGAAGCAGGGCAAGCAGCTCGACGCCCGTTCGGCTGACTCGCAGAAGTACATCGCGTACCTCGCGAACGAGCAGCGCAAGCTCGCGCAGGCAGAGGGCGTCACGACCGACGCGACCTACCAGGTGACGCTCAACGGCTTCAGCGCCGACCTCACCAGTGATCAGGTCGACGCATTGCGGTCGTCGAAGGACGTGCTCGGGGTGTTCCCTGATGAGGTCCGTCATCCCGACGCGCAGACCTCCACCGACTTCCTGGGCCTCGGCGATGACGCCGCGGGTGCAGGCGGTGTCTGGGACGAGACCGGAGGCGTGGACAACGCCGGCGAAGGTGTCGTTGTCGGCGTGATCGACACGGGCATCGCGCCGGAGCATCCGTCATTCGCGGGCGACAAGCTCAAGAAGCAGAAGCAGAGCGGCAACGACCCGTACAGCGACGGCTCGTACGTGTACTTCGACAAATCCGATGGCGGTCAGTTCCGCGGAGCGATCGTGCAGGGCCAGGACTGGGACAAGCGCGACTACTCCACCAAGCTGATCGGCGGGCAGTACTTCTCGGCCGGTGCCACGGCGGCGGGATTCGACTTCCAGTACGACTACCTCTCCCCGCGTGACGGTGACGGGCACGGGTCGCACACCGCCAGCACGGCGGCAGGCGCTTTCGGGGTCGACGCCGCGGTGAACGGCGTCGGGCTGGGCACGATCTCGGGTGTGGCGCCAGCGGCGAAGGTCGCGGCGTACAAGGCCTGCTACGTCGGTCCGGACGCGTCGGTCACCGACGATGACATCTGCGCGCTCAGCGACCTCATCTCTGCGATCGATCAGGCCGTCGCCGACGGCGTCGACGTGATCAACTACTCGATCGGCGGCGGAGCGGCGACCACGGTGCTCGCCCCGGATGACATCGCGTTCCTGAACGCCGCTGCGGCCGGCGTGTTCGTGGCGGTCAGCGCCGGAAACGACGGACCCGATGCGGTCACCACCGACCACGCCTCGCCGTGGTACACCTCGGTCGCCGCATCCACGATCCCGACCTGGGAGGGGACGGTCGTGTTCGACGGTCTCGCTCAGGCCGGAGCATCCGTCTCGGTGCCGTTCGGTGAGACCGTGACCGGTCCGTCGATTTACGCCGCGGATGCCGCGGTTGCCGGCGCGGTCGATCCTCGGCTGTGCCTGCCAGGAACGCTCGACCCTGCGAAGGCCTCCGGGCGCATCGTCGTCTGCGATCGCGGCAGCAACGCACGTGCGGAGAAGTCGCAGGTCGTGAAGGATGCGGGCGGCATCGGCATGGTGCTCGTGAACGTTCCGGGCGAGGCCGACTCGCTCGACAACGACTTCCACGCTGTGCCGACCGTGCACCTGGCATCGGCGCATCGCGAGGCGGTTCTCGCCTATGTCCAGGGCGGCGTCGACCGGCCGATCTCGCTGGTCGGCGAGAACACGACGGATGAGGTGACTCCGGTGCCTCAGATCGCGGGATTCTCCAGCCGCGGGCCGGTGCACGCCGACGGCAGCGATGTCATGAAGCCGGATATCGCGGCTCCTGGCGTGGCTATCCTCGCTGCGACGAACAATGCTCGCAAGGATGCTCCGACCTTCGGCATCCTATCCGGCACGTCGATGGCGTCGCCGCACATCGCCGGTCTCGGTGCGCTGTATCTCGGCGAGCGTCCGAACGCGACGCCTGCCGAGGTGAAGTCGGCGATGATGACCACCGCCTACGACACGGTCAACGCCGACGGCTCGGCGAGCACCGACCCGTTCGCCCAGGGTGCGGGGCAGGTCGATCCTGGCCGCTTCTTCGAGCCGGGGATGCTGTATCTCAACGGTGTCGCGGATTGGGCGGCGTTCATCGAGGGCAAGGGTCTGGCGGAGTTCGACGGCATCGAGCCGATCGACGGCAGCGACCTCAATCTCGCCTCGATCTCGGTCGGAACCCTTGCCAGCGAGCAGACGGTCACCCGCACGGTGACGTCGACCGAGGCGGGCACGTTCACGGCGAGCATCGACGTGCCGGGGGTGAGTGCGACGGTCGAGCCTTCGACGCTGAGTTTCGGCGGCGCCGGTGAGACGGCCACGTACACTGTCACGTTCGACAACGAGAGCGCGCCGGTCGAGCAGTGGGCGACCGGATCGCTCACCTGGTCGAGTGAGTCGAACTCGGTGCGCTCGCCGATCGCGGTGTTCCCCGTGACGGCGGATGCACCGGCCGAGGCGGCCGGAACCGGTGTTGACGGCAGCACGGTCGTCGAGATCACTCCGGGGGTGGACGGCGAACTGCCGCTCAACCTCGCCGGTCTCACGCCGTTCCAGCTGCTCACTGATCCCGCGCGTCCCGTCGACGGGCATTCGGGCGACGAGGGCTCAGGCGATGCGAACAAGGACGTCTCGTGGGTCGTTGATGTTCCGGAGGGCACCACGCTGTCGCGGTTCGATCTCGACTCGTCGGATGACGAGGGAAGCGACCTCGATCTGACGGTGTACCGCGTGGTCGGCCCGGACGATCTGCGCTACTACGAGCGCTGGCAGTCGGCGACCGCCTCGGCCGATGAGCAGGTGACGCTGCCGACCCCGACGGCCGGCACGTACCTGATCGTCGCGAACGTGTACTCGACGACCGCGCCGATGACGTGGGACATGACCTACGCCGACGTGGCACCGGGCGGCGAAGGTGCGCTCACGGCGACGCCGAACCCTCTCTCCGTGACACAGGGAGAGGCTGCAAGCTACGAGCTGAGCTGGAGTGGCCTCGCCGCTGGCACGAAGTACCTCGGCGTCGTGCAGTACGGCGAGTCCGCAGTGCGCACGATCGTCTCGGTCGACACCGGACGGTAGAGAGATCGGCAGTAGAGCTACTCGCCGGTAGAGCTACTCGCCGGTAGAGCTACTCGCCGGTAGAGCTACTCGCCGGTAGAGCTACTGCCCGGATGGGAAGGGGCGCCTCGTGCACATGCGCGGGACGCCCCTTCGTCGTCGGTCACGCGGACTTGCCTCGCGCACGCTCCATCGGTAATCCGGCAGCGCATTCACGATCGGCTGACCACCCCGCCGAAGACTAGCCCTCACACGAACATCACGCGCAGCGGAGCTTCGTCGGTGTAGGTGCGTCCGAGCGGGCTGGTCCACAGGATCACGCCGTCGTCGAGCTGCTTCGCTGTCCATCGATCGCGAGCATCGACGTCGGGATGCTTGAGCGGATGGTGGCTGGTGCAGAACAGGCACAGGTTGCACAGTGCTGTCGGCCCGCCCTTGGCGTGGTCGTGGTTGTGGTCGATCTGGCAACGGTGTGCGGGCGCGCGGCAGCCGGGGAAGCGGCAATGCTGGTCGCGTGCGCGCAGGAACCGTTTCATCCCTGCGGTCGGAACATAGTTGTCGGTCTCGACGACCATGCCTCGCGGGTCGAGGAACGCCCGATCCCAACTGCCGGCGCGACCCGCCAGGATTCGTGCGGCATCAGGAGTCATGGGGCCGTGACCGGTGAGCTCGGCCATCGCGTCGTCGTCGCCCGCGAGCGTCGATGCGCTGATGGTGATCTGAACAGTGGCCTTCACGGATCCGAGTGCTGTGGTGGTGACGCTGGTGGGCGTCGTCGTCAGCAGCAGGTCGGCGAGGATGTCGGCGCGGAGCTGATCTTTGGTGCGCGTGTCGTATTCGAGCGCGCCGTAGCCATCGTGCATCGGCGTGGAGTCATGGACTGTGTCGTCGTCGCGGGCCACGTCGTCGAAGTGCTCATCACCGATGAAGTCGTCGAAGTGCTGACCTTCAGCGGGAACGGTCTCCGCGTCGCCTGTCGGACGCTCTGCCGCTGCCTTCTCCCACGGCGCAGGCTTCTCCATCGAATGCCGGAACTCATTCTCGAGATCGATCGGCGGTTCGGGATCGAAGGGCGTCTGCTGTGCGAGGGCGGCATCGCGCTCGGCCCGGATCTTCGCCAGCGCGGACCGGCGGGGTCGGCGCTGCCCTTCCGGCCGCGCATGAGTGACATCATCGGCCATCGCCGTCAGTCGGTCATGGATGGCATAGGCGAGGAGCTCGGGCAGGATCGCGGTGAGCACCGCCATCCCGTCGCCGTCGGACTTGACGGTGACCGTGCGCTCGGACCGCGCCCGGCGATGCTGCTCTTCCATTCCTTCCGGATGCACCGCCGCGGCTACGCCACGCGCGTGCGTGCGCGTGCGAGCGGCGGTGTCGTTCTCTGCGAAAGGCAGAACCTGTTGTTCGTACTCACCGCGCAATCGTGCCGCCTCGGGATGGCCGCTCACATTCGGAGCCGCGGCGACGATGACGTCTGCATGCCGCTTGCTGATGGCCCCGGACGCCAACGAGGCCAGAGTCTCTGGGAACATGCGCGCCAACGCCCACGCGTCGGTGATGTGAGTGGCCGCCGTGGTCGGCGGAATGTGTCCGGCAGCCGCGTACTCTGCGCACATCGACCGGAACGCGATCTCATCAGATCCCGGTTCCAGCGAACGCTCCTGCGCCAACATGTCGAGACGCTCGGCCAACAGTTCAGCGCGTTGCGCATCGAGGGCGCCGATCTGCTTGCCCAACTCGACCCAGCCGTCGAGCAGCTCCCCTTGACGCACGAAGGATTCCTCGAGTGCCGGTCGCGGTGGGCTGATCGTTGCCATACCTCGAGTCTAGAACATACCATCGAAGATAGCAAGAAAATATCGAGGCTATATTCGATTCTTTGCGCGCGTGCTCAGATCCTCCGCCGCCGCGGCTTCAACCTCACGTTCGGCAGTTCGGGTGCGGGGATCCGCTCGGTCCCGTGGGTCACCACGTGCCCGAAGCGAGCGGATGCGGCATCCGGTGTCTCCCAATCGGCACGCGCCTGAGCGATCTCATCGTGGGTGCGGCCGGCGAAGTTCCACCACATCACCAGGTCCTCCTCGAACGGCTCGCCGCCGAGGATGAAGAGCAGCCCGCCTTCGGCGCTCGAGACGGAGACGTCCGAGCGCGCGTCCCCGAGATACAGCATCTCGTTGCGCGCCACCGCGCGCCCGTCGACCGTGACATCGCCCTCGACCAGCACGATCGCGTGCTCCCACGCCTCATCGAGCGGCAGCGCGACGCGGCTCCCGGCGGCCAGCGCGATCTCCGCCCCGACGATCGGCGTATGGGCCGTCGCGGGGGAGCGTGCCCCCGCGAACTCGCCGAGCACGACCGTCGCTATGGCATCCGAACCTGAGGAAGCCGGGACCGCCACCGTGGGAAGTGACGTGTGCTGCTCGAACCCACCCGCACCATGCCTGGCCGACTCCGGCAGCACGACCCAGAGCTGTAGGGCGTCGAGCGGGATCGGATCCTCGCCGAGTGAGTACTCGGAATGCGAGATGCCATTCCCGGCCGTCATGAGGTTCAGCTGTCCGCGCTTCAGCGTCACATCGCTGTCGACCGAGTCTCGGTGTCGCATGTCGCCCACGAGGGGCCAGGTGACGGTCTGCAGCCCGATGTGCGGATGCGGTTCGACGCGCATCCGCACCGGCCCTGGCCCGAAGCGATCGAGGAAGCACCACGCGCCGACCGTCGGCAGGTCGCGGTTCGGCAAGGTGCGCAGCACGCTCATGCCGCGCACGCCGCCGAGCGGCACCTCACGCGGTTCGAGCGAGATGGTGCGCCGGCCGATCATCGGCCTGTGGCATCCGCCGGGTCGGTCGGAAGCTTCGGCCAGCGGATCTCGGCGCCCTCGACCTCGTGGGTCTTCAGGTACTTCGCGATGTAGGGGCAGTACGGCACGATCGTGTCGGCGGATGCTGCGGCATCCGCCAGCGCGCGTTCAGCGAGAACCGAAGCCAGACCCTTTCCCTGGAACGCGGGATCGACCTCGGTGTGCACGAAGCGGATCTCGCCCGGTCGCTGATCGAATTGCGCGAAACCGGCGAGGACGTCGCCGACATGGATCTCGTAGCGAGAGGCTTCGTCGTTGCGGGTGACGGTGGTGTCGTCGGTCATGGCTGCTGCTCCTTCGCGTCCGCTGGTTATCCCCACCCTAGGACGGCCCGCGTCCGCGGGGGTCGTTACGCTGGAGGGATGCCGCAGACATCCCGTGACCCGTACGAGGATCTGCCGTGGGATCCGGCCGAGCCCGACCCCTGGGAAGACGCTCCTCCGCCCGAAGAGATGGATTGGGAACCGCAGGGACCAGGATACGAGCCGCCGCTCGACTGGGGTCAGGGTCCGACGACACCAGTGGTGACGGACCCTTCGACAGGCTCAGGGAACGGAAAACGCACGACGCCGGCGCGCTATGCGACCGCGCGTGAGGCGCTGCACACGGTCTTCGGATACGACGCGTTCCGCGGCGACCAGGAGGCGATCGTCGATCAGGTGATCGGCGGTGGGGATGCTGTCGTGCTGATGCCGACCGGCGCCGGAAAGAGCGTCACCTACCAGGTGCCCGCGCTCGTGCGCGAGGGCACCGGACTCGTGATCAGCCCGTTGATCGCACTCATGCACGATCAGGTCGACGCGCTGCGCGCCAACGGCGTGAACGCGGCGTATCTGAACTCGACGCAGTCGGCATCCGAGCGCTCCGAGGTGGAGCGGGCATACGTCGCAGGCGAGCTCGATCTCATCTACGTCGCACCGGAGCGGCTGTCGAATAGGCAGACCACGACACTGCTGCAGCGCGGCACGCTCAGCGTCATCGCGATCGACGAGGCGCACTGCGTGTCGCAGTGGGGCCACGACTTCCGCCCCGACTACCTCGCACTGGGCGACCTCGGTGAGCGATTCCCCGGGGTGCCGCGCATGGCGCTCACCGCCACCGCGACCCGCGCCACGCACAAAGAACTCAGCGAGCGTCTGCAGCTCGACGGTGCCCATGGAAGAGCGCGAGCCCAGCACTTCGTCGCGAGCTTCGATCGCCCGAACATCCAGTACCGCATCGTCCCGAAGGTCGACCCGCGCAAGCAGCTGGTGCAGTTCATCCGCTCGATGCAGTCGTCCGCCGACGCTTCGACAGGCTCAGCGGGCGAAACTCAGCCGGCGGGCATCGTCTATGCGCTCAGCCGCAAGTCGGTCGAGCAGACCGCGACGTATCTCGCGGCGCAGGGGCTCGACGCCCTGCCGTACCACGCGGGACTTCCCGCCGAGGTGCGATCGGCCAACCAGTCGCGGTTCCTGCGCGAGGACGGGGTCGTGATGGTCGCGACGATCGCGTTCGGCATGGGCATCGACAAACCCGACGTGCGCTTCGTCGCTCACATCGACCTGCCCAAGTCCGTCGAAGGCTACTACCAGGAGACCGGTCGCGCAGGACGCGACGGTGAGCCCGCGGTGGCATGGATGGCCTATGGCCTCGGCGACGTCGTGCAGCAGCGCCGCATGATCGACCAGAGCCCCGGCGATCGCACGTTCAAGATGCGGATGGGGCAGCACCTCGATGCCATGCTCGCCCTGTGCGAGACCGTCGAGTGCCGGCGCCAGAACCTGCTGAGCTACTTCGGTCAGGAATCGGGCCCCTGCGGCAACTGCGACACGTGCCTCGAGAAGCCCGAGACGTTCGACGGCCTCGTGCCGGCGCAGAAGCTGCTGTCGACGATCGTGCGGCTCAAGCGCGAGCGCAACCAGGCGTTCGGTGCCGGCCACCTCATTGACATCCTGCGCGGATCATCGAACGATCGCATCCGCCAGCAGAAGCACGACGGCCTCGCGACCTACGGCATCGGAGCCGACCTGTCGGATCAGGACTGGCGCAGCGTCGTGCGACAGCTGTTGGCGCGCGGCATCCTCGTCGCCCAGGGCGACTACGGCACGCTCGCCCCCGGCGCGGTGGCGGCCGGAGTGCTCAGCGGCGAGACGCCGGTGCCGCTGCGCAAGGACACCATCGGTCGGGTGAGCGTGAGTCGCGCGCGCAAGACGTCGGCGGCGTCGGATGCTGTCGCCGAGGGCGACCGTTCGCTCTTCGAGGCCCTGCGGGTGTGGCGCGCCGAGACGGCGCGGGAGATCGGGAAGCCGGCGTACATCGTGTTCGGTGATGCGACCCTGCGTGCGCTCGCCGAGATCCGTCCCGCATCCATGGGCGATCTCGACGGCATCACCGGTATCGGCGAGAAGAAGCGCGAGTCGTACGGCGATGCCGTGCTCGCGGTGGTCGCCGCGAACTGAGGGTTGCGGAGTCGGTGTGGTTTCGACTCCCTTCGGTCGCTCAACCCGTTTCGTCTCGCTCCGCTCGCTCAACGACCCGCGAAGCAGATGGTTCCCTCGCGGGGGTCGTTGAGCGAGCGTCAGCGCGTCGAAGCCGGCTCTCCAACGAACTGCTCGGAGTGCACGGCGACGGTCGCGGCGTCGCCGATGAGCTTCGACACCGGACAGCGGGCGTGCGCGGCTGCGAGCACGCGCTCCGTCTCCGCGGCATCCGCATCCTGCACCGAGAGGAACGCGTCGACGTGGAACTCGTACCCGGTTCCCGCTGCGGCATCGTGCAACTCCACTTCGACCCGCACCGCGGTCTGCACGCGGCGCGCGACCACGGCCTGCGCCGTGGCGTTCAGACATGTCGCCCAGGCGAGCGCCAGCAGCTGCTCCGGGTTCGTCCCCGCCGGATCGCGGTCGGGGTTCAGCGGTGACGACACCGTCACCGTCAGTCCATCCGGAACTGCGGCCGTCCCGTCTCCGCCGTCACGATTGATCGCCTCTGTAAGGAAAGCGGCACGCATCGATGGAAACCACGGGCACGACGATCGTCGAGTTCAGCGACGTCAGCAAGTACTACGGCGACCGCTCCGACCAGCCGCCGGCGCTCGACGGCATCGACCTGAGCATCGATCGCGGCGAGATCTTCGGCGTCATCGGCGAGAGCGGTGCCGGCAAGACGACGCTCCTCGAACTCGTCAACGGGCTCATCACGGCCGACCGCGGTGAGGTGCGCGTCGACGGTGCGACCATGGCCGGGCGCAGTCGCCGCGAGATGCGGATGCTGCGCCGGCAGGTCGGCGTCGTCTTCCAGGGCATCCACCTGCTCAGCAGTCGCACCGTGCGGCAGAACGTCGCGCTCGGACTCCAGATCAGCCGCAGGGCAGGCATCCGCCGCACGCGTGCCGAAGAGCGGGCCGCCGTCGATGAGATGCTCGCCTTCGTCGGCCTCACGCATCGCGCCGACCATCACCCGGCCGAGCTCAGCGGTGGGGAGAAGCAGCGCGTCGGACTCGCCCGCGCGCTGGTCACCCGCCGCCGCTGCTGCTCTGCGACGAGCCGACCTCTTCGCTGGACGCCAGCACGACCGCCGAGGTGCTCCGCGTGCTGCTCGACGCCCGCGAGAAGTTCGGCACGACGATCGTCGTGATCTCGCACGACCTCGACGTCGTGAAGGCGATCTGCGATCGCGCGCTGCTGCTCGAGAAGGGGCGCATGCGCGAACTCTTCGCGGTGAAGAAGACCGACCTGCGCGCGATGCCCAGCTATCACGAACAGGTCAAGCGGGAGCTGATGTGATGGGCTGGCTCACCGACCTCCTCTCCGAGTACGGCGCGGACATCGCCGAAGCGCTCGCCGAGACCGGGTACATGATGCTCGTGTCGTTGGCGGCGGCTGTGCTGATCGGACTCCCGCTCGGGATGGTGGTGTTTCTCACGCAGCGCGGCGGCATCGCCGAGAACCGCCCGGTCTGGACGATCGCGAACATGTACATCAACATCGTCCGCTCGTTCCCGTTCCTGCTGCTCGTCGTCTTCCTCATCCCGTTCACCCGCGCCGTGATCGGCACCAGCTTCGGCACGCAGGCGTCGACCCTGCCGCTGTGCTTCGTCGCCGTGGCCATATACGCCCGGCTGGTCGAGCAGATCCTCCGGGAGATCCCGCCCGGCATCTCCCGCGTCGCGGTCGCGATGGGAACCACGCTGCCGCAGGCGGTGTTCCGCGTCCTCCTTCCCGAGGCACGTTCCGGACTCGTCTACGCGCTCACCTCCGCCGCGATCAGCCTGCTGTCGTACTCGACCGTGCTCGGCGTCGTGGGCGGCGGCGGCATCGGCGACTTCGCGATGCGCTACGGCTACCAGGAGTACAACGACGCGCTCATGTACATCACGATCGCGATCATCGTCGTCTGCGTCCTGGTGATCCAGGCGGTCGGACACCGCGCCTCCGAGAAACTCGACCACCGCTGAGCGGCCCACGCCGGATGCCAGATCGCAGCCGGTGAGAAACCCCGAAGAAAGAAGGACTCATGAGAACCGCACGTATCGGCATCCTCGCCGCGGGCATCGGAGCCACCCTGGTGCTGGCCGGATGCGCGGCCGCCCAGCCATCCGAAGGCGCGGATGCCGCGGCATCCGAACCTGTCGTGCTCAAGATCGCCGCCGTCACGGCGCCCATGACGGATGTCGTCGAGGCCGCGGGGGAGGCGATCGAGGACGGCTACGAGATCGAGCTCGTGGAGGTCTCGGACTACATCACGGCCAACACGATCGTGAACGACGGCGACGCCTACGGCAACTTCTCGCAGCACGAGCCGTACATGCAGGAGTTCAACGCGGCGAACGACGCCGACCTGGTCGCGGTGCAGCCCGTCTACAACTTCGTGATCGCGTTCTACTCCAAGACGCTCGACGACATCGCCGATCTGCCCGACGGCGCTACCGTCGCCCTGCCGAACGACGCATCGAACCTCGGCCGCGCTCTCAAGCTGCTCGACGCCGAGGGCATCATCACTCTGGCCCCGGACGTCGACCCGTACACCGCCACAGTGGACGACATCACCGAGAACCCGAAGAACGTCGAGTTCCTCGAGGTGCCGATCGCGTCGCTCAACTCGGCGTACGAAGAGGCCGACCTGGTCTTCCAGTGGCCGTCGCACATCGCCGCCCTCGGACTCAACCCGCAGGATGACGGACTCATCACAGAACTCGATGACCGCTTCGCGCTGTACGTCACCGTTCGCGGAGAGGATGCCGACAGCGAGGCGACCGAGGCGCTGAAGGCCGCGTTCTCCAGCGACGAGGTGCGCGAGGTCATCGAGTCGAACGGCACGATCGACGTCGCGTTCTGAAAGGGGGCGGTGTCGGGTCGAGGGCTTCGACTCGCTCCGCTCGCTCAGCCCGTTTCGTCTCGCTTCGCTCGCTCAACGACCCGGGCGGCTACGACTGTCGCCTCGCGACAACTCGACCTGACCGCGTGACGCGAGCGCGTTGGAGGTTGCGCACACATCACTTGGTAGCCCGTTGGAGGACTCCTACGGTTGAAGCATCCTTACTTCTCTCTGAGAGGAACTCTCATGGTCGACGCCGCCGTCCGCACCGCAACGACACACCGAGACGACGATGCGCCCCGCATCGATGTCGACCGGGTCAACGACCTTCTGCTCGGAACCTGGGCCGACACGCGCCGCACCGCGCGGGAGATGATCAAGGACCCGGCGTTCTGGCGGATGGATGAGCTCGGCAAGGACGAGCACCGCGAACGCGTGCTCAGCCAGCTGCACCTCCTGGTCGAGAACAAGGCAGTGCACCGCGCGTTCCCCAAGGAGTTCGGCGGCGAAGCGAACAACGGCGCCAACATCTCCGGCTTCGAGGAGCTCGTCGCAGCCGACCCGAGCCTGCAGATCAAGGCCGGCGTGCAGTGGGGCCTGTTCGGATCCGCCGTGCTCCAGCTCGGCACCGAAGAGCACCACAGGAAGTGGCTCCCCGGAATCATGGACCTCTCGATCCCCGGCGCGTTCGCGATGACCGAGATCGGGCACGGCTCCGACGTCGCGGCCGCAGGCACGACGGCCACGTACGACCCCGAGACCGAGGAGTTCGTGATCAACACGCCGTTCCGCGGCGCCACGAAGGAGTACCTCGGCAACGCCGCGCTGCACGGGGTCGCGGCGACGGTGTTCGCGCAGCTGATCACGAACGGCGTCAGCCATGGCGTGCACTGCTTCTACGTGCCGCTGCGCGGCGAAGACGGCAACGACCTGCCAGGCATCGGCCGCGAGGATGACGGCCTCAAGGGTGGTCTGAACGGCATCGACAACGGCCGCCTCTCCTTCGACCACGTGCGCATCCCCCGTACGAACCTGCTGAACAAGTACGGCGATGTCGCCCCCGACGGCACCTACACGAGTCCGATCGACAGCCCCGGTCGCCGCTTCTTCACGATGCTCGGCACCCTGGTGCAGGGTCGCGTGTCGCTTGACGGCGCAGCATCCTGGGGCTCCGCCCTCGGCCTGTACATCGCGATCACGTACGCCTCGCAGCGCCGCCAGTTCGACGGCGCTGACGGACAGGAGGTCGTGCTGCTCGACTACGGCAAGCACCAGCGCCGACTGCTGCCGCGTCTGGCCACCACGTACGCGCAGATCTTCGCGCACGACGAGTTCCTGCAGAAGTTCGACGGAGTGTTCTCCGGTCGCACAGACACACCCGATGACCGCGAAGACCTCGAGACCCTCGCGGCTGCGCTCAAGCCGCTGTCGACCTGGCACGCGCTCGACACCCTGCAGGAGGCCCGCGAGGCCTGCGGCGGCGCCGGCTACATGTTCGAGAACCGACTGGTGGGGCTGCGTCAGGATCTCGACATCTACGTCACCTTCGAAGGCGACAACAACATCCTGCTGCAGCTGGTCGGCAAGCGACTGCTGACGGATTTCGCGAAGCAGTTCAAGGACAAGGATGCCGCGGCGCTCGCGAAGTACGCCGTCGGACAGACCGCAGGGAAGGTGTTCCACGGCGCCGGTCTGCGCCGCTTCGGCCAGAACATCGCCGACTTCGGCTCGACCGCGCGCTCGGTCGAGAACGGTCTGCGCGCCGAGCAGCAGCACGAACTGCTGGCGGACCGCGTGCAGCAGATGGTCGCCGACATCGCCGGCCGCCTGCGTCCAGCGGGCAAGGACAAGGTGCTCGGCGAGAAGCTCTTCAACGAGAATCAGGCCGATCTCATCGAGGCCGCTCGTGCGCACGGCGAGCTGCTGCAGTGGGAGGCGTTCACGGATGCCGTCAACAGCATGCCAGACGATGGAACGCGTCAGGTGCTCACCTGGCTGCGCGACCTCTTCGGACTGCAGCTCGTCGAGAAGCACCTCGCCTGGCACATCATCAACGGGCGACTGTCGACCCAGCGCGCGGCGGCGGTGTCGAGCTACATCGACCGGCTCTGCGTGCGGCTGCGGCCGCACGCACTCGACCTGGTCGATGCCTTCGGCTACGAGCCCGAGCACGTGCGCGCTCCCATCGCCAGCGGTGCGGAACTCGAGCGTCAGAACGACGCGCGTGCGTACTACGCAGAGCTCGCGGCATCCGGCCAGGCGCCGATCTCGGAGAAGGCCCTCAAGAAGCAGAAGAGGGCCTGACGACTCGTCGGGTGGTGTCCGACCCGCCGGATAGCGTTGTGCCATGACCTCCCTCCTCACCGGTACCGACGGACGCGCGCGCTGCGCGTGGATCGGAACGGATGCCGAATACGCCAGGTACCACGACGAGGAGTGGGGAGTGCCGCTGCGCGGCGACCGCGCGCTCTTCGAGAAGATGGCGCTCGAAGGCTTCCAGGCCGGACTCAGCTGGATCACGATCCTGCGCAAGCGTCCGCGGTTCCGCGAGGTGTTCGCCGGGTTCGACCCAGCGGCGGTCGCCGCTTTCGACGAGGACGACGTCGAGACCCTGATGGCGGATGCCGGGATCATCCGCAACCGCGCGAAGATCCTCGCCACGATCGGCAACGCGCGCCTCGTGACGGAGATGGTGGAGGGTGACCTCGACGAGCTGATGTGGTCGTTCGCTCCTGCCCCCGGCACCCGTCCTCGTTCCTTCGACGACGTGCCGGCGGTGACCGCCGAGTCGACCGCGATGAGCAAGGCGCTGCGCGGCCGGGGGTTCCGGTTCGTCGGAGCGACCACCATGTATGCGTTGATGCAGTCGACCGGCATGGTCGATGACCATGTGGAGGGGTGCTGGCGCGCAGCCTGATCAGATGGGCATTTCTGCCCGTGGGGTGCTTCGCCTGCGGCAGTTGTCGCCGCGACCGAAGAATCGATTCGTGAAGCGGAGCTGGCGCTGGGCGTCACGTTCGACAAGGAGCACCGCGGTTTCCTCGGATTCGCCGACGGTTGGAAGTGCTTCCATCAAGAGGTCACGCTGCTCGGTTCGCGTGAGCTGGTCGCCGGGGAACTTCGAGAAGCGGCGCTCGAGTCGTTCGAGTACGCACCGGAGATGCTCGAGGAGCTCGGGCGATCGGCCGAGGAACTGCTGCCGATCGCTGCGAGCCTCGAGCAGGCCGACGTGTTCGTGATGCTCATCGAAGAGGGCGCGGTCGGACCAAGAGTGCTCTGGCTCGCCGAGGGAGAGCTCATCGATACGTTCGACAGCTTCGGTCAGTTCTTCGTCAGCATGATCGAGTACACGAAACGTCGGATCGACAAGATGCAGGAAGAGGCCCGGGCCGCCGGGATCACCGACCTGTGATCATCTGATCCACTTGCGTCAGGTGTCATGCACCGGCATCCGGGCTGTTCCCGTGGCAGGATATTCGCCAGGGGGTCGATACGTGACTGAAATCGATGGTGCTACGGCGCTGGATGAGGATGCTGAGCCGAGTGTGACGCGCGAAGCAGCGCCGCTCCGGCTTGAGTTCGCCGGAGAATGGCACGACCTGCCTGTGGACAGGCCGTTCATCATCGGACGTGAGGGTGACCTCGAGGTCGACGACAACCCGTACCTGCATCGGTACTTCCTCGAGTTGCAGCATCACGACGGACTGTGGTGGCTGGCGAACGTCGGGGTGCGTCTGGCAGCCACCATCTCCAGCGCCGGTGGCGCGGTGCAGTCGTGGCTGTCGCCCGGTGCGCGCATGCCGCTCGTCTTCGAGCGCAGCGTGATCGTGTTCACTGCCGGGCCGGTGACCTACGAGCTGAGCCTTCACACCGAGCAGGCTCCGTACGAGGTCTCCCGCCAGGTGGAATGGTCGATGAGCGGTGAGACGACGGTCATGCCGGCCAGCTTCACTGCGCTGCAGAAGCAGCTCATGGTCGCGCTTGCTGAGCCGATGCTGCGCCGAGAGGGAGTCAGCATGAACGAGCTGCCCTCGTCGAGCGATGCCGCCAAGCGCCTCGGATGGACGATGAGCAAGTTCAACCGCAAGCTCGACAACGTCTGCGACAAGCTCGACCGCATGGGTGTGCAGGGCCTTCGCGGTGGTCCGGGAAAGCTCGCCACCAACCGCCGGGCCAGACTGGTCGAGTACGCCGTGACCTCCCAGGTCGTCACCCGGGCCGATCTGCCGCTTCTCGACGATGGCGCGCTGCGCGATCAGCACGATCCGGACGGTGACTGACTGCATGAACGAGGACTGGGCACGGCTGTGCAGGCTGCTCGACGATGATCCGCAGATCGTCGCGGCGGTGAGCCAGGCTGTCGACGAGCCCTGGCTCGTCATGATCGAAGGCCTTGACGACGCCGGCGCGCTCGCCTATCTGGAGCCGGGGGACACCGGAGCGCAGCTCGCCGATGCTCTCGCCGGTCTGCCGCGCGTCTTCGCCACCGCAGTCGACCTCGACGCGGTCGGGGATGTCGACTCCGACCTGGCGACAGCCGTGGCCGTCGCGAACGAGATGCTCGACGAGCACGGCCTCGCGCTGGTGTACCTCGAGGAGGAACCCGACGCCTATCCGCTGGTGGCGGTGGCAGCCGACGATGCAGAGGAGATCGTCGCTCTCGCGGGCCGGCTCGGGCACGTCGCCCGCACGCACTGAGCTTCGCGTCAGCGCATCGCGTCGGCGAGGTGCCGGGAGTCGGTGCTGAGCACCTTCACGATGATGCCTCGCTGGCGCAGATCGGTGATCGTGCGCGTCTCTTCGTCACGGTCGCGCCCCAGGGCGTGCACGTTGGCCACGACCAGCACATCGCCCTTGTGCAGGGTCGCGATGAAGCGGGCCAGACGATCGCGCCAGCTCTCGAGGATCTCAGGAGCCGGATGCCGGAACCCCTCGATCGGAACGCCGAAGCGGGTCAGATCATCGCGCTGCTGCACGACCGAGGGCATCCCCTCACGGGAGACGACCAGTCCGACCAGACGTGAACTCGTGGGACGTGCGTGCCACCAGTCGTGATCGTGCTTCAGCTCGGTGAAGCACTTCTCGCACTGCGTCGCCGCATGCGGCAGGTGCAGCGGACTCGTCATCGGCTCGCCGATGGGATGTTTCCCGGTCGTCAGATCAGTCGTATCGCTCATCGGCGCACCTCCAGCATCCATTGTGCCCTGCGCCTCGGACAACCAGGTACCCGCTCCAGCAGATCGGGCTACAGAACCCCGAGCGCCCGCACTGCTTCTCGCTCCTCGACGAGTTCGGCGACCGAGGCGTCCACGCGCGCGCGAGCCCATTCGTCCAGCTCCAGGCCTTCGACGATCTGCCACTCGCCGTCGACCGATCGCACCGGGAACGACGACATGAGGCCCTCGGGAACCCCGTACTCGCCGTGCGAGACGACGCCGGCGCTGGTCCAGTCATCCGTGCCGCGCACCCAGTCGCGGGCGTGCTCGATCGCGGCGTTCGCGGCTGATGCCACGGACGACGATCCACGCACCTCGATGATCTCTGCGCCGCGCTTCGCGACACGGGGGATGAAGGTCTGCTCGAGCCAGACGCGCACGTCTCCGACCCGCTCGGCCAGCGCGTCGAGCACCGGGCGGCCGTCGACGGTGGCGTGCGAGACATCGGGGTACTGCGTCGCCGAGTGATTGCCCCAGATCGGCACGCGGCGGATGCTCGACACCGGTGCATCCAGAGCGGCGGCGACCTGTGCGCGGGCGCGGTTCTCGTCGAGCCTGGTGAGCGCGGTGAAGCGCTCGGCTGGCAGGCCTTCGGCGGATGCCGCGGCGATCAGCGCATTCGTGTTCGCCGGGTTTCCGACCACGGTGACGCGCACATCAGCGGCGGCGTGCTCGGCGATCGCCCTGCCCTGCGGTCCGAAGATCCCGGCGTTGGCCGCCAGCAGATCGGCGCGCTCCATGCCGGGGCCGCGAGGCCGTGCGCCGACCAGGAGCGCGAGGTTCGCCCCGTGGAAGCCGATAGCCGCATCATCGGTCACCTCGACATGCTCGAGCAGGTCGAAGGCGCCATCGTGCAGTTCCAGTGCTGCACCCTCGGCGGCCCGGAGACCCTGCGGGATCTCCAGCAACCGCAGTCGCACCTTCTCGTCGGGACCCAGCAGGTCTCCGGCCGCGATGCGGAACAGCAGCGCGTATCCGATCTGTCCGCCCGCACCAGTGATCGTGATCGTCGTCGCCATGAGACGAGACTACGCCGCCACCCCGCACACGGCGCAGTGCGCGCGGTACTCTCATCCCATGACGTTCAACCCAGACTCCGACATCTCGGGCCATCGGACGCGTCGCCCCGGCCGCACCGCGGCGATCGCCGGTGGCGGCGTCGGAATCCTCGGCATCCTCGCGCTGCTCGCGGGACCGCTGTTCGGGATCGACCTGTCGGGTCTGGTCGGCGGGGGAACTCAGGGCGGCGGAGCCCCGGAGTCCAGCGGCACCGTGCTCGAGTGTCAGACGGGTCAAGACGCGAACACCCAGGACGACTGCCGCATGGCCGGCGCCCAGGTGCTGCTGGATGACTACTGGGCGCAGCGCGTCGAGGGGTACACGCCTCCGCAGCTGTACGTGTTCGAAGGGCAGACGTCCACGCAGTGCGGCACCGCTTCTAACTCGGTGGGGCCCTTCTACTGCCCGCCGGAGCAGGGCGTGTACATCGACCCCGACTTCTTCCAGATCATGCGGCAGCAGTTCGGCGCCTCTGCCGGAGAACTCGCGCAGCTGTACATCGTCGGCCACGAGTGGGGCCACCACATCCAGAACATCACCGGTGTGATGACGCAGTACCCGAACAACGGCACCGGCCCCGGCAGCAACGGCGTTCGCACCGAGCTGCAGGCCGACTGCTATGCGGGCGCGTGGCTGGCAGATGCCGCCGAACTCGAGGACGAGAACGGGGTCGAGTATCTGCAGACGCCGACCGAGGCGCAGCTGAAGGACGCGCTGAACGCCGCGCTCGTGGTCGGCGACGACCAAATCCAGGAGATGTCCGGGTTCTCGAACCCTGAGTCGTTCACGCACGGATCGAGCGCGAACCGGCAGTACTGGTTCGCCAGCGGCTATCAGGACGGGCTCGGCACGTGCGACACGTTCGATGCCTCGGTCGGGATCGATCTGGTCTCCTGAACCGCGAAGAGCCTGCCGGAACCTGCGCGCACCGCACGATACGGTGAAGAACACCGTCGGCCGACGGTTGAGAGTGACTGATCCGGGGGCCAGAAGACGATGAAGCTGGATGCGCTGTATCCGCCGATCGAACCGTACGACAGCGGCATGCTGATCGTGGGTGACGGTCAGCGCATCGCATGGGAGGTCAGCGGCAACCCCGAGGGCAAGCCGGTCGTCTTCCTGCACGGCGGGCCGGGCAGCGGCGTCTCGGCATGGCAGCGTCAGTTCTTCGACCCGGAGAAGTACCGCATCGTGCTGTTCGACCAGCGCGGCTGCGGCAAGAGCACCCCGCACGCCGGCGAGCCGGCGGCCGATCTGCGATTCAACACCACCGCGCATCTGATCGCCGACATCGAACTGCTGCGCAGGAATCTCGGCATCGCGAAATGGCTGGTCTTCGGTGGTTCGTGGGGGAGCGCCCTGGCGCTCGCTTACGCGCAGGCGCATCCGGATGCCGTGAGCGAACTGATCCTGCGCGGCATATTCACGCTCCGGCGCGTCGAGCTGGAATGGTTCTGCGACGGAGGGGCGGCGGTGCTCTTCCCTGAGCTTTGGGAGGAGTTCATCGCTCCCATCCCTGTGCTCGAGAGAAGCCGGATGACAGAGGCCTACCACCGCCGGCTGAGCGACCCTGATCCGGCGGTGCACGTGCCGGCGGGAGTCGCCTGGGCGAAATGGGAGGCCTCGATCGTCACGCTCCGCCCCGACGCCGATGTGGTCGCCGCGATGACCGAGCCTTCAGCGGCGGTCGCGCTCGCACGGATCGAGAACCACTTCTTCCTGCACCGGGGCTGGCTGAGCGAGGGCCAGCTGATCGCCGGCGTCGACCGTATCCGGCACATTCCCGCCGTCATCGTGCAGGGCCGCTACGACGCCGGCACGCCGATGATGACGGCGTGGGATCTGCACAGGGCCTGGCCCGAGGCGGAGTTCGTGGTCATCGACGACGCAGGGCACGCGGCATCCGAACCCGGCATCCAGCAGGCGCTGCGCGACGCGGCCGATCTGTTCGCCGACGACTGACTGAGGGTTCGACTCGCTGGCGCTCGCTCAACCCGTTTCGTCTCCTCGCTCCGCTCGTCGCTCAACGACCCGCCGAGGCGCCGTGCCGCCGCGGCTCAGGCGCGGAGCGCCCGGAGCAGCGTCTTCAGCAGACCGAGCACTCCGCCGTCGGCGCGGAAGCGCGTGAGCCCCTCCGACACCTGCGCTCCGGTGCGTGCCGTCACGAACCACGGCGGCTTCGGCAGGATCGTGAAACGGCCTCCGCCGCCCTTCGACAGGCTCAGGAGCCACAGGGATGATGCCGACCGCGGGAAGGGCCGGAACGGCCCGCGCATGATGGAGCGCTCGACGCGGTCGAGCAGCAGCGCGTTGTGCACCACGCCGATTCCGCTGCCGACATCCGCGAGCGTGTTGCCGGGGAAGGCACCCCAGGTCAGCGTCGGCGTGATGAAACCGACCGCTGTCCAGGCGTTGATCGCGATCGAGCCGTAGCGCAGTTCGGTGATGGCCCGTTCGAACCCGGTGCCCAGCGCCTTCTGCGTTGCTGGATCGATCAGCAGGTTCGCACCGAGCGTGCCCTGCAACTCGTGGTTCGCGTGCGCCACCGCGGCGTCCAGGAACTCCTGCCCCGTACCGCCGACCTCGACCACGCCCAGCACCGGGGCGAAGTATTCGGTGTTCTGCAGCGCCGTCGCATCGTCGCCCTCGCCGATCTCCACGAGGAGCCGGTCACCGAGCACGAGAGCGTCGGGGTAGTCGTCGCCGGCGCGCTGCATCCGATCATCCGATCCCGGATACCAGATCGCCCTCTCGGGTGCCTTGGCGTAGGCGCGGCGCAGCGCGGCGCGGAAGGCGTCTGCCTGGTCCCAATCGGATGACATGATCACGACCTGGCCCGCGATGCAGTTGTGGCCGCCGTTCTGCAGCCGCATGGTCGCGACGTGCTCGGCCTGGAAGGTGAGGTCTGCGTCTGTCCACTCGCCGGGCACGACGATGATCGGCGAGACGCCGCCGAGCTCTGCGGTGATCGGCTTCTTCAGCAGAGGACGGTCCTCGCGACGTCGCCGTCTTCCCGAAGCCCCTGTGCCCCACGTGATCGCGTCGAACGTCGCCGCCGAACCGGTGATGTGCACGTGGGCGAGCTTCGGGTGAGCGGTGAGATATGCGCCGACGTCGCCGCCACCGCGGACGATGCGCAGGAACCCCGGCTCGATCAGAGGAGCGAACGCATGCTCGAAGACGGACACGAGCGCGTCCTGTGTGGGATTCACCTTCAACAGCGCTGTGCGATTGTGGGCGAGCAGCTCGTAGAGAACGTCGAGTACAGGGATCGACGTGACGTTGCCGGCGCCGAGCACGAGCCCGACGCCGCCGGACGCGTCCGGGGTGCGCTGAGCGAGGCCGGCACCGGCACGTGCAGCCCGCGGCGTGACACCCGGCTCGAGCCAGACCTCGCCGGTGAACCCGGACAGCAGCACCTTGTCGATGCCTGTGAGAGGGAACGCGTGCACGCGGGTCCGTCCGCCGGGTGCACGGTCGATGCGGATTCCTTCGAGAGGGTTGCGTCCCTCGGCCAGCCTCGTGAGCGTCTCGACGTACGCATCGATGGCGCCGAGCGCGCTGTACGGGCCGGAGAGCCATTCCTCACCACGCAGCGGGTGAGCGCCGTTCAGGCCCTTGGACACCGCGGCTGTGAGCGCCCATTCCTCAGCGGATGCTGCGACGGCGGCGCGGACGCCACGCAGCAGCGTCGCCCGCTGGCCGACGGTGAGCGCCGACCAGGTGCGTGCTCCTGCGCCGAGGTCGTCGATCGCGGTGTCGAGTCGATCGCGGTCGGTCTCGTCGAGTCCTGCGGTAGGGGTCACGGTGGTCGCTGACGTCATCGGCATCTCCTTCGTGCGGGTACGCGCTCAGCCTAGGATCGATCAGCGGACCGCAGTGAAGCTGTTGTGCTATTCCTCAAACGAGCGCGATGCGAGCTCGTCGATGTCGTGCCTGCGCAGGCTGTAGCGGGCGAGCGGAATCAGGCTGAGCGCCATCAGAACGGCGGGGAGGATGCTGAAGCTGAGCACGATGCCGGCAACCGCGGCATCCGGCTGGACGGTGCTCGCCCCGGCGACGCTGGAGACGTACCCGGTCGCGGCGAGCATGAGCGCGACGGCTGTCGCGCCGAGCGCGAAGCCGATCGTCTCGCCGGCAGTCCAGATGCCGGTGAACGTTCCGGCCTGCCCGGGGCCGGTCGTGCGCTCATCGTGCGAGATCACGTCGGGGAGCATCGCCATGGGCAGCGACTGCAGCCCGGCATACGCGATGCCCGCGACGGCGACGGATGCGTAGATCCACGGCCCAGGCGCCCACACCGCGAACGTGATGGTCGCGGACGCGACGAGGAACAGGATGCTGGCGGCGAGGAAGGACCGCTCCTTGCCGATGCGGTTCGCGATCACTGTCCAAGCCGGCGTCGCGATGAGGGCGGGCCCGACCAGGGCGACGAAGAGCACTTCGACCGCGGCCTCGTCACGCAGCACCCAGGTCGCGACGTACTGAGCACCGGCCAGCATCGTGCCGGTCGCGAGTGCCTGCAGCAGGAAGGTGCCCAGCAGCGCACGAAACGGCAGGCTGCGCCGCAGTGCCCGGAAGCCGGAGAGGTACTGCGTGCGCAGGTCGGGCGAGGGTGCGAGCTGCGTCGAGACGGCCTGCGCCGCAGCATCCGCTGTGCGAGCCGCGATCAGCATGCCGACGCCGATGGCGACTCCGGCGACGATACCCATCAGCAGGTAGCCGGTGACCGGATCGCCGGTCGCGCGACGCAGCATCGGGCCGCCGGCGCCGAACAGTAGGATCGCGGCGGTCAGCACGACCACGCGCCAGCCCAGTAGGCGGGTGCGTTCGTCGTAGCTGCGGGTGAGTTCGGCGGGCAGCGCGACGTACGGAACCTGGAACAGGCTGAAGGCGGTCGCGGTGCCGAGGAAGGCGAGCAGCACGCAGATCGCGCTCGCCACCGGCCCCCACGACGGCGGCACGGCGAACGTGAGCGCGAAGAAGACCGGCAGTGTCACTGCGCCGATGACCATGAATCCGCGCCGGGAGCCGGTGCGGGCGAGCTGGCGATCGGATGCTGCGCCGATCAGCGGGTCGATCACCACGTCCCACACCTTCGCCGTCGTGACGATGATGCCGGCGGCGAGGGCTGCGACGCCGAGGTTGTCGGTGAGGAAGTAGGTGAGTACGAGCCCGGGCAGCGTCGAGTAGCCGCCGGTGCCGAGGGAGCCGATCGCATAGTTCACGATCGTGCGCGCGGACAGGCGGACGGATGCTCGTTCGGGTCGAGCGTCTGTGCTCATGGCGCCAGTGTAGCGGCGCGACTCCTCGGTCGCTGAGCCTGTCGAAGCGTCAGATCAGCGAGAGCTCGCGGAGCTTCGACTCGACGTCTTCGTTGCGAGGTTCGACGTGGTGCGACGCGTCCGGGTAGACGACGACGGGGATGTTCGTGCGGCCCGAGATCTCCTTGGCGACGTCGGCTGCCGCCGGCTCCGCCACGAGGTCGACGTAGGTGTACTCGACGCCGAGGTCATCGAGCTGCTTCTTCGTGCGGATGCAGTCGCGGCACCAATCGGCGCCGAAGAGGGTGATGGAGTCAGAAGCGGGAGAAGTCATGAATCCAGGATATCGGCGTGCGGATGAGTAGGCGCTGAAACCAGTCGGGCGAGGCGCAGTGCACAGCTGCGTCCTGGAAGCGAAACTTCATGGCGGAACATGAAACGATGGTTCCGGCTGACCAGCGCGATCAGAGGGGACGAAACATGCGCACTGCTGTCACGATCATCGTCCCCACGTTCAACGAACGCGAGAACATCGCCGAGCTCATCGCCCGTGTGGCGGCGGCCCTCGCAGGCCGTGACGCGGAGATCCTCGTGGTCGACGACAGCACGGATGACACGGCGGGGGAGGTCGAACGCGTCTCCGCCGGTGCAGGGCTGCCCGTACGGGTGATCCGTCGGCCGGAGAACACCGGGGGCCTCGGCGGGGCCGTCGCGCTGGGTCTTTCGGAGGCCGCGGGCGACGTCTGCATCGTCATAGACGGCGATCTCCAGCATCCGCCTGAGGTGATCCCTCAGCTGCTGTCGCGATTCGAGCAGGGCGACGTCGACATCGTCGCGGCATCGCGCTACATGGGTGGCGGCGACTCCCGTGGACTCGGCACTGCGATGCGCTTCGGTGTCTCGCGGGCGGCGACCTGGCTCACCAAGGCGATGTTCCCCCGCCGGCTGGCCACCAGCACCGATCCCATGACCGGTTTCTTCCTCGTCGATCGGCAGAGCCTCGACCTGACGGGGCTCCGCCCGCAGGGTTTCAAGATCCTGCTCGAGATCCTCGCCCGATCGGATGTGCGCATCGCGGAGGTGCCGATGGAGTTCTCCGAGCGCCGCAACGGCACGTCGAAGGCATCGCTGCGCCAAGGCGCGACGTTCATCGCCCACCTCACGCGGCTGCGCTTCGGCAAGATGTCGCTTTTCGCCCTGATCGGCGGCATCGGTGCGGTCGCGAACCTCGCCATCATGTGGGTTCTCACGACGATGGGGATGCCCTATATCTGGGCTGCGATCATCGGCGCCGAAGTCACCATCGTCGGAAACTTCTTCCTGCAGGAGCGTTTCGTCTTCGGCGACATGCGCCCGGACGCCCGCGGAGTCGGTGCCCGCTTCGCGGCATCCTTCACGTTCAACAACGTCGAGGCCGCCCTGCGCATCCCGATCATGGCACTGATGGTCGAGACGTGGCACATCTCCAGCGTGTTGGCCACCGGCCTCTCATTGATCGTCGCGTTCTTCGCGCGCTTCCTCTTCCACTCCCTGTTCGTCTATGCGCCCCGTCGCGGGCGTTCCGGAGCGGATGCCGCGTCGGCTGCTCGCGAGCCGGAACCGGACACCGCCGCACAGCGCATCATCCGTGCGATCGATGCCGAGGCGATGCGGCCGGGCGAGCTCTGAGTCGCACTGGTCTGCTAGACTGATCCTGCAACGTGAAGGATTCGCCGTGATTTCGGCGCATCACGTCGCCACTGATCAGGGCCGTAAAGGACCGCGTAGCACCGACGCGCGCGGCATCCGCTCTTGATCTCGAGAACATGAGGCGCGCGTGCGCGCCCCCACCAAGCAATGAGCATCACAATGAGCAGTACCTCCACCCATCCATCCGCACCACTGACCTGGAAACAGGCAGATGACGATGTGCACGTCGCGACCCGAGACGGCGAATTCGCCGGTTTCGTCGAGCTCGACGGTGCACGTCACGTCACCCGCGACAGCCACGGCACCGAACTCGGCGCATTCGCCACGCTCGCCGATGCGCGGCGCGCCCTCGACGGCTCGGCTCGTCGGAAGACCCGTTCGATCACGCAGACACTGCGCCGCCACCTCAGCCGTGCGCGTTCGTGATCGCCGGCCGTGCCGCCGCTGATCTTCGATTCGGACCCGGAAAGCTGAGAAACGTATGCCTACCCGCGTATGCGGGTCGCGTTAGCCTGAGGTAAGCGAACGGCATCCGCCCTTGGCTTTCATAGCTCAAGGGCTCCGATCGACAGGAGAGCAACATCTCCACCTCAACGGTCGTCGAAACGACCAGCATCCTCGGACCGGTACGTCAGACGTACTCCGGCAACGCGGATTTCCCACCCATGGCGCGCGCGTTCAAAGAGGTGTCGCAGGTCGTCCGCGAGATGGGGCTGCTGCAGCGCACCAAGTGGTTCTACCTGCTCAATGCGCTGGGCATCGTGCTCGCCCTCGGCGGTGCGGTCACGGGGTTCATCCTGCTCGGCGACAGCTGGTTCCAGCTGCTCATCGCCGGCGCGCTCGGCCTCATCTTCACGCAGATCGCCTTCGTCGCGCACGAGGCTGCGCATCGACAGGTGCTCACGTCCGGGCCGGCGAACTTCCGGCTTGCGCGCATCCTCGTCGGACTCGTCGGCATGAGCTACTCGTGGTGGGACAACAAGCACACCAAGCACCACGGCAACCCCAACCAGGTCGGCAAGGACCCCGACATCGAAGTCGACACGGTCTCGTTCCTCGAAGAGGACGCAGCCAAGTCCCGTGGCCTGATCCGACTGATCACCCGCAGGCAGGGGTGGCTGTTCTTCCCGCTGCTCACGCTTGAGGGCCTGAACCTTCACTACCTCGGCCTGAAGTACCTGCTCACCAAGAAAGACGTCAAGGGCCGCTGGATCGAGCTGGGTCTCATCACGGCACGCCTGGCCGCTGTGCTGGTGCCGGTCTTCCTGCTGCTCCCGCTCGGAATGGCGTTCGCGTTCATGGGTGTGCAGCTCGCCGTCTTCGGCGTCTACATGGGTGCGGCGTTCGCGCCGAACCACAAGGGCATGCCGATCATCGAGCCGGGTGCACGACTGGACTTCTTCACCAAGCAGGTTCGCACCTCGCGCAACATCTCGGGCGGCTGGTGGGTGACCATCTTCATGGGTGGCCTGAACTACCAGGTAGAGCATCACCTGTTCCCGAACATGCCGCGCCCGCACCTCGCGAAGGCCAGAGAGATCGTGCGCGACTACTGCCTCTCCAACGACGTGCCGTACACCGAGACCAGCCTGCTCAAGTCGTACGCGATCGTCATCGAGTACCTGAACCGCGTGGGACTCTCTGCTGGCGCCGATCCGTTCGACTGCCCCGCTGTGGCGCAGTTCGGTCGGGCGTAGCTCGCACCAGTCTGCAAGCCCTTTCGGCGGCGGACGTCGTTCGCGAGCTTGTGGGGCATGGACAACGACTATTCAGGAATGGCCGCAGGCCTCGGCATCGGCGCCATCATCTTCGGATTGGTGATCTACCTCGGCACCATCGCGCTGATGCTGTGGATCGGGTACCTGCTCATGCGTACGGCGGTGAAGAACGGCATCCTGCGCGCAGATGCGGAGCGTGCGGGTCAGCGTCCGGGCGGGCCGTACGCGGGGCCGCCGAGCCCTCAACAGCACGGCGTGCCGCCCAGGCAGTGAGGCGTTGAGCCCGACAGGCTGATCATTCGCACCGAGAGCGTACGGAGCGCCGCACCCGCCCGTAGGCTCGAAGTATGGCTGAGCTCCACGACCTGACGGCGATAGAACAACTCGCGGCGCTCCGCGCCCGCGAGATCAGCCCGGTCGAGCTCACGCGCCACTATCTCGATCGCATATCCCGCTTGGACGACGGACTCGGCGCGTTCGTGCAGGTGACGGCGGATGCTGCGCTCGCGCGCGCCGCATCGCTCGACGACGGGGACACGGCGGGGGCGGCGCTGTGGGGCCTGCCGTTCGCCGACAAGGACCTCGTACCGCGCGCCGGCGTGCCGACAAGATTCGGCTCCCGCCTGCATCGGGATTACGTGCCGGATGCCACGGCGGATCAGGCCGCGGTGCTCGACGAGGCCGGCGGCGTCAGCCTCGGCAAGACGAACACTCCGGAGTTCGGTCTCACCGGCTACACCGAGACGCAGATCGCTCCGCCGGCACGCGACCCGTGGAACCCCGTGAACGGTGCAGGAGGATCGAGCGGCGGCGCCGCGGCGGCGGTGGCCGCGGGACTGCTTCCGCTCGCCCCGGCATCGGACGGCGGCGGCTCGATCCGCATCCCCGCTGCGACGGTGGGCGTGGTGGGAATCAAGCCGTCACGGGGGAGGGTGCCGTTCGCCTCCGGTCTCGACAGCCCTGGCGGGCTGCCGGTAGCGGGTCCGATCGCCCGCACCGTGGCTGATGCGGCGCTGCTGCTCGACGTTCAGGCGGGTGGGCGGCCGTATCCGTACGCGACGTCGGCGCCCGGCCGACGTGCGTTCCTCGAAGCCGCGACTGCGGCTGCGGCATCCGCTCGCGTCGGCGTCACGACCGTCTCTCCGTGGGATGACGCCGAAGACATCCGGCTCGATCCCGAGGCGTCGCGTGCAGTCGACGTCGCGACGGCACTGCTGGCGGATGCCGGGCACGGCGTCGACCGGTTCGAGTGGCGTCCGCGCGGCTATGCGGAGATGTTCACGACCATCTGGCGCACGAGCGCCGCACGGATGCACCTGACCGATGCCCAGCTCGAGCTCGTGGAGCCGATCACCGCATGGCTGGTGCGCGAAGGTCGGGCGTTGACGGGCGCTCAGGTGCTCGATGCGCTCGCCGCGGCGACCGTCTTCGAGCGCGAGACCATCACCGCGTTCGCTCCGTTCGACGCCGTGCTCACACCGGCGCTGGCGCTGCCGCCGCAGCCCATCGGCTGGTTCCACCCGACAGACGCCCCCGAGAACTTCTCCCAGCAGGTGCGGTACGCGCCGTACTCGAGCTTCGTCAACGTCGCCGGCCTGCCTGCGATCGTGGTACCGGTGACGCTGAGCGCATCGGGGCATCCCGTGAGCGTGCAACTGATCGGACGGCCGGGTGGGGAAGCGCGGATCATCGCGCTCGCCGCCGAGTTAGAGCGCGGTGCAGGTCTGATGTCGAGGCCGGACGTCTGGCGCGAGTGACGCGTGGCGATCCGGATCTGCCGGTGCGGATAGGGTGGGGCATGACGGAGGGACGCCGCAGTGATCACTCGGTTCGAAGAACTTGACTGGCAGCCCACACCGATCGGCGACCTCATGCTGCGCCGCCGCACCGAGCCGGCGGTGGGCCGGGAGATCTATGAGGTGAAGCTCGGCGACGAGTACCTCATGTCGAGCCTGTTCACCGTGGCGGAGGAAGAGCTCGCCAACCTGGGGCTGGCCGCTGTCGAGGGCGACGAACTCACGGTCCTGGTCGGAGGACTCGGCCTCGGGTACACTGCAGTCGCCGCGCTGCGGGACCACCGCGTACGCGAGCTCACGGTGATCGACCGGCTCGGTGCGGTGATCGACTGGCACGAGCGGAAGCTGCTGCCTGCGTCGACCGCGCTCGTGACCGATGCGCGAACGACCCTGGTGGAGGACGACTTCTTCGCCGTGATGCGGTCGGAGCCCGCGGAAGGCCGCGGCGGGTACTCAGCCATCCTGCTCGACGTGGATCACTCCCCGCGCCACCAACTCGACCCGACGCACGCAGACCTCTACAACGCCGCTGGATTGCGGGCACTCGACCGCCATCTCGCGCCGCGCGGCGTCTTCGCCCTCTGGTCGGATGATCCGCCCGATGACGACTTCATGGTCGAGATGAACGCCGTGTTCGACGCCACGGCGGCGCACGTCGTCGACTTCGACAACCCGGTCACAGGTGGGGTCTCGTCCAACACGGTCTATGTCGGGCGCAGCCGCGGCTGAGGCGGCCGATCAGCGCCGTACGCGGGCGCGCGACTTCGCGACGCTGGCGAGCGTTTCGCGCAGCGGGGTGCCGAGGTAGAGCCCGAGTGATGCGCCGGCCGCCAGCCCGATGCCGATCGAGCCCGCGAGCACGAGCGGACTGATGCTGACGAGCATCCCCTCGGCCGTGCCGTCCGAGTCGACCATCCCGAGCAGACCGCGGAAGACCGCCGAACCGGGAACGAGCGGAACGATCGCCGCCGTCGTCACGGCGACCGACGGCACGTGGAAGTTCCGGGCGATCAGGATGCCGATGAAGCTCGCCATCAGCGCGCCGACGCCGCTCGCCGCTGCCTCGTGGATGTCGAGCAGGATCGCGAGGTTGTATCCGACGATCGCGATCACGCTGAGTCCCGCGCTGACGAGGATGATCAGTGCACCTGCACCGTTGAACAGTGCGACCGCGATGGCGATGATCACGGAGCCGGCGATCTGGTGGGCGAGGCTGCCGAACGGCAGGATGTCGTCGGGCAGCGCCATGCTGAACCCGGCCAATCGCGCGAGTTCGAGTCCGATGAGGATGCCGAGGACGACGCCGACGGTCTGCATCGTGAGGTCGAGGATGCGACCGCCTGCGGTGAGCGCGAATCCGTCGATGGCGTCCTGAGCGGCACCGACGACGGTGAGGCCGGAGAGCATCAGCACGATGCCAGAGGCGACGATGATCGACGGCTGCACATCATCGAAGGGCGCGATGCCTGCGGCGCCGAGCGCAGAGGTCGCCGTCGCGATGACGGTGATGACGAACGCGCCGGCGATCTGGCTGAAGAACGACGGCACCTGCAGGCGTGCGAGACCCGCCTGGGTGAAGGCGGCGCACAGGGCCGCGATGAAGGTCAACAGGATGATGATCGGCGAAGCTGCGAGCAGGATGGCGACGCCGACGGTGAGCAGCGCGCGGGCGATGATCACGACGAGCGGGCGGTACAGGAACGGCGTGCGCCGGATGATCCGGAAGGCCATCCGCGCGGCATCCAGGTCGAGCCCTTCGGTGATGTCGACCAGCAGCCCCTGCAGACGCTGCAGCTTGGCGTGATCGGGGGATGCGGCGCGCACGACCCGCATCAGGGTCGTCGGCCAGTCCTCCTCGCCGCGATGGTACGAGACGCTGATCGCGTTGAAGGTGACTTCGACGTGCACGCCGGTGAGCCCGTACACGCGGGCCACCCTGGTGATCGCGAAGGTGACGTCGTGGGCTGAGGCGCCGACCGCGAACATCGACTCACCGATCCGGAGCGCGAGGTCGAGGATCTTCACGACGACGGTCTCACCCAGTACGGGGTGCATCTCGGTGAGCGCGACCTTCGACGGATCGGTGCGGATGGCGCGACGGACGGAAGTCAGCAACCTCCACTGGCGTTCGGGAGACATACCTCCATTGTGTCGAGGAGGTGCCTGGGCGTCACCCCTGCGGGATCTGCGGCGCGCCGGAGCGGGTACGAAGGCGGAGGCGGCCGCGAACGAACGGCAATGCCGGCGCGCGGTACTCGAGCGCTGCTTCATGGTCGGGCTGGAGGACGATCTCGGCCTCGCCGAAGCGCCAGAGCCTGTTGAAGAGATAGACCCCCAGCGTCACGGACGCGTCCGACGGAACCTGCCAGGTGCCGGGGCCCCACTGCGTCGGCTGGCCGCGTCCTGCGATGACGAGCGTCGGCCTGACGCCTGCGTAGAGGGCGAACCACGGCTTGTGCATGGTCAGTTCGATGCGCCGGGTTGCGCCGGCGGGCAGGGGAGGGCGCGCGCTCACAGGAGCACGTCGCCCGCGGTGTCCAGTGTGCGCCAGGCGTCGGGGCGCACGGTCCGCGCCGCCAGCACGTCGGCATCCGGCAATGCGCCGAAATCGATGCCGGTCATGTCGGCGATGTCTGCGATCGGCGCCTGAAAGGTGCGGAACGCTCCCAGCGGCGGTGCGGCGAGGATCCCTTCGGAGGTGTCGACGAGGTCGGACTGGTCGAGGATGAAGCCCGTCGCCGCGAGCCCGGTCGGGCCCTGCCATGCGGCGATCTTCCAGAAGCGGAGGGGGATTCGGATGCCGCGATACGGCGGATCGTCATCGGCGAGCACCGGCGCAGTGAAGACGGACACGCGCTGGTCGGTGGTCTCGGCGTATTCGAGGACGTGATCCTCGAGACCGAGCCAGAGTTCTTTGGACTGGTTGAAGCCGGCCGCCTGCGGCGCTGCGTTCGGGTAGAAGAACGTCGCCTCCGTGGCGTCTCGAGCCTCAGCGGGCGCGCCCCAGCCGGGGTCGCGGCGGCGCACGAGGTGGCCACGATCGAGGTCGTTTCGCGCGTATACATCCGGACCGGTCTGCTCGTCTGCCGGGAGCCGTGGATCGAGGCGCCAATCGCCGGTGCGCGGCACATCGACGAGCCGGGCGCCGTCGATGTTGACGCCGGTGACTGCGGCGAGTCGGCGCTGCGGTTCGACCAGAACGGAGAACCGCGGATAAGTGAGTTCGCGAACGTCGAGAACGGGGCGGGGGATCGGAAGCGGTGTGGCCAGGAACCCGGCGTCGTACCCGTCAGTCATGTGTCCATCGTGCCCGATGCGGCGGTGCGGTGTGTACCGTCAACGCTCACGCGAGCGGTACCGGATGAAGTCGCGTGATCTCCTGGGTGGCGAGGTCGATCATGACGGCGGTGTCTTCGGGGATCCGCGTCCATCCCTCGGCGTCCAGGCCGCTGGAGATGACGTGGACGGCGTCGTCGGTGATGCGGTAGTCCATCGCGTAGTACTCGGTCGCGTGACTTGCCGGCATCGCCTCATCCGACTCGAAGAGCTCTCGGAGGGACTCGACGGGCGAATCGACGCGGCTGTTGATGTGGATCGCGAACAGCCGCGTCGGCGTGAGAAGGAGCGCGTTGAGGCTCGAGTTCGGGAACTCGCGCACCAGGATCTCGAGCGCGCGGGTGACGCCCTGCGCCTCGTCGCCGGAGGCCTCGTCGATGCACTGCATGATGAGGCGGAAGTAGCGCTCGCTGTCGGTGTCGCCCATGAGCTTCGCTCGCGACGCCGTGCTGAGCTGTTTTTCGAGGTGTGCGATCGGTGCGATGTGGCCGTTGTGGGCGAATGCGTATCCGGCATCGGTGAACGGGTGGGTGTTCGCGGGCGACACCGGTAGACCTCCCGTCGCCCAGCGCAGGTGCACGAGGCCGCAGCATCCGAGTGCCTGCTCTGCGAGCGAGCTGTACTGGGGATCGACCGAGGCGTTCTGCGCCGAGGAGACCGCTTCGGTCGGCGCGTCGAGCGAGCGGTGCCATGCCATGCCCCAGCCATCGCTGTGCACTTCGGTGAGGGCGGTGAAGGTCTCGAAGTCTTCACGGCCGAGGACGTCGACGACCGAAGTCGGGCGCGTGGTGACATAGCCGAGCAATCTGCACACGATGCGATTCTCCTCTCGTTCTCACCTCGAGCTTTCTCTCTTCGCCCCGTACAGGCAAACTGGGCGCATGCGTACCGTCGGTGTTGAAGAGGAACTGCTGCTGGTCGATGCCGAGAGCGGGCGACCGCGATCGGTTGCCGCTCGCACCCTGCAGTATGCGGAAGAGACTGCGAAGCCTGCTGAGCCGGCGAACGGCGCCGAGCCTGCCGCGCCCGACGACGCGCCAGGTGGTTCGCTCGAGCACGAACTCCAGCAGCAGCAGATCGAGACCGACACGATTCCGCACACCGACATGGTCGCGCTCGGCGACGGTGTGCGGGCGTGGCGGGAGTATGCGATCACCGCGGCGCGTCGTGCGGGCGCTCGGGTGATTGCCTCGGGGACATCGCCGCTGCCGGTCGGAGCCGCGATCGTCGGCAAGCCTCGATACCTGAAGATGGTCGAGCACTTCGGAATGACGACGACCGAGCAGCTCACGGGCGCATGCCACGTGCACGTCTCCATCGAATCGGACGATGAAGGCGTCGGTGTGCTCGACCGCATCCGAGGCTGGCTTCCTGTTTTGCTCGCGCTCAGCGCCAACTCTCCGTTCTGGCAGGGTGAAGACACGAAGTACGCGAGTTTCCGCTCTCAGGCCATGGTGCGCTGGCCTACCGCTGGTCCGACCGAGGCGTTCGGAACTGCCGAGAGGTATCACGAGCTCGTCTCCTCGATGATCGCCTCCGGCGCGATCCTCGATGAGGGCATGGTCTACTTCGATGCGAGGCTGTCGCATCATTACCCGACGGTCGAGATCCGTGTCGCCGATGTGTGTCCGGATGCTGCGGACACCGTGCTGATCGCCGCACTGTGCCGCGCCCTCGTCGACACGGCCGCGGCCGAATGGAGCGCGGGGGAGGACCCGCTGCCTATCTCAGTCTCGATGTTGAGGCTCATGAGCTGGCAGGCCGGACGGTTCGGCATCGAAGGTGACCTGATCGATCCCCGAACGTTCAAACCCCGTGCCGCACGCGAGGTCGTCGCCGACCTCATCGAGCACGTTCGTGCGGCGCTGCGCGACAACGGCGACGAGGCGCGTGTCGAGGAGCAGGTCGATCGGATCTTCACTCGCGGCAACGGCGCGATGCGTCAGCGTGCGGTGCTCGAGAAGACCGGCCAACTGAGCGATGTCGTCGCCGACCTCGCGACGGCGACAGCCGGGCTCGACGCCTGACGGCAACCTTTTACTCGGACCAGGACTTAACTGAAAGGGCCCCCAAGAGTAAAAGCCTCTTGAGGGACAGCGGCTCCGACGGGCGTCGATCCGTGACCTCGCGAGTTTCAGTTGGATTCCGTGGGGTAGCGGGTACCCGTTGGTCGCCGTTCGCCGCGTGATTCCGCGGAAGATATCATCGTTGGTGACGGCTGGTTTGGAGTGGTTTCAGTGGAGCTACCGGCACGGAACCGGCACAGATAGCTGCGCCTGCGTAGGCTGTCCGGAAGTTCGTCATCTTGGAGGGTCCGTGCCTGATTGATTTCGATCGGCCTGCCGATCCTATTGCTTGCAGTAGTTGGGGCCGGCGCCGCCTATCGAGTCCGACAGGTGACAGCGACCACATTGACGGACGAACAGCTTGAGGAACTCGGACATGACGTTCTGATGAGTTGGCGTGCGATCGCGAGAGACACCCATACAGATGTCCCGATGACTCGGGAGGCATGGGCGTCCTATGGCGTCACGCCGCAAGAGGCGATCCAGCTTGCGCGTGACCTTGTGCGGCGAGGGCAGATCGTTCTCCCTGAGTATGGTCTGATCCAGTTGTTGATGGGGGAACCGCCGACTGCGGGGCGGCTAACTCAAAACTCCTGGGGAGGCGTATGGGCCGCACGCCGAACGGATCATCGTGAATGGGCCAGCTCACTTTGGTGCTGGCGACCAGCGCAATAGCGGTACGTTCTCCTATCACTTGGAGGCCGCTGAGCGTGACCTGACGGCCTTGTCGTTCGAGGCGGAACGTCTCATTGGGATAGTCACAGAACCCGGGACGCGGGCCAAGCTCTCTCGTGCAGTGGGTGTTGTGGACGACGTGATCGAACGACGTGATGTCTCCGATCCGAGACTCCCTGCTGCGTTGCGATGGCTGGGTTCCTTCTCCGGAGATACAGCTTCCGGGGCCCTAGGGTCGATCGTCGCTAGCCTTGCAACGAGGCTCCTTGATGGACTCGCCTCTTGACGAACTGTCGATCGATGTAGGCACGCTCATCGTCGCCGTGCTGTTGCTCTGCTCTGTCGCAGCGGCGCCCCCGGCGCTGGAATTGTTTGTGCCTGGCTCATCATGCGTCAGAGGCGAGAAGGTTCATCGTTAGTCTCATGACGAAGCGGATCATCAGGGAGCGGTACGCGTCCGGGGGGCGCGGTGACGGCAAGAAAGATATCATCGGCGATGAATTGGCGCCCATAGGTGCCGTACGGGCCTGACAGTATCCCAAGATCGACTAGCTTCTGGATCGCTGGTGATACAGCCTGAGGCGTTCGGCCGAATCGGTCGCTCATGAGCGACACCGTTATGACTTGGTCCCCGATCAGCGCGTCAACGATGTCGCGAATAACGCCACGTGCCCCCGCTCCTTGAAGAATCTGCACGTAGCGTGCCTGAACAGCGAGTATCCGATTTACGCGATGGGCTACGTCCTCGGCAGACGCGGCGATCCCCTCTGCGAAGAATGCGATCCATGGGTTCCAATCACCAGTGGCTGAGACTTGCGCGAGGTGCTCCTGGTAGGTCGCGCGTCTCGCCTCAAGCCAGGGTGAGACGCTGAGCAGGGGCTCACCGACAAGGCCGTCAGTCATGAACTGCAACACGACCGTCAGGCGACCGATGCGCCCGTTGCCGTCGTTGAACGGGTGGAGCGTCTCGAACTGGTAGTGGGCCATTGCGGCAGCAACGATGGGATCGCGTGCTGCACCGCTTCGGTTGATCCACTGTGTGAAGTCTTGAACCGCTACTCCTAGAGCGACTCCTGGAGGCATCGGGACAAAACGAGCGTCCTCAATGGCACCGGTCGGGCTCCCAATCGCGACCTGCGATGTGCGCACTCGCCCGGCCTGCTCGGTGTCGGCATCGGTGCCGCGAACGAGGATGGCGTGCACTGTCTCTAGAAGACCGACGTTCATGGTGCGTCCTTGCTCGACCGCGTCGTATGCCAGGGTGGCGGCTTCGATGTAGTTGAGGACCTCTTGAAGCTCTTTGCTGCGCCCGCTGATCTCGGTTGCGTCGGAAGCCAAGACCTGCTCAAGAGGGGCAAACGTGCCCTCGAGCGCGGACGTGCTTTGCGCTTCGCGGCGGAGCGTAGGGCGGAGGAACAGTCGTGGGTTGGGGACTTGGCGTGAGGCTTGGTCGAGTCGTGCGAGCGCTCGACTGGCTCGAGTGACCGCGTGCCAGGTAGCACCTTCGAGTTGTGGTTCGTCAGTCAGCGGATCTGCGACATAGGCAAAGTGCTCGAACGGACGGTTGAAGCGTCCATCGACGCCAGAGATGGGAGTGAGGGAGCCTAGATGAGTGAGTCCGATTGGCTGTGAACGGCGTGGAGGCTGTTAATCGTTGGCAGAGGGTGTTAAGCCCAATGTGTGAATACCGACCTCAACACCCTCCTGATCACACTTTACGTCCATCTCG
>Ga0265296_1000919_pt1 | contig 37793 bp, 43 predicted proteins | sample MunlanPumphouse1_FD_189073 | JGI IMG/M metagenome (GOLD analysis project Ga0265296, IMG submission 189073) | Groundwater microbial communities from a municipal landfill in Southern Ontario, Canada - Pumphouse #1 | ecosystem: Environmental > Aquatic > Deep subsurface > Groundwater | place...
TACTTTGCAAATTCTACATTTGGCATGTCTTTGAAAGCACTGTCTCCTGTCAGGAACCTTATCTTGTTTTCTAATGCTGTCATGTATCCTATGCAATCCACATATGACAAATTTTTCTTTTTGTTGTCAAGGCGAAATTTCATTGCTTTGACCAAAATGTCATCTGGCACTTCAATTTCTGCATCTTTGAATTTCGAAAAAACTTCTCTGGCTTTGGCTTCGCCTTTTTCGGCCATCACTATGTAAAGAAGCTCTACCAGGTTGAAGCGTGTCGTTGCTATTGATTCTTCCATGAATCTTACGTAGTTCGGGTTGTTTTTTATTATTTCAATCAGCGCATAGGTGTCAAAAAGATAGTTTACCATCCTTTTCGCACCTCGTCCTTTAATTTTTGTGTTGGCGTTTTCCAGTCAGGCAAAGATCCAAATACATCCTTTACTTTTACTTGCTTGCTTATCTTAATCCGTATTACCTGGCTTGGCCTGATGTCTTCTTTTTCAACTATATCCTTTGGAAGTATAATTCCCAAAGATCCGCCTATTTTCATGGTCTTACATTCTATCTCAGTCATGTTATATCACCTTAAACTAAGTTATATTTTATTTAATTATCTATATAAAGCTTTTGGTAGGATTAAAGTGTTGCTTGTTTATCTTTATTATGATAGCACAAAGATTGCTTGACGAGATAAGAAGCGGCAAAATAAAAACCGTTGAGGAGCTGGAGCTAGCGAAGATAAAGCTTGCTGGCGGAAAGTCGCTAGTAAAAAATTCGCAGATACTTGAATTGGCTTCGCCAAGCGACCCAGATTATGACAAAATCAAAAAACTCCTAAAAATAAAAAACGTCCGGACCGCATCGGGCGTGGCAAACATAGCGGTAATGTGGATGCATGAAAAACATGAAAATAGCTGTCCTGCTAATTGCATCTATTGTCCTCAAGGTAAAGATGAAACAGGACTTATCGCGCCGAAGAGCTACACCGGCGTCGAACCAACAACACTGCGAGCCATTCGCAATGATTATGATCCTTTTCTCCAGGTAACAAACAGGATAAAGCAATTGAATCTTATTGGACATTCAACTGACAAGTGTGAGCTAATAATAATGGGCGGCACGTTCATGGCAACGCCAACTAAGTTCCAAGAAGAGTTTGTCAAACGCTGCCTGGATGGTTTTAATAATGTCACAGCGAACGACCTAGATCACGCACAATTAATCAATGAAGCTGCAGCAAACCGCTGCATAGGCATGACGGTAGAAACACGCGCTGATTTTTGCAGCCAGCAACAGATAGAACAGATGCTGAAGCTTGGTTGCACGCGTGTTGAGATTGGTGTGCAGAGCACGGATGATAATATTTTGAAAATAATCAACAGAGGGCATAACTCGCAGGCGAACATAGATGCCATAAAACGCCTGAAGGAAAATGGGCTGAAAGTTTGTGTGCACTGGATGCCGGGACTCACCGGTCTTTCTGGAAAAATAGACGAAAAGAAAGAAATAGAAATGTTTTCCTCCCTCTTCACGGCTGATTACATGCCCGATGAGCTGAAAATTTATCCAACGCTTGTTGTGCCAGGGACTAAGTTGTATGAACTATGGCGCAACGGAAGGTATACACCGCTCAACACTGATCAAATGATTCGCTTACTCATAGAGTTCAAGAAAATTGTTCCGCTATTCGTGCGAATAAAACGTGTCATGCGCGACATATCAGAGCACAAATCAGAAGCCGGTGCAAGGGTAACAAATCTCCGGCAGCTTGCAAAGGAAAGGATGAAAAAAGAAAACATTGAATGCCGGTGCATAAGATGCCGCGAAGTCGGTCATACAAAAGAAACAAGCGGAGAGCCGGAATTAAAAGAAATTACATACGATGCGTCGGACGGAAAAGAAATTTTTCTCAGCTATGAAAATGGCAATGCTCTCCTTGGTTTTCTTAGATTAAGACTTTCGGCTACGGCAACGGTAAGAGAACTTCATGTATACGGTAGTATGGTGGAGATAGGGAAAACAGGTGGTTGGCAGCACAGAGGACTTGGAAAGAAGCTGTTAGAAAAGGCAGAAGAAATTGCAAAGTCCTCTGGCTATACTTCAATAACAGTGACAAGCGGGATCGGTGTCAGAACCTACTACGAGAAACTCGGTTACTCCTTTGAATCTCCATATATGACGAAAAATTTGTAGGATAAGATAATTTTAAGAACTCCGGCAGGCATATAATATTGGGTATTGGTCTTTTCTTTATCTGCAACGTTGTTTAAAACTGTTGTCTAAAGGCAACAGATATTACATAAACAATGTTGAGATCCCGTCTTCTTTCAGAAAAAAGAAGATGCGATGGTGATTGCTATGACACTCGAACAAGAAATGCGACATGAGGTTGCCAGGCTTGAAAGAGAATTGGAATTAGTAAATGTCGAACTAGATAAAGTACATGCCAGAATAATTCAGCTTCTGGACACAAGAAAGAAAACAGAATACGATCTCAGGGTATTGCGCGGCAGCGTTGAGGAAAATTACATAAGACAAGTCGAGGAAGAGAGTCTCGCAAATATCTTGAACAAAAAAATAAAAATCTGAAAAATCTATCTAGACTTCTGCATACCTTTATCTTTATTTCTAGAAAAAATTCTTTTGTAGTGGTGGGTGTATTTATGCATGTATCTGTACAATGCGTAGACAACCGCTATCACAACTATGATAGTCAATATATTTTCCATCATATTTAGTTTTCCCGCAATGCTGACATAGGCTGCGCCAAGTTCCCATCCCACCAGGCTCAGAATAAACGTTCGCGGGATTGAGCCGATGAATGTCGCTACGGCGTACTTCTTCCAGGACAACCGTAGGACGCCGGCTGAAAGCGATACAATGGCGATTGGAAAGAAAGGTATGGCACGAAGGGCAACTATAGTTACCCAGACCTTATTACCTTTTTCCAGTTTCTTCTCCTGGGCCTCTACCGTTGACCATGATATCCTGAGAAATTTGTGAAATTTCATCACAAGCCTGCGGCCGCCGAAATATCCTATGCCATATGCAAAAAAAGACCCAATAGTCGACGCTATGGATGCAGGAATGACAATGGTGAAAAATATCCTTGACACTGCATCCCAAAACGCGATGTCGGGCGGTATGAGAATAAAGCTGGCACCCATTATCACGAGAGGAGACGGCACAGGAAGCAGAAGCTCTTCCAGAATCACTACGATGAACACGCTGAAAGCGCCATAGGTATGTATAATGGAAAGGACCCACGCCACCAGGCCGCTAAGTATTTCAGAGAACATAAATAAAATTTAGATACGCAAGCTAAAATAACACAACACACTTATTGTTTGTTTTCTATTTCCTTTGTTATCTTTGCCAGAAATTCTTCGACGCTTACGCCGAAGCGCGGCTTTTCGCCGCGTGCTCGCACCGCAAGCGTGCCGTTGGCTTCTTCCTTGTCGCCTATTACAATTATATAAGGGGTTTTCTGCATCTCCGCATCTCTTATTTTGTAATCAACAGTGTTTTGCCTTAAGTCAGCTTCTGCACGGATGCCTTTTTCCACAAATAATTTGCAAAACCTGTTGGCAGCGTCCGAGTTCCTGTCTGTAAGCGATAAGATTTTTACCTGAACCGGCGAAAGCCATACAGGCAGCTTTCCTTCGGTCTGCTCCAGAAGGTATGCAACGAAGCGTTCATAGCTGCCAAGGATTGCCCGGTGAATAATTATTGGCGTTTTCTTGTCGCCGTTTGCATCGATATAAAACATTCCCAGTCTCTTTGGCACGACTATATCAACCTGGGATGTTGCAATGGTCTCCTCTTTACCCAGGGAGTTCTTTATCTGAACATCAATTTTAGGCCCGTAGAATGCCGCTTCGCCTTCTTCTTCTACAAACTTTGTGCTGAACTCTTTCATCGCATCCCTTATTTCGTCGCAGGCGTGCGCCCACTCCTTCGGGTCGCCAGTATACTTGTCAGGGTTATTCTTGAAATCAGGAAGCGCCAAGCGGAACCAATAGTCCTTTATCCCGACTATTGCATAAACTTCCTTGAAAAGTTTCAATACACCAAGAAATTCTTCCTTAAGCTGATCCGGCGTCATGTAAATATGAGAGTCGTTTTGTGTAAACGCACGTACTCTTATCAGTCCATAGGTCACTCCGGAAAGCTCATTTCTGTATGTCATGCCAGGCTCTGCCAAACGCAGAGGCAGGTCACGGTAGCTTTCAACCAGCTTGTTATAAATCATGTGATGATGAGGGCAGTTCATCGGTTTAAGGTAGTATTCTTCGCCATCAATGTCCATTGGCGCGTACATCGAATCCTTATAGTATGGCAGGTGACCGGTTTTTTCATATAGATGTCCTCTGGTAATATGGGGCGTGCTGACATACCGGTAACCGTACTTTTCTTCTATCTGTCTCATGAACTGAATCAAAATATTTCGAAGGGTCTCCCCGTTTGGCAGCCATAAAGGCAGTCCGGCACCTACTTCCTCTGAGAGGTGAAATATGCCCAACTCTTCGCCAAGTATTCTGTGATCATTGGGCGTAAGATTCCTGCGGTCAAGAATTATTTTTCCTCTTGAATCCTGCTTTTCCTTTTTCTCTTTATTTACTAGCTTGATTTTTTCCTGTGCTGCAGAAGTTATCTCTCGTGAAAGCTCAGAAAGAGGGTGACCTTTGCACTTCAGCTCAAAAGATTTGTACCAGCCGAACGGTGAGCGATGAACCTCATAATCTTTTTTCAAACTCTCTGCGATTTTTATGACCATGGCCAGCGCGACAGCAGGTTTCGCTGGCGTTGAACTGAGATGAACAAAAGGATAAACGACTATGGTTTTTGTGTGGACTTGCTCAGCTACTTTTTTAATTTCATCGGCTGTCTTCTCGGCCACTGAATCGTCGTCGCCCTCCTCGGAAGAACAAAAAGCAACAAGACACTCCTCAACGCGTTCCTTGTCGGTGTCGGTTTGCTCGGCTGACTCTATGGCCTTCTTTTTCTTTTCGTATTCGATGTAGTCGCAGTGGGTCAAAAGGATCTTCATATAATCTCTCCAATTATACTGATTTTCGTACTTAAAAAACTAAATACAACTGCTATAGAATTAGTGTTGGACTGTCCGTAATTCACCGGTCATAACTACCCAACTAACATTGTCTTGTAGATTATTTAAGTCTTGTAATCACAAAATTTCGTCAAAGTGACGGACGTAAAACAGTCCATTCGAGTTTCTGTTCGGCTTCCTTGAGCTGTATTTTACTTTCAAAACAACACACCTTATTCCAAATTCTCCGGCGGCTTTTATCATGTCTTCCCTGTCATCGGCAAACAAAGCCCTTTCCGGATTGAATTTTACCTTTCTTTGCAGCTTTTTCCAAAACATTGTGTTGCATTTAGTATATCCAATATCTGTTTGGGTGAAGATGCCGTCAAAATAATTTCCAATTTTCGTGTGCGCTATTTTATATTTTGTTGACTTATTGTCGGCTGCTGTGACCAAATATACTTTTTTGCCGTGTTTTTTAAGAAAATCCAAAAAACGCATCGTATGAGGATGAAGTTTAATGAGGTACTTTGCCTTGTCGCGTATTTTCCACAAATCCAATCCAAGCTCCTTTGACCAAAAATTTACATCGCCCCATTCCGGATGCCCCATTCTTTCATGATATTTGGAAAATAATATTTCCCTCGATTTCTTCAGTGTTATCTTATTTTTCTTTGCGTAGGCTTTTGGCGCCAGTGTTTCCCAGAAATAATCTTCATAGTGCTGATCAATGAGTGTGCCGTCCATATCCAGAAGTACAGTATCGATATTTGCCCAGTCTATCTTATTGACCATTGTTCTGATATGATTATTCGAATTAAAAAGCTTGCTTTTCTAATTAGAAAATACAGCCCCGTGGTGTAGAGCACCTTTCCAGAAAGCTGCACTAAAGCGGAAGGAATGGTGTGCAGATCGGTCAAGCATAGAGGCCTTTGAAGCCTCGGACGACGGTTCGAATCCGTCCGGGGCTATTTTTTAAGCTTTTGTAATCAACTAATGTGCTGGGAAAAATGAACGAAGACCGTCTTCCAGAAAACTTTGAAGTTTCAATAGCTCTAAGACTCAGGAGAGATCATAAACTTTCAAAGAGTGATACAAGGAGACTTTTAAGTCAGATTTACGTTCATACGCCTGAAATAAGCGTAAATGGCGCTACGTACCGTCTTGACAGGGAGTACTATCTTCTTGACAATAGAAACGAAATAGTGGTAAGATACGAACGCGAGTAAATATCCATGATTAGCTTAAATTTCTTTTACTGTAATTTATTACTATGCAGCCAGCTGAAAGGACAAAGAACGTAAAGTATTCCATAAGAGACATCGCGGTGCTCGCGAAGCAGGTTGCCAAAAAAAGAGACATGATATACCTTAACATAGGCGACCCCAACAGGTTTGACTTCAGAACCCCGCCACACCTCATTGCCGCAGTGATAAAGGCTATGAAGCAGAACAAGAACTTTTATGCAGATTCAATGGGCGAACCGGAAGCGGTGGATGCCATAGCTGACTACTACCGCAGCATCGGAGTGAATGTGCTTAATGGCGATGTACTTATAACATCCGGAGTGTCTGAAGGCATAGGGATGTGCTTTGCGGCATTTTTCAATCCCGGAGACAATGTCCTCATACCAAAGCCTTCTTATCCTGTTTACAGTGCATACCTGAATCTCTACGATATTGGCATAAATTTCTACACGCTCAACGAGAACATGAACTGGAACCTGGACATAGACAACATTGAAAAGAGCATCAATGAAAAGACCAAGGCAATTGTCATAATAAATCCGAACAACCCGACGGGCGCTGTATATGACAAGCAGACGCTGAAGGACCTCATAAACCTGGCTGGCCAGCACAAACTTTTGATATTTTCGGACGAGATCTACGACGAGCTGATTCTTGAGGGAAAAATGTATCACACGGCTGCTCTTTCGAAAGAGGTTCCGGTAATAACGTTCAACGGTTTAGCAAAGAATTTCTTGGCCCCTGGCTGGAGAACGGGCTGGCTAGCAATAAAGGATGTTTCAGGAGAACTGAAAGACGCGAAGAACGCACTTTTCCAGCTGGCTCGAGCAAGACTCTGCTCGGTGACGCCGCAACAGTATGCTGTAAAACCGGCACTGGAAGGCAACCGGAAGCATGTAAGGGATGCGATAAAAAAACTGCGCAGCAGGCGCGATATCGTATACAAGAGAATAAACGAAATAGAAGGTCTCAGCATGAAGAAACCACAGGCCGCTTTCTATGCTTTTCCTAAAATAAATTTCAAAATAGATGACAAGCTTTTTGTCACAAAACTAATAGAAGAAGAGGGCGTTGCCACTGTCCATGGCTCAGGCTTTGACATGCCTGAGCATTTTAGGATAGTCTACCTGCCACAGGAGCCGCTGCTCAACGAGGCTCTTAACAGGATTGAAAGATTTGTGAAAAGGAACCGTGCTGTATAGCATTATAAACCGTTCGCCACATATTTTACTTATGTTAGTCATTCTTCGCCTTGGCCATCGCTTAGGCAGGGATCAGCGCATATCTACGCATTGTGGGCTTGTTTCACGTGTGCTGGGCGCTGACAAAATAATCTACAGCGGCGACCAGGACAGCGGGATAATAAAAAATATAGAGGAAGTCGGAGCCAGATGGGGCGGATCCTTCACAGCAGAGTATCAAAAAAACTGGAAATCCGTAGTAGAGGAATACAAAAGAAAAAAATTCTCTATTTGCCATCTTTCTATGTATGGAATGTCAATACAGGGTAAAATCAAAACATTGAGAAAAAAAACCAATATCCTAGTTGTCGTTGGAGGTGAAAAGGTGCCGCCGGACATCTATACGTTAGCTGATTACAATATAGCCATAGGCAACCAGCCCCACAGCGAAGTGGCGGCACTGGCTATATTTCTTCATGAATATTTTGCCGGCAAAGAACTGGAAAAAAACTTCAAGAACGCAAAATTAAAAATAATCCCCCAGGAAAAAGGGAAGAAAGTCGAGGAAGCGTAATGTTTTTTCTATTTAAATTTAATGATCATAGCTAATTTATGTGCGGCATTGTGGGCGCGTATTCTGTTAACTGGGAAAATGTCATTCCATTAACATGTATTTCTGCGCAGTTCGAACAGAACAGAGGCGGAATATATCCGCAGGGTGTTGGGCTATCTGACGGCAGACAAACTTATACAAGTTCAGAACCCGCGTCTCAATTTTATCCAAAATATTTCAAAAGCCCACAGCGACATATAAGCGCGGCTGGACTGAGATATGGAACAGACGGAAGCCGAACAGATGAGGAAAACATACCACCGATAGAAGTTGAACTGGGGGGATTGAAAACTCATATATGCCACAATGGTCAAATACCTTACTCAAACGTTTTGAGGGACTGGATAGAAACAAAAACACCTTACAGACATAAAAGAACAACGGATACAGAGACCCTAGCTGCGTTTCTTTTGAATCAAATAGCTGAAGCCGGCAATATAGCAGATGGGGCAAAAGAGCTAGTTAGAGAACTTGAAGACGCCGCATTTTCGGTTGTTGCAATCTTGCCTAACGAAAATACGCTTGTGGCATTCAGAGACAGAAACGGCTACAGACCATTATATGTTTATCAAAACGATAAGCGTGGGCTTTACGCTTTTGCTTCAGAAGATCCTGCGCTCAGCAACAATCCATATATTGATATGAATGATGGAAACATCAGGGAAGTCCAGCCAGGTGAAGTTATAGTAATTGACACAAAAGGCCTCAAGAGCCACTCGCCAGATCTGCCAATAATAACACCAACGCCATGCAAGTTTGAAAGAATATATTTTGCAAGACCTGACACGGACGACGGATTAGTTTGTGATAATAGAGTCAGGTTGGGTAAAAAGTTGCATGAATACAACCCTGTAGACGGATTCTATCATGTTATACCAGATTCAGAATCTGGAGATTATGCTGCAATGGGATACTCGCACGCTTCAGGAATGCCGATGTACAAAGCAACCCCGAAAGAAAGATACCCTATTAGACTACCGGATGGAGTATCCCTTACCCAGAGAAGTTTTATGACATTTGACGACATAAGCAGGCGGTCTTTGGCAGGGAGTAGACTAAAACTTAACAGGCTTGTAGCAGAAAGGGATGTCTTTGTTACAGACAGTGTAATACGCGGCACGGTGATACGGCAAAATCTTAAATTGCTTCATGCAATGGGCGCCAAAGAAGTACATGTAAGAGTTACTTTCCCGCCAACAACAGACGTTTGCCACCAGGGTATTGATTTTCGCGGGGCACATGAATTAGTTATGGGTAAAATAGACCCGGATATCCTAGATATTTACAAAAACTCCCATGAAGTGGACAAAATCAACGCGGCGATGCGAGAATGGGCAAATGTGTACACGCAGGGAAACCCTCATGTCGCCTCTTTTTGCTATATGCCCATAGACGGATTTGAAGAAGTGGTAGGAAAAGGCTGCATGAGATGTCTCGGCAGAGATCATGACAGAGGAAGATACGACGGTCAGATAAAACTGCCGCCATTTCTGAGGGAATTTAGCGGAAGGGAATATATACAATACTATTAGTTAACCGGTGAAATTATTTTCTCGAAAGCAGCACAACTCTGCTGTCAGCCTTCTCGTTAACTATGCTATAGGACGAGTGGCGCTCAATTTCCGCGGCGAACTCTTTGATTTCATTGTGAAGCGGCATATCCTCGTATTTCATAACTCTACGAGAGCCTCCAACAGCCATGAAACCCTTGACCTCGATAAACTTACTTCCAGATTTTTCTATGATTTCCGCGTAGCCTTTCGGGTCTGTGAAGTTCAAGCCTTTGGCTAGTGTTAACCTTACAACAGTGTTGCAGTCGAATTTGCCCAGCATCATCAACGATTCATTTACTTTCTCCCAGAAGTCTTTCTCCATTGGAATGGCTGTTTTCTTATACATCTCCGGATTCGTGCCGTAGAATGAAACGTAAAGATTTGTAGGCTGATGCTCCAAAAGTTTTTCAATCATCTGAGGCCTGGTGCCATTGCTCACAAGATAGGCTGTCATTTTTCTGGATTTAATTTCGTCGATGAATTCTGGCAGATACGGATAAAGCGTGGGTTCGCCAGAAAGCGAAATAGCAACATGCTGCGGAATCATGGCTTTGTCCAGTTTCTCACGGTCGGCATTCGGATTACCATAGAAGCCCTGCAGTATCTCCACCTGTGCATCTATGCAGCCGTCTAGGACGCTTACCGGATCATCCCAGTCTTCTTTTTCTCTCGGCAAAATATAATCAAAGTTACGCCAACAATGACGACAATTGAAATTGCAGAAAAATTGACCCAATGACATTTGGATGCATTGATTGGATTCAATACCATAAAATTTATTTTTGTAACAAACATTCTTTCCGCGGATACTTTCACGGGTCCAGTTACATATTTTTATCGCTGCGTGCCTGCCGACAAAACGATATCCCATTTCAATGCTTTTTTTCCTCATGAAGTCGAGCTTCTTGTCTACGTCACCTATGTTCGCCTCTATGAAACCGTCTGGTATTCCATTACAACCATTATCCTGAATAACCGGCAGCATGACTAATTCTAGGGTAAATAGCTTTTAAAATCAGAAACTTATCCTATTATCATGCTGAAGAAAAAAATTGCAAAGTTGACAGGCATGAAAGAAAGCGAGATTCCAGGCAGCTACCAGATAATCGGAGATATTCTTCTCATGAAAATGAAGATAAAGTCAGCTGCTAAAAAGAAAAAGGTTGCAGAAGCGGTCATCAAAATACTACCTTACGTGAAAACAGTCTGTGAAATAAAAGAAATAAAAGGCGAGCTGCGGGAGCCGTCTGTTAGCGTGCTTGTTGGCAGCAACACAGTTACGACTCACAAGGAAAATGACATACTATACAAGATAGACGTCAGCAAAATCATGTTCTCCAAGGGTAACCTGCTTGAAAGAAAAAGGCTGCTTTCGCAGATAAAGGAAGGAGAAACAATCATAGACATGTTCGCAGGGATAGGTTACTTCTCGCTGCCAATAGCAAAGCTCACAAAAGCAAAGGAAATCATAGCCATAGAAAAAAATCCTACAGCCTACAATCTGCTGACAGATAACATCCAGTTGAATAAAATCAACAATATAATAGCAATCCAGGGCGACTGTAAAATCGCTGCGAGAACTTTTGGCGGCAAGGCTGACCACGTACTGATGGGCTATTTTCCCGGCACAGAGGAATTTCTCGCAGCAGCCATATGGATGGCAAAGCCTGGCTGCATAATTCATTATCATAATATTTACAGGGAAAGTGAGCTATGGAGCAAGCCTTTGGATCAAATAGGAGAAGTTTGTAAAGCGTTCTCAAGAAGCTATGAAATTATAACAAAAAAGAAGGTCAAGTCCTATTCACCAAGAACACTGCACACGGTAATTGATTTCAAGGTAATTTGAAATTCCTTCCGGTATAGGTCGTGTCTTCTTCTTCAAGGCGCAGCAGCTGGTTATATTTTGATGTTCTCTCGCCTCGCATTGGAGCTCCGAATTTCGCGCCAAACGCGCCGAGGCCAACTGCAAAATCAGCTATGAAAGTATCTTCAGAATCGCCGCCACGATGCGACACTATTATATTCCAGTCGCTTTTCCTGGCCATCCTGACCGCCTCGATGGCTTCTGTCACTGTACCTATCTGATTTACTTTCACAAGAAGTGTGTTGCAAGAATCTTTTTCTATTGCTTTCTTTATCCTGCTTATGTTCGTAACCGTGAGATCATCACCAACAACAAGAAAGCGCTTTGCTTTTGCCTTAAGCATTGCAAACGATTCAAAGTCTTCCTCGTTAAAGGGGTCTTCTATTGATATTATGGGATAAATTTTTGCAAGGTCCAGATAATATTCAGCTAGCTGGGGAGCAGTTAGATTCCTACCATCGATATTATATTTTCCGTTGAAAAACTGCGACGCTGCTGCGTCAAGTGCTATTTTAACTTCCCTAGAGTAGCCTGCTTCCTCTATTGCATGAGAAATCAGATTCAATACGATTTTCGTATCGCCCAATGGAAGAGCGAACCCGCCTTCATATCCGACATTAGATGCAGTCTTCCCGTATTTTTTCACCGCAGCATTCTCGAGCGTGTAATAAATCTCTGAAACTGCGCGCAGAGCTTCCTTGAACGTTGTGAAATTCAGAGGAACAAGCATGAATTCCTGTATACTCAAATCATTGCCAGCATGAGCACCACCTTCAACAATAAGCGAGAACGGGACAGGTATTGAAGGTTTGAATCCAGGTATTTTTTCGCCTGAGGCTTTGCAGGCTGCTATGGAGACCGGTGTGGTGGCGTTGCCGCCCAGTTTCCATTTGTTGCTTCCAGCCAGGCTGCACAAAATCTCATCAATACGCTGCTGGTCTAACTTCGTACCCAGCAGCCGCTTTGCTATAATCTTGTTCACGTTTTCAACGGCCCGGCGAACCCCAAGGCCATGATAACGTGCTCCGCCGTCACGCAGCTCAATGGCTTCGTATTTTCCACGGCTTGCGCCTGCGGGACAGATGGCACGAAAGCCGTTAAGTTCCACCTCAACGGTCGGATGGCCGCGGCTGTCCAGGACTTCGCGTGCGTGCAGGGATTTTATTTTTACCATAATTATATCTTAATGCCTTGTATTAATTAATCTGATTCATTAACTTTTTACTAAAGACGTAGGCAGATGTTCGCTTTCTTGCTGATTACTGATGTGTTGTCTTGTTTTCGTTTTGGTTACTGCTACACTTACCGGGAGAAGTCAATTAACCTCAAAATCTATCCTATACTTCCAGATACGCGGGCCATAGGGAAGGACCTTTTGCACCTCACGGAAAATTATCTTTCTCTTCAAGGATCCGGCAACCTGGGATATTTTTTCCTTCTTTTCGTCAACTAATGATTCGTCGGAGAAACAATAAAAATGGCATATGCCTTTGGGCTTAAGGCATCTAATCGCTTCTGCCAGGTAATCTGCTGATTTTTCCGGCAACGGCATCAGAACACGGTCGCATTTTCCAGCATAATCTTCTATATTGTTCGCAACATCACCCAGCAGTACTTCAACCAGTTTTGATTTGTTAAGCTTGATATTTTTCCACAGGTACTCAACAGCAGACGGATTTATTTCGATGGTTATTATTCGCGACGGCTTTGCCTTCTTTTCTATTACAATCGGGAAGGGTCCGACACCGGCAAAGAAAATCATCACGGTCTCGCCTTCCCTCACGCGCTCGGCTATTCTCATCCTTTCCGTGGATTCACGGGGCGAGAAATAGACGCGCATAGGATCAAGAAGAAAACGGCAGCCATTTTCAGCGTGGGTCACCTCGGTGTTCTTGTTGCCTGCAATGAGCACGTAGTCGCGTGTCCTGTAGACGCCCTTTATGGGAGATGTTTTTTTTAGCACACTTTTAACGTTCTTGTGCTTTTTCATAAGAGTCTTTGCTATCAGAGCTTCCTTTTTTTCCAGCTCCTTGGGTATCTCTATTATTGCCACGGCCTTGTCCTTGCTGCCCATTATGTCGAAAGAAGTGGGAAGAAATCCTAGTTCTGCCTTTGTCAGCCTTTTCTTGAGAAGTTCTTTTATGGTCATAGGTATCGCCGCTTGGTCATCCACTACTTAGATTTATAGTGAAACAAGTAAAAATTTTTAGTATTATAAACTTGTTTCACATATAGTTCCCAAGGAAGTAAAATATTCATTGCTTCCTTGGAGAACTATAAATGTCTGAACTTAAAAATGAAAGCATGCGAGTAATATGCCTTGCAGGGCTCATTGGCTCTGGCAAAGACATGGCTGCTGATTATATATCAAAAAAATATGGCTATTCCGTGATAGACTACGCCAATATACTGCGTGAGATGTGTAAAAAAGAAGGCCTAGAACTAACAAGGGATAATCTTCAAAATCTAAGAGTAAAGTATGGAAATACCTTTCTTGCGGAAGAAGTTGTAAAAAGGGTTAAAGAATCCAAAAGCGAAAAATTCATCCTAACGCCACTTCGCAGGTCGGAGGACTTTGAAATACCAAAAAAAGCGTTTGGAAAATCAGTAAAGCTAATAGTGATAGAAACAGATGCAAAGATAAGATTTGAAAGACTTAACAAAAGAGGGCGAGAAAACGATCCAAAAAATTTTGAGGACTTTCAGAGGCAGGAGAAAAGGGAAAACGAAATATTCAATTTTGACAAGACGTTCTCCTACGTCGATTATAAAGTAAATAATAATGGTACACCAGAAGAGCTCAAAACCGCTCTGGACAAAGTAATGAAAAAATAGGTGTCTAATTTTTCCTATAGCGCTATCCATCCCATGTGAATAGGCAGCAATAGGACACCTATTATAAACAAGGTTATTATGCCCTTATTCCAGGAATCTATGGACTTATGATAAAATTCTTTTTGCGTTGGTTTTCCAAAAAGGTATTTCAAAGGGAAGAACGAGCTTAGCATCAGCAGAAGCAGGTATTTAGGCAGGAACAAGATTATTGCCAGTGAAAAAAGCACTACGCCGGAAATTATAAGGACTCTTACAAGGTTTAAGCTCTTCCTGTAGCCGAGAAAATCCGCGGTGGTCCTAAAACCGGCATGTTTGTCTGCCGCGATGTCCCTTACTTCCTGGGTAATGCACACTACAACTGAAGAGGCAAAAACTGCGGTGGCGATAAGCATTATCTTGAAATCAATAATCGATACAAGCGCATAGGACGCCAGGAGCAGCAGGGGAGTAGCTAACCCATGGACAACGACATCCAGCAGGAGTTTTTCCTTAAATCGAAACGGCGGCGCTGAATAAACAAAAAACATAATATAAAGAATCAGAATCACTAAAAATGATGTGAAGGGTAAATAAAATAGTGATATAAGCAAACCTGATATGACCAGAGCTACGCAAAATATCAGAGCTTCATATTTTTTTATAAGACCGTTGGAAATCAGGTTCCGTGTGGATTTCTTTAGTTTGTCAAATGGCGCGTCAAAATAGTCGTTTATGGCGAACCCGAATGACTGCACTAGCAGAAAAACAATCACCATGAATAATAATGACACATAAACAGAGATGCTTGTCAGCGGCAGAAAGTAGCCAAACAGGACAAAAGCGATATTCAATATCCAATCGTTCCACCGGGTAAGGCGCAGGAAATGGGATATTTTCGCCATTTTAATAAATTATTAACCTGTATTTAAGAAGGGTCACAGAAAATGATATTTTTGACGGGCTCGTAACATCGTTATGGTGCCTAGTTTGGTTAATTACACATGTAATGGATTTGCGATGTGCATGGAAAATACAAAAGAAGCATTTCATTGGATTATAGGAGTCCTGAAAAGGTATGATGTTCCGTTCCAGATTACTGGCGGACTTGCTGCAAAGATCTATGGCTCTCCAAGACCACTGAATGACTTTGACATAGATGTTCCAGATGAGAGACTCAGAGAAATTGTTCTTGATGTTAGGCCGTATATTGTGTTTGGTCCTGCTCACCACAGAGATGAAAGATGGGATATTCTTCTCATGACACTCGAGTACAAAGGTCAGGAAATTGATATTGATGGTGGCTATGGAATTAAAATCTGTGATGCCCGAACTGGTAAGTTGGTTCCGGTACCGACAGACTTTTCTCACTACGAAGAAAGAGAAATCTTCGGCCTGAAAGTTCCTGTTATACCAAGAGAAGACCTTATCGCTTACAAAAGAATGCTCGTTGGAGAACATCAGCAAGTTGATATTCAATCGGTCGAAGCGTCTCTCAGCAGGAGGTAAATTAGGTTTAATCGCTTGAAAATAACAATATTTAATTGGGCTCATAGTCTAGCTTGGTTAGGATTCGTGCTTAGGGAAGCCCTTTCTGCAAAAGAAATGCGGAAAGAACTAAATAGCATGTGGCCCCGGTTCAAATCCGGGTGAGCCCATTCAGCCCTTTTAGAAAAAGCGCTGGCGGAAAAAGAATCAGATATGTTCTACGTTTATGTCTTGAGTTGCAGCGATGGTTCTTTGTACACTGGTTACACCAACGATGTCAGCAAACGTCTTGAACAACATCAGCAAGGAAAAGCGGCAAAATACACCAAAGGTCGGAGGCCAGTCAAACTTGTTTTATCATTAGAATATTCCAGCAAATCAGAAGCTCTTCGTGCTGAAGCCGCGTTCAAAAAATTATCCCGTCAGGAAAAACTTCGACATATTGGGCATTTAAAAAAGTCATTTAAATATCTTGATAAAAAATAGCATCTGGCGGGCTCATAGTCTAGCTTGGTTAGGATCCGAGGTTTGGGACCTTGTGGCCCCGGTTCAAATCCGGGTGAGCCCATTCACAACTTTTCAAAAATGCGGCGGTACTTGAAAACCCCGAATGCCAAAATCAAGCCGCCTATTATATCCACCACGGCGTGCTGCTTGATCATCACAGTGGACAATATTATGAGCACAGTGACAGGCACCAGATATAAGCCTAACCTTCTGTTTCTCAGGTAAACGAAAAGCGTCGCGATGACTGGTATGGCCACATGAAGCGATGGAAATGCATTCAATGGTTCATCAAAGGAATAAATGAGAGAGACCCCCCAGTTGAATAAATCATTTGGCTCCACATGCGCACGCGTTATGGTAGTCTGAAAAAACAGGAAAATAATAATAGCTATGGCGAGCACTGCCGCAAATGAGAGCGCCACTACCTTGTATTTTTTGTAGTCATTCCAGTAAAGCACGAATGGAATAATGGCGATTACTGGATACAAAGCATAAGGGACGACAAAATAAGAAACATAAGGAACAAAAGAATCGAGCCACCCTGTAATCAGAAAACCATCGGGACGGAGAAACTGGGCCAGCTTATACCCGACGGAGTTTAGGGCAACAATGATAAGCAACAGCGCTATTTTGCTTGACTTCTCATTCATAATTGAATCTTCATCTGCCTTGTATAAAAAGTGTTTTTAAGCATGAAAATTGATTTAATACCATGCCTTACCTGAAATCTGCCGACGACTATAAAATTTACTACAATTATGTAAAAGGGGATCCAAAGAACCCAACAATTTTTTTCGTGCACGGCTGGCTGGTTAACTGGACATGCTTCAAGGAAGAAATTCGATATTTCAGAAGTAATGGCTACCCTGTTCTCTACATGGACATGAGGGGTCATGGAAAATCTGACAAACCAGATAAACTGGAAAGCTATTCGCTTGATTTGATTGTGAAAGACCTTGATGCGATACTGAACAGGGAAAAAATCAGACATGTCGTTCTGGTTGGCCATAGCATGGGCGGCATGGTTGTGCTCCTTTTTTGCATAAGGCACCAAGACAAAATAAAAAAGCTTATAATAATTGATTCGTCTTACAAAAATCCGCTGTTCTCCCCTAAAATAACATATTTCAGCAGTCACAAAAAATTTGCAAATCTCTTGTGTTCGTTCATAATAAAACACACCAAAATCAAAAATACTCACTTCTCCCATGTAAAGGACATGGACTTTTCAAAGATGAAATCGTATTCAGATCAAAGGATTGCTCTTTCCTCTCTCATAAATACGCCTATGCATTCCTGTTTCTGTGCACTGAAAAAAATGTTCGATTTTAACGTGGAAAAAGACCTTGGAAAAATAAAAAAGCCTGTCCTCATCATAGCCAGCCGAGATGACCAGCTTTTTGCGCTGCAGCTCGAGAAGGCATTTTCAAGAAAAATCAAAAGCTCACGGCTGAAGGTAGAAGAAGGTACTCACTCTATCATCATCAAAGAACCGGGTGAAATATCAAGGGAAATCCGCAATTTCCTTGAAAAAAGCTAAGCTCTTGTGGCGAGAAGGTAGCTTCACATCCAAGAAGCCCTTTTCTAAAGCGGGAGGATAAAGTAAAGCATTTTCTGCGCTTTGCTTGGGTTTTTCATGATCACATATCGATTATTATGCTGCTTAACGTTTTAGAACTACCCGTCATCATATAATATCATGGATGTGCATCACCTGCTCATACTCAAGATACTCAGGAACAATGAGCTCACCGAAGTCTACGCGATGATGTCGCTAAGGGCAATGGCAATGTCCCTGATAAGCATCTTTGTTCCCATCTATCTGTATACATTGGGATATGACATACCGACAATTCTGCTTTTCTTCATCATAATAAGCACCACACATGCGATCTTCTGCCCAATATCAGCGAAGATTTCCTCGAAGATGGGATTCAAACACGGTATGCTGATCAGTTTCATTGGCTATTTCCTCTATTTTGTCATGCTGGCGACACTGCCTAACAACAGGGTACTCTTTCCGATAGCTGTTTTCTACGGCATAGCCCAGGCCCTGTTCTGGGTTCCATTCCATGCGTTTTTCTCCACACTGACAGACAACAAAAACAGGGGCGAAGAGGTCGCACTGCTTTATATATTTCCGTCGATCTTCTCGATAGCTGCGCCGCTAATAGGAGGCCTCATAATATTTTTTGCAGGCTTTGACGTGCTTTTCGTCGTCGGACTCGTATTGCTGATGGCTGCGGCACTACCGCTTTTTGTCAGCAAGGATATGAGGATGCCCTTCAGTTTCTCGCTACGCTGCGACGGGTTTGATAAAAGAGTTGCTGCTTCGCTGATATCATATAACGACCAGATGAATTCTACACTCTGGCCCATGTTTATTTTTGTTATTGTTGGCAGCATTGCAGCGCTGGGCGGTATAGTTGCGCTCGGGGCTATTGTTGGATTTGCAACCGCCTGGATAATAGGCAAGCTATGCGACAAGGGGCACAGGAAAAAGATGCTGCAGTTCGGCGCAGCAGGACAGTTTGTATTATGGATACTGAGGGCGTTCGCATCAAGCCTTAACCATATAATAAGCCTCGAATCAGTCTGGGGCGTGATATCGAAATTCAAGGACGTTTCCTACAACTCGGCTTACTATGAAAAGGCGCGCAAAGCAAGGAGAAAGCTGGAATTCTCGACGCTGAGAGAGATGTCCATACACATCAGCACAGCAACGATTTTCTGCCTCATATACGTATTCTACAGCCATATAGGAACGCCGATTATATTCTTCATTGCGGCCGTTGGCGCCATGTTCAATATCCTGATAGAAAGGTAGACTCGCATCCAGAAGCCCTTTTCTACTTTTCGTGTCGATTATAATCATGAACATAAGACTTGCCGTGGCAGAAGACGCGCAGAACGTAGCTGCTATTATAAAACGCAATTCTCAGGAGGACTACATGGGTTACGTGACCTTTGGTTACCAGTACATAAAGGATAAGATGAAAAAAGATTTTTTCTTTGTTGCTGATAACGCTGAGAAAATTGTCGGATGTATCCGCATAGCTATTGTTGAGCTGGATCTTGCGGAGATAAGGACATTGTGTGTGGATGAGGAATATAGAAAGAAGGGTATAGCAACTGAACTACTTGAGCACGCGATTGATTTACTGAAAAAGAAGTCAATAAGGAAGATAGTTTCCAGAGCCAAGGCAGACAATAATGTAGCAATAAACTTGTTCAAAAAATCCGGCTTTGAGCAGGAAGGCTACTTTCGTGAGCACTACCGGAAAGGCATAGACGTTGTGCAGATGGCAAAATTTCTCTAGAAGCAAATCATAGCTTTATTTTAGTTATACGCCTGTTTGTTTTTCGAGTTTGCTCATCTGTTTCTGCTTTCTTTTAAGCCTTCTCAAAGACTCGCCGATTTCTACAAAGCCAACAGCAATAATCAAATAGCCAACTATCTGGAATGATGAATTTTCGAACAATTTTATTATTACTATCCCGACGCCGATGAATGCAAGCGCCGTGCTCATAAAGGAGAGTATGGTGCGCTCCTTTGACAATATAGTTCTTTCCTCGGACAGCAGCACTTCCTTATTATCTTTTTCTTTGCGCCTCATAGTTACTAGATGTCAGGGATGGAATAAAAAGATTAAGAAGCGATCTTTAATGTTTTTAATACAATCAATCAAATTATTAGTGATAACATGTCAGAAGATATGGGTGTGACGACGAAGAGAAGCGAGGACTTCAGCAAGTGGTACCTCGATGTTGTGCGAAAGGGCAACTTTATTGACCAGCGAAGTCCAATAAAGGGCTTTGACGTCATAATGCCCTGGGGCTACGCTGTCTGGGAGATAATCCAAAAATCCTTCGATACATTGATAAAAGATTATAATGTTAAAAACTGCTATTTTCCCTCACTGATACCAGAAAGGCTCCTAAAGAAAGAGGAAAAACACCTGAAAGGTTTCAGAGCAGAGACCCTTATGGCTGCCGAACTGGCCAGCGGTGAAAAACTGGAAGAACGATACGCACTTAGGCCAACGTCAGAAACCATAATGTATTATATGTTTAATCTCTGGATAAGATCCTACAAGGACTTGCCGCTTAAGGTAAACCAGTGGTGCAACATCGTACGCTGGGATACAAAAATGACAAAACCTTTTCTGCGAGGTCGTGAATTTTTGTGGCAGGAAGGTCATACGGCTCACGCCACGAAAGAAGACGCGGAAAAACTAATAAAGCATGTTGTGCACATGTACGGCGAGATATACAAATCGTTAGCAATGACACCGCTTATTCTAGTGAGACCGAAATCAGATACATTTGCGGGCGCGGATTATTCGGTTGTCTTCGATACGCTTGTGCAGGACGGTAAAGTATCTCAGGGACCTGGAACACATTTGCTGGGCCAGAACTTTTCAAAACCATTTGACATTCAATTTTTAGACAAAGACAACAACAAACAATACGTATGGCAAACCAGCTGGGGCATGACCACAAGGCAAATAGGAATAACCATCTGTCACCACGGCGACGACAAAGGCGCTGTATTGCCGCCGGAAGTTGCGCCATATCAAGTAGTCATTGTTCCCATACTTTTCAAAAATAAAGAGGAAATCGTACTGAACAAAGCTAGAGAAGTCAAAGAGTACCTGGAACAAGCAGGATTGCGCGTTCATCTGGACGACCGTGACTACTCTGCCGGCTTCAAGTTCAATGAATGGGAACTGCGCGGAGTGCCGCTGCGCCTGGAGATAGGACCAAAAGATATAGAAAATAATGAGGTTACTGCTGTCTCAAGGATGGGCGACAAGAAGAGAATAAAAATTACCGAACTGGCGGAAGTCAAAAAAACTCTTGATGGCATTCAGAAATCCCTGGCAGTTCACTCGGAAAAATTCCTGCTCGACAACATAAGAGATGTTCAAAACATGAATCAGTTGAAAGATATTTCGAAGAAAGGCGGTTTCCTCAGGGGGAACTGGTGTGGCTCTGGTGAATGTGAAGATATGATAAAAACAGACTCCGGCGGCTATGAAATACGCGGAACTTTATACGAAAAAGAAGAAAAGCCTTTTGCTGCATGTCTATATTGTGGCAAGCCTGCAAAGCATGTTGTATACGTAGCAAAAGCCTACTGAAAATAATGATTTTTGCTGTAATGCCCCTAAAACACAAGAACAAAAGGATTTAACTACCAAAAATCAATGTTTGTATGGTGAATGGGATCGTGAAAAAGGTAAAAAATTTCTTCGGTGCAAAAAAATCCTTTATCGTGGTCGTTGTAGTTATTTTGCTAGTTGTCGCAGGTTATTATATTCTGGCGCCCGCTGAGTGTGCACTGGGAAAGGAACGTGTCTACGCAGGACAGCCGGTGGACAATGAACAGGCACTCGCAAAACTAACAGCCTTTATCGGCGGCTTAAACAGAACCCAGTTCCCTGCCGGGTTGTTTTCCAGCATGCCTGAGATAAGCTCTCTCGTGCTTAAAGAAACCAACGTTACCCGTGTCAAAAACATGAAAGTCCTTCTTGATAAGCAAGCTACTGAAATAAGCGGATTTGTAATGGACGTGCCGTATAAAGACGGTGATCGCCTGGTTTATGGAGATGGGTATTTCCTCTCAGAGGGCGACGGCTATTTGTATAAGATGAACAGAGCGGACTGCAAGTCGTAGAAATTCTCTAACTAAAGTCGGGGTGCTAAAGCAAGAAATCAGCCCCACTTCAAGTAACGTATTTTTTCGTGTTCCAAAAACATCAGGTTAGAGCCTTGATGATTCATCCATCAGTTGAAGCAAATGCTCTAGCTTTAGCAACTAGAAATTTATCTGAATAAGTTCTTCTTTTTTGCCTTTGTTGTCGGCCTTTGTTTTAAAATGGCAACCACTGTGAAATTTGTGATCAAGACATTTTACAGTGCCAAAGCTGCCAGCAAAGCACTCCAGTCGTGTAGAAAGATAGGGACATTTTCTTCTCATAAGTAGAATAATGCTGCTAGCGGAATATATAATTTTAGGTACAGAGGCCAAAGTCTGGTAATTAGAATAAACTTCCGTTATTCCACAGCCCTAGTTATCGGCGAAATACAACGTATGCGGGTATCTGGTCTGGGATCGAATCTAGCATAAACAGGGGTGTGGAAGTTGATCGGCGGCTTTTCCCAGAACAGTTTTATCATCTAATAAAAAATTTCCCAATAATACAGGACCTTCTACAACACGTCCTTCTCTGAGACGCCGAGCTGTTAAATTGCCTTCATTTGATATGTGAAAAGCATCTGCTTCATCTGTTTGAACCCGCCAGGAACAACAATATTGTGTATCTCTCAAAACCCTGACTGCTCGCCCAACTACGGCATCGGCTTCAACATCAGGCTCAACAGGCAGTTTTACAGCCCCGATTTCTATATAGTCGGGATCGATAGAATGAATTTGTTGTGCAAAACCATCTTCATCCAAGTAACCGCCCACATGTTTCTCCTTAGGTTCGCCGTAGAAAGCCACAAGCCACACAGGACGCGATTTTTCTAAAGCATACTGGGCAATATGAGGCATGAATATCGGCATATTACCTCTTACGTATGTGGGGAATGTGTGAGCAACTTCAGACTTAGGATCGGATTCGAATACGCGTCTTACAAATTTCTCTGTTTCCATAATATGCCATTCTTCCGGAACCATGTGCGTAGACATACAGCAACCTTTTCAAAAAACTATTAAAACCTACTTTTTGTACAAAGTTCACAGAAAGAAGATTTAAATACTTCACGACGATAGAAATAATATTCAGTTTTATTCGCATTCTATTTGGTGATAAGATGGAACAGGAACAAACGCTCAAAACGGGCACTACTACAGTCGGTATGGTTTGTAAAGACTGTATAGTACTTGGCGCTGAAAGCAAGTCCACGATGGGCTGGCTGGTGGCAGGCAAGGACGTACAGAAGATACATCAGATAGACGACAAGGTCGCACTTACTATATCCGGCGGTGTAGGAGATGCCCAGGCACTCATAAGAATAGTGAAAGCTGAGATAAACATATACAAACTCACAAGAAACGCGGATATAACAGTAAAGGCGATTGCCACGCTGCTTTCCAACATACTTTCACAGTCAAGATGGTACCCTTACATGTTCATGCCGATATTGGGTGGCGTGGACAAGGACGGGCTTCACATATTTAGCATAGATCCAGCAGGCGGCGCTGAGGAAGATAAATTCACATCAACGGGCTCTGGATCACCAATTGCCTACGGTGTGCTAGAGGATGGTTACAAGGAAGGCATGGCCAGGGATGAAGGAGTAAGGCTGGCGGTGCGTGCGATCAGATCAGCCAGAGAGCGCGATATCTTTTCGGGCGGCAAAAAAATAAACATATTTGTAATAGATAAAAATGGAATTGAACTCGTCAAAGAGGAGAAGGTTGCTGAATTCGCAAAATAAATATCTTCAACATTTATTGCAATATAGTGCTCCAAGAAAACAATTCGTATATTACTTTCTTGGGCACTACATGGTGAAGCAAAGCTTCACCTGTACATGAGAATCTTCGATTCTCCATGTATATGTGAACCCAGTAAATCATGTTCGGAATCTTTACTGGGTTAACTATAAGACAGTTCCACCTATCGTTAATTTTTGCATTTGACTGAATTTGTAAAATTTGCACAACGGTGCTTCTTCGGATGATAATTAAAATGGGTTAGTTCTGGTGATGAAATGATATTGGATTCTATAAAGGAAGACCTGCCAAAAAATGCCATGATTTCTGACGTAAGCTATGAAGGCAGTGAAATAATACTTTACACAAAGAACAAGGAGTTCTTCAATGACTCAACAGACCTGATAAAAAAGATAGTCAACAAGGTCAAGAAACGGATAGAGGTAAGGGCTGACCAGTCCATTGTCATGAATGAGGAAAAGACCGTAGAACTTATAAAAAAGCTGATACCTGAAGAAGCCGGTGTAAAGGACATATATTTTGAGCCTGAGTTTGCCAAGGTGGTTATCCACGCGGAAAAACCGGGGCTGGTTATAGGCAAGAGCGGTGAAACGCTTCTTTCCATAAAGGAAAAGACATTCTGGACGCCGCAGATATACAGGGCGCCTGTTATTGATTCTGAATTGATTAAATCCATAAGAAAGATGCTGCACAAGGATGCAGGGTACAGAAAAAAGTTTCTCAATAAAATAGGAGAAAAAATATACGCTGAAGGCAAAGAAGTCGAATGGATACGACTAACGGGCCTGGGCTCGTTTCGTGAGGTGGGAAGGTCGTGCTTGCTGCTTCAGACACCACAGACGCGCGTTCTTCTGGACTGCGGCATGGCTGTCAGCCTGACTGCCACAAAACCTTATCCTTACCTGGACGCTTCAGAATTCAACATACAGACACTTGACGCTGTGCTGCTTTCGCATGCGCACATGGACCATATCGGCATGGTTCCTTATCTGTACGAATACGGCTACCGAGGTCCAGTCTACTGCACCAGACCAACACGAGACATTGCTGCGCTGATGCAGCTCGATTACATACAAATATGTCAAAGAGAAAACAGAAAGGCCTTCTATAGTTCAAAGTCCATAGAAGAGGCAATAAGACACTGCATACCACTGGAATACGGCGAGGTCACGGACATAGCTCCGGATATGCGCATAACATTCCAGAATGCAGGTCACCTGCTTGGCTCTTCGAGCATTCACATACATGTGGGTGACGGACTTTACAACCTAGTCTACAGCGGGGATATTAAATACGAAAACACAAAACTGTTTGAAAAAGCTTATACGGATTACACACGAGCTGAAGCCATCATAATAGAATCGACCTACGGCGGCAGCGAAGGGTCAAAACCTTCGCACAAGGACGGCGAGGCGTCACTGGTCCAGCATGTAAGAACTGCGCTAGAGAGGGGCGGCAAGGTATTAATACCAAGCTTTGCAGTGGGCCGCAGCCAGGATGTCATAGCCATACTGACTGAGACAGATATACAGGTACCAATTTATCTGGATGGTATGATATGGGATACGACAGCTATACATACTGCTTATCCGGAATACATGTCCAAATACATACAGACGCTTATACTTCACAAGGGCAAGAACCCGTTCACAGACAGCAGGCTGCATGGAATAGGCTCCCAAAAGGAGCGACAACTAGTCCTGGACAGCACAGAACCTGCAATCATAATCTCTACATCCGGCATGCTCATGGGCGGACCAGCCATAGAATACCTGCAGAACATGGCAGGCAACCCGAAGAATATGATTCTTTTCGTCGGCTATCAGGCAGAAGGCACGCCGGGGCGCAGAATACAGAAAGGGTGGCAAGAAGTACAGATGGATAATGGGAAGACGCTGGATCTTAAGATTGAAGTCCAGACGGTTTCGGGCCTCGGTGGCCATAGCGACCAGCCGCAACTATTAGCTTATCTGCAGCACTTCAAAAACAAGCCGAGAAAAATCATAGTCAATCACGGCGACGGGACCGGCGCGGTGGAATTTGCAAGAACCATCCATAAATTGTTCAGAGTAGAATCGGTTGCACCCAGAAATCTTGAGACTATAAGGTTAAGATGATACTAAATAACAGTAACTATATTTATGTGATACGGATCGATATTAAATTTTCTAGCAAGACTATCTCTTTCCGCCTCGCAATTCCCCTTTATGGGTTTTATATCGAGCCAGTACCAAATATTTTTTATGCTCCTAAATCTAACAGGAGCTCCAGGCGCTAATTGAAGATAAAAATGAGGGAATCTATTATTCGTGTAAAACATTTTATATAGCTCTAATATCTGGTCTTCTTCAGTCATTGATAAAGCCTCTTGCAGTTTATAAACTGATAGTCTTTTTTGCGTTTCAATATCCGATGCCATAAAAAACTGATAACCGCAATCTCTTTAAGATTATACTACAAAGTCGGTACAAAGTCAGAAGAAACTAACTTTGAAAGTACACTCTTTTTAAGCCTTTGCACCAAATTAAGTAGCGTGATGACATGCCTGCCAGATACGGAAAAAAACTGCGTGTAAAACTAAGGGAAGTGGAGAAGAAATCGAGGAAGAAGTATAAGTGCCCTTCCTGCTCCAGAACAGCAATAAAGCGGGAATCCAACGGCATCTGGACATGCAGGAAGTGCGGAACAAAATACGCTTCGGGTGCATTCGAGTTCAAAGGGTGAGAAAAAATGGATGCAAATACTGAAGCTAGAAGACAGAAAGGGATCGTACATCACAATGAAAGAATTCAACATCATGAACGTGCTATTGATGATTATGGACCTGGTATTCACATAGGAAGCATATTTTCCCTTCCCTCTGATGTAATTTATCATAATTTATGGCTATCTTATCACGGTAGACGATTAGCGGACTTGGAGGGCCGAATATTTACTCCGGGACTTTATTGCTAAGATCATAGGATGTGAGAAAAATGTATGTTTGTCTTAAATGCAGAAAAGAGTTTGAGATGGAAGACCGGGTAAGATGCCCGTTCTGCGGCTTCAGAATAATCGCAAAGGTCAGGCAGCCTTTCAGAAAGAGGGTAGTGGCTAGGTGAGACAATGGACGCAGGTACAAGGAGAGAATTTCGGAGAAATTGTGCTGAATATGAAAGATTGATGAGTCTTGGAGTAAGACTCAGATCTGGTACTTCTATCATGCATGACGGCAGACTAATAACCCGATACCTTCCAATGACAAGGCCAAAAAATGCCATGAGAGATTATCAGGATCAACACCTTGGCGCGCACTTCCTGGGAATATATGTAGATAGGAATGCCCCGATGCATTCTATGTTAGTTAGGTGATTTCATGAGCGAACTTGAAAATCTTATAGGACATCTGCAGATGCAGAATCAGCAGCTGCAGTCTCTGATGATGCAGAAGCAGTCTCTGATGATGCAAAGCAAGGAAATAGAAAAGGCGCTGGAACATGTTGAACTCGCGACAGATGATATTTACCGCTCGGTTGGTCCTATACTCGTTAAGACTTCAGCCAGCGATGTAAAGAGCCAGCTGGGAGAGGAAAAAGAGGAAATTGACATTAAAGTAAAAACAATAGAAAGCCAGGAAAAGCGCCTCAAGGACAAACTCAAGGAAAACCAGGAAAAAATACAAAATATGATGCCTGCGGGACAGGGCGGGTAAGTGACGGCAGAGGTTTTCGATTATAAATTCTCGAAAACAGTGGGACGACTGAATTGGTGCATAATTATATGGAATACATGGTGAGGACGATGGACATGGAAACAATAAGCAAGATTCTTGACGAAATTAGCGAAGACAGGACAGTTCCAAGAAACATAAGAAACATGGTGCAGGAAGCCAAAAACAACCTGAACGGCAAGCAGGAACTGGCTGTCCGCATAAACTCAGCTATTTCTATACTAGATGAAGTTTCCAATGACTCAAATATACCCACGTACACGCGCACGCAAATCTGGAACATTGTATCCATGCTGGAAGTCATGAACGAGAAGGCAAAGGCTTAATTCATCGGCGACTTCACTGATTCTGTAGTATAATTACGTATGTAATTCCTGCGTAATGTCATGTGTCTTGGGGACTTTTTAAAGCGAGTATACAAAATCTTAAATATAATGGAATTCCTTATTGGATTAAGGTGAAAACAGAAAAGAAACAACACATACTTTTCTGATTTCACATATAGCAAACAACGAAGTAATATGTTGTTTATTTCGTTGTATTGCTATAAAAGAGAAGTTGCTAAACAACTTCGATATACTGAGGTGGAATACATGGCAATAAAAGATATAATGGGAAAATTCAAGGGCGGAGACGAATATGTTGAAGTTAACATGGAAGAGGAAAAAACAGACAAGAGGCTGCTCATAGAGGTGGAACGTCTTGACAATTATGCTGACTCGGACAGGCTCCAGAGAAAGGTGCGTGAGGGGAGCATACTTCTTGTTAAGATAAGGGACCTCAAGGCCAAGGACATGGAAGAGCTGAAAAGGGCTGTTGAAAAACTGCGTAAAACTTGCCTGGCCATAAACGGCGACATCGCAGGCATGGGCGACGACTGGCTTATCCTGACACCGCCATCGGCCAAAGTCCACAGGGAGCAGGAAAATGCCTGATTCTTCTTAAATATTTTTCCTAACTGAAAGGAAGAGTAATGCTGCATCAGAATCTGGAATTGGGGAAAAGCCGCCTGCAAGGTAGAGGTATATATTGCTGATTACCGATTCTGACATTTTAGTGTGCTGCACAAAAGAACAGTGCAAAAAACGCAAGGCTTTTTTTTAACGGGTGGGCATATCAGGAGGACGGCGGCAGCGCGCCTGCAATGATGGCGTTCAAGACCGTGGAATTCAGCACGGTAAAAAATTAAGTATAGAACAGGTCGCTTCTAATACACGGCTCGATTTTCACCTTAGTTCTTGTCACAAGAAGGAACCCTGCTCCTTCTGTGCAGACGAATCTAACTTTATATGCAGAAAATGGTAAAAACCATACATGAAGAGCTATTATTATTTAATTGTTATCGTGCTCGTTTCCTTTACTATATCACTTAATAGATTGGACACGTTCACACTGAACGAAATGAGCCTTTTCCTTACAGTGATTGGATTGATTTATGGCTTGATAGCAGCATTTTCAATAAACAATTCTTGGGACAGATTCAGTAAAATAAGGGATGCTGTGTCAAAAGAAATAAGCTCGCTTTTGCTTTTGTTCAAATATTCTAATTATATTTCAGACAAAAAATCTCGACTAGCTCTTAAAAAAACTCTTCTTGAATATTGCAACGAGGTTCCAAGAGTAGAGTGGCACGACTACTGGAAAAGCGAAGATACCCACAGAAAATTCAGAAAAATACAGGACATCGTAATTGGCATGAAACTAAAGGGTGAGAAGGATTCTGTAATATTCGACCAAATGACAGATGAACTGACTAATGCAACAAATGCAAGAGACCAACAGCTTATCCTAGCCCAGACAAAAATATCAAAAATCCAGTGGGTTCTTAACATATTTCTGTCAGCAGTGCTAGTTATCGGGCTTCTGCTGCTTGATATAAGCAACTTTATTTTATCGATGTTCATATCCACATCCATGATAGCTGCCGTGCTCATGATTTTAGTCGTGATATATGAAATGAACTCAATGAAAGTATCTGAAGAAGAAATATCAATAGATCCTTACATAATGATGATAAAAACTATTGATCCAAGCTCAAAAATCACTTCAAAGGACATTCTAGGCAAATAAAACTTTACTCTTTGGTGTAATCAACAAAATATTTTTTCCTCAGGCAGTCGGAAAGAGCCTTGTCCTTCTTCACCAGCTTCCAGAAGTCGTGGTGCTCAATAACCTTTGATACGCTAACACTGGCTGCTATATACTTTGGCAAGCCGTTCTCAACCAGTACGGACGGTTTGTTTTTCAGGAAAGCATTGAGCAGATGAACAGCGGTCTTGTATTTGCGTGGCACCTCGGTTACCCAGCGGTTGTCATGGATATATACAAAATTCTTGACATATTTTGACAAGAATTCGATGGTGTGCTTTTCTGTAAATATTGGCGGGCCAACCATGTTCTTGACAGAAGGCAAAGACCAGACTTCCAGCTCGAAAACAAGGATTGGATCCTTTTCGGCAAATTCGAAGCTACGCAGCACATGAAATTCGTGGTGCTCGAGCAAATGTGTCAGCCTGCTAAGCGCGCGACGCAGTTGCGGGTATAGCACGTCGTCTATCACGTCTGGCCGTTTCATCTTTATCGCTAAGAATTTTGTCTCGTGTTTTTGCAAATTGCTAATCTGTTTGGAGTTCAAAGGTTTCTTTGCATCCGGGAAAAAAAACTTTATTGACGGTTTGCTCTTGTAGCGTTTGGCAGCGGCAACGAACTTTATGAAGTTTTCTCCGTTGACCACAGCCGACACATTTCTTTCTGGGTCTACCGGGTCAATAATCACAAGCGGCTGGTCCTTGAAGCGGTTGGCAGGAATGCCAAGGTGTTTTTCGATATTCAAAATGAACGGCGGATGCCACTCGCTGGCGGCATTTATAACATTATCAAAGGAGCCGTAGTTCAGGGTAAGCAGCTCGCATATGTAGCCAGAAAAGCCCTGATGCTTGGCGTCACTTCCATAGACTCCAATGCCCTTGCAGAACTGCTTCAAAAGGCGGGTGTGGTCTACCATAGCGGGCTTAATGTAGTCCAGAACGTATTGAAGATGCAGCGGACTTCTATCGACAGCTGATTTTATCTTTTCGCCATACTTTATCCGGTAGCATGGAACCACGTCCACGTCGAATCCTTTTATTATAGCATGAGTGTAAGGGTGCTCGGCGTACTTGACATGTGACCTGCCGCCAAGCTCCTCCACGATTCTTTTTCCATACTCAAGGCCGAGGCGCTCAAGCTCCTCGCGCTGCACTGTGGAATCAAACATGATAAAAATGTCTATGTCGTGGTCGCCAGCCAGCCATGTAAACTTGCCTATGGAGCCTACTATAACCGCGTCAAGACCGGAAACTGTTTTTGCGACGCTCAGCAGCTGATTGACAAATTTTTTCACGCGCTCTTCTTCAAGGTGGGACGGCTTTACTCTCTTAAGAACTTCAACCGGAATATCCATATGTATATCATTAGTCAAGCAGCTTATTAAATTTCTTACATCAAAGTTCTATACATATAGTGGTTTGCATGCTTTTCGTCACACATCCCTGGATAAATCCCGGTACCATAGAGCAGCGCTCGTATCAGGAAAATATTGTAAAAATAGCGCTTACGGGAAATACGCTTTGCGTCATACCTACCGGCCTCGGAAAGACCAGCATCGGGGCTTTAGTAGCTGCTGAACGCCTCAGCAAAAACATGAAGGGCAAAATACTTTTCCTAGCACCCACCAAGCCGCTGGTTAACCAGCACTATCGCAGCTTCGAAAAAATGCTTAAGCTTGGTGTAGAACTTCAAGCTATTACAGGAGAAATAAAGGCAGAAGAAAGGTTCGAACTGTACAAAAATAAAGACATTATCTTTGCAACTCCGCAAAGCATAGCAAATGATTTGAAACATAATTTGCTCAATTTATCAGATTTCTCTTTGGTAATATTTGACGAGGCGCACCGCTGTGTTGGACAGTATTCCTACGTGTACATAGCAAAGCATTACATGCAGAATGCCAAGGACCCGCTTATCCTGGCGCTGACAGCATCACCTGGCAGTCAGCGCTACAAAATAAACGAGGTCAATGACCGGCTGTTCATAAAAAATGTTGAAATAAGGTCAAGGGAAGACCCGGACGTAAAACCTTACGTGCAAAGCGTTGACAACAACTGGATTACAGTAGAGTTGCCTATACCGATGAAGTCTGTGTGGACTTATCTGAACAACATAAAAAATGCGCGGATAAAAAAACTTATGAGCTGGCGTGTAATAAACTCCTCGATGGTCAGTAAAACACAACTGCTCAATCTTCAGGAGAGTCTCGCGAAGAAGAAAACAGGGAGTGCATACGGTGCCATGTCGCTGATAGCAGAAGTGATAAAGGTCGACCATGCGCTTCTGCTGCTGGAAACCCAGTGCCTTTACTCGCTCGGCAAATATCTTGAAAAACTGTCAACAGAAACAACAAAAGCTTCTGCCAGACTTTCGGCGGACGAGAATTTCAAAAACGCCGTGCGGCTGACGGAAGAATTAATAAAAGAGGGAAAAGAGCACCCGAAATTAAATAAGCTTGTCGAAATAGTAACGTATGAACTGAAGAACAAGGACGCGAGGATAATAGTTTTTGCCCAGTACAGGGATACCATAACAAAAATAAGCGAAACGCTTTCCCAAATCAAAGGCGCTGCGCCCATAGAGTTCATAGGTCAGGCAAAAAAGAAAGGCAAAGGTCTTTCGCAGAAAGAGCAGATGCAAATACTAAACGAGTTCCAGATGGGCTTCTACAATGTGCTGTGCGCAAGTCAGGTGGCCGAGGAGGGACTGGATGTTGTAGAAACAAATGTGGTAATATTTTATGAGCCGACACCTTCGGCCATAAGAAAAATCCAGCGTTCTGGCAGGACAGCACGCACGCAGACGGGCAAGGTAGTTATACTCATAACAAAGGGCACGCGGGATGAGGCTTTTCATTGGTCAGCTCACAATAAGGAGAAGCAAATGAAGAAGACACTTTATGACATGCAGCGCAAGAACGTGGACGTGCAGAAGTCGATGGGTGAATTCAAGAGGTGAAAAAAATGGGGAGTTTTATAGAATTCAATGATACATTGCAGCTTACAACAGAACAAGGATTTCCAAAAGAGTTGAAACTGGAAAAACACATCAAAAAACCCTTTACCATAAAAGATTTTGAAGGCCGTGTTTTTGAGTTTGACAAACCTAATATGCGCCTATATCACCCCGCTCCTATCCGGGTTTTCCTTGTTCATAACATAAATGGTAAATGGCTTTACTGGGGCCATGCACACATTATTGAACAAACTATTCATTCTGATACAAAAACGACCACAGGAAAATTTAAAATTGTAAAAATATACGACCCAAAGTACCAAGAGCAAGTCAGCAAAAATGAGACAAAAAAAGGATGTGAATATTTCAAATGACTAAAATAAAAACGATTATATTTGACTGGAACGGCGTAATAGTCGACTCTCTCAAGCTGGACCACTTCATATTTCTGCAGGAATGTAAAAGAGATGTTGTTAAAGCTCCGGTGCCACTGAAATTTTACAGGAGCCTTTTCAATGGGAATATTTTTTTGAATATGAAAAAACTTGGTTTTATTTTTGATGACTTCGACGAAAAATACAAACAACTTTATCAAAAATATATTAACATGTCAAAAATTTTTCCTGGGATGAAAAATGTTCTAAAACAACTTCAGAAAAAATATAACCTAGTCCTTGTGACGTCAAACTACAAATGCAATGTTGACTTGTTCATAAAAAAATATAAGCTGGAGGGCGTCTTTGACTTTATAATGACGGCGGATACAAGTCATAGAAAAGAGGATAACATAAAAAATTTCCTGGCAAAATCTTCTCTCAAGAAAGAGGAAGTCATAACCATAGGCGATACGGTTATGGACATAAAAGCTTCCAGAAAAAATGGTTTGAAAATAATTTCAACAACGTGGGGCTACCAGCACAAAAATGTTTTGATAAAAGCCAAGCCCGATTTCATAGCTAAAAAACCAGAAGATATAATAAAAATTATTGGTGAAATAGATGGATAAGCAAGTCATAATATACGCGGACAACAGGGAAAACAACAAGGTGACGGAAATACTCAAGCATAGATGCGACCTGCGGCAGAAACAGCTGGCTGTCGCTGACTACCTCTTAAGCAAACGGGTTGCTGTGGAGCGTAAAACATGTGGGGATTTTCTTTCCAGTATGACTGACGGCAGGCTTTTCAAGCAGCTCGGCGAACTGAAGGAAAACTTTCGTACGCCTGTTTTGATAATAGAAGGTAACGAACTTTTTGACAGTGACAGGAAAATACATCCCAATGCCATACGCGGCGCCATTGCTTCTATAGCTACAGATTACTGCCTGCCAATTATATGGACCAAGACGCCTTTGGAAACAGCAGAAATGCTTATTTCCATAGCAACGCGCGAGCAGATAACAAAAAACAAATCCGTGGCCCTGCGGGGAAAGAAAAAAGCGAAATCCATGAATCATCGCCAAGAATTCCTTGTTGCCGGTTTGCCACAGATAAGTACCCAAACAGCACGCAAGCTACTAAAACACTTTGGCAGCCCGGAAAAGATTTTTGCAGCCACTAAGGAAGAACTAATGGAAGTTGAAGGAGTCGGGCCGAAGAATGCGAAGAGGATACGGCTTGTTCTTGCCAAAAAATATGAAAAATCTGTATTGGAAGACTAATATTTGTCTCTTCTTGATCTATAGGCGTCGTTTCCCTTATACACCGCGTTTCGGACACCATAGAACATACTAGTTCTTTCTCCCATTTCATTTACTGATCCCTCTACCTGATAGCCTTTTAGAGTAGATGTCGGCCGAAATTCAACGGGTCGCTTGGCCGGGGCTTTCAGGTCTTCTGTATGAGGCCTGGTAATAAATGACGGGTAGGATATTGACGTGGCGAATTTCCATATAACAGCCTTGTCTTTGATTGACAGTGCATAAAGATGCCCGTCCCAAGATCCTAAATAAATCATGTTATTGAAAGCGACTGGAGATGATATAATCTCTCCGTCAGTGAGAAATCTCCATATCAAGTCGCCGCTTTTTGAATCCAAAGCATAAACGTTGCTGTCGGATGATCCCGCGAATACAATCCCATTGGATACAAAAGGACTCGAAATTATCTTATTCCCCGTCTGGAAAGTCCATTTTATAGCGCCCGACAAGTCAATTGAATATATACGCCCGTCATAAGACCCAAGGAAAAATTTTTTGTCGTAAAAAAAGGGGGCCGAGCCGCCTATCCAGTTAGTAAAAACTTTCCATATCAATCTTCCGTTGTCAGCGTCAAAGCATCTAGTATAACCATCACCTGCCCCAAAAACGACCCTGCACCCTTTGGCCTTGGGAAATGTTGAAAACGAACGTCCATTGAAACTGCTCACCTCATTATTACTTTTGTCAATAACAAGAGGAGTGGAAATTGTGCAGTTGCCTGCTTGAAATTTCCACAAAACTTCCCCGTCTTTAGAAATGCAATTAAACAAACCGCTGTGGTTCCCAATAAAAATTGAATCATTCACGGCGGCAGAGGAAAACCAAATTTCATCCCCCGTGATGATTCTCCAGATTTCCTTTCCGTCGTCCAAAGACATCGCCCGGAAAATCCCATTTTCCGAGCCTACATAAATCACGCCATCTATTATCATCGGAGTCCCGTAAACTTTTGTACCTATATTGGCCTTCCAATTCAATTCCCCGGATTTGTCAATACTGTAGACAAATCCATCATGCGAGCCAATTATCAGCGATTCTCCGTAAGAAGTGGGAGATGAGAATACCATGTCATTTGTCTTGAAGCTCCATTGTTTCTCCCCGTTATTGTCAAGAGCGTATATGAATGTGTCATTGCACCCGAAGACAATAATGTCTTTCGAAATATATGGTGTTGAAAAAATGCTGCCGCCTATGCTTATGCTTGCGATGCGGTTTTTTGGCTGGTGGTCCGTAATGCCAAAATCAGAATCCGTCATCCTCGCGAACCCTGCAGCCGGTTGCTTTTCCTCATATTCCATAATTAGATTACTACCCGAACCCTTAAAAACAGAATCGAATATAAGAGCATTTTGGCATATTCTTCTAGTATGAAAGCAAAAGACATCAGGAACCTTACCATAACACTGGTAGTTGCAATAGTCGGCATCAAAGTAATAGTTGCTATAAGCAACCGCTACATTAATCAGGCTGGCATTGCCGGGTTTTCAGATCTGATAAAGGGCTTTACAGGTATGGGAGACCTTCTGATCTACGGTCTTGCTATTATAGTAATCCTCTTGATTCCGTATTACCTTTCAAAGAGATCGGGTGAAAAAAATGATTTACCTAATAGGCCTAGGCCTCTGGGACGAGAATGACCTTTCGCTGCGCGCCTTGGCAGCAATGAAAAACTGCCAGGAGGTTTACTGCGAGTTCTATACGAACAAATGGCTCGGTGACATGGACAAGCTAGAGGAAATAATAGGCAAGAAAGTAAAACTGCTCAAAAGGACGGACGTTGAGAGCGAACTGCTCACGGACGAAGCGAAGACGAAAGATGTTGCCCTGTTGGTTCCAGGAGATCCGCTTGTCGCTACGACCCACATACAACTCATGATAGACGCACAAAACAAAAATGTTGAGACAAAGGTAATACATTCTTCAAGCATCTACACTGCCGTAGCTGAAACAGGATTGCAACTCTATAAGTTTGGCCGCACCACAACGCTTGCATTCATAGAGAAATCCTTCAAGCCCAGCAGCCCTTATGAAGTTATAATTGAGAACAGGAAAGCCGGCCTGCACACGCTCGTGCTTTTGGACATAAAGGAAGGTAACAGATATATGACAATTGCTGATGGCATAGATGTTCTGGTGCAGCTTGGTATGGATCAGGAAACAAAAATAGTTGCTTGCTGCCAGATGGGTAGCCTGGAGCAAAAAATAAAATATGGTTCCATGAAAACCCTTTCTGCTGGAGAACTGGATAGCACGCCAGCAGTGATAATTATTCCAGGACAACTGCACTTCAAGGAAGATGAAGCTTTGAGGATGTATAGCGCATGATTGAAAAGCAACTAAAAGAAGAGACGGAAAGGTGGCTAGTTAAGGCGAAAGCCAAGCGGAAGCAGATAAAACTACCGGACAAATCAAAGGAAGGCATGCTGAAGAACATAGACGCATACATTTCTGATACTGAGCATTTCATGAAGAAGGGAGATTTGATAAGAGCCTTTGAAGCAATAATTTGGACCTGGAGTTGGATTGAGATACTAGAAGAACTAAAAGTGATAGAAACTTAAGCGCATCTCTCAAATATAGTCAGTGATTTTTATGTCAAAACTAGGAACAGTAAAGGGCGTCCTCAAGATGATGATATCAACGACGGCAGAGGAATGGCAGCAAACAGAGAAAAAGTTCTACAGGCTTGTCTTTGGTGTCGTAGGCTTCGCAGCTATGGCTTTGTTCTGGTTTTACTTCCTAAGGAATATGTCGCCGTTCGGGTTCTAAATTTAAGATTATAGAAAGCTACTATAATCAATGAATAGCGATTACTGGAGCAGGGAAAATATTGTAGGTACCGGGGCGGGCATCGCTTCTTCTGTACGCCTTTTAGATGGCAATTTAGTATTTGGAGCATTAGATAATTTTATCTATTCCCTGAACCCCGAAAACGGAGAAATTGTGTGGAAGTTCAAAACCAATGGACCTGTATACTCCACTCCAGCCATTTGTAATAATAATGTTTACACAGGCTCGTGCGATGGCTTTGTATATGCAATCGACCAAAATGGCAATCTTATCTGGAAATTCAATTCGCAAGGAAGAATAATGAACAGCTCTATGGTATGTAATGGTAATAGAATTTTATTCGGCACCGATAATGGGATATTTTTTGCATTGGATATGGATGGAAAACTATTATGGAAATTTTCTACAAGCGATGCAATAAGGACTACGCCTGCGATAGTCAATGACAAAATAATCTTTGGCTCGCACGACCATAATATTTATTGCCTCAATGAAAAAGGTCGAAAAGAATGGAAATTTTTGACTGGCGGAAACATGTGGACATGCCCTTGCATAATTAATAAAGACAAATTGCTGTGGTCTATAAACAACCAAACTGCAAAAACTTCGCGCGAATTTTTGATTTATTTTGGCTGTTTTGACGGCGGTCTTTATTGCATCGATAAGAACGGAAATTTTACATGGAAATTTCATACAAACGGCCCGAATACTTCAGGTCCAGAATTCGATAACGGAATTTTGTATTTTGGCTCCTCAGACGGGTATCTTT
>Ga0265296_1000920_pt1 | contig 37779 bp, 31 predicted proteins | sample MunlanPumphouse1_FD_189073 | JGI IMG/M metagenome (GOLD analysis project Ga0265296, IMG submission 189073) | Groundwater microbial communities from a municipal landfill in Southern Ontario, Canada - Pumphouse #1 | ecosystem: Environmental > Aquatic > Deep subsurface > Groundwater | place...
TGCTACTATAACAATGAACGTTATCAATGGGATCTAAAAAAGATGACCCCTGTGGGTTACAGGAATCATCTTTTACTGGTCACTGCCTAGATTTTTATCGTGTGTCCACTAAACGGGGTACGGTTCAATGCCAGTGGTTTTTATTATTCTGCGATTGGAGTTTCTTCGGTTGCAATCACTTCTGCGGGAACGGCTTCTTCAACCTTAGCCGGTTCTGGAGTCACCGCCACTTGAGCAGCTTCGGTTGCTTGAGCTTCCTTTTGCACCAGTTCGGCTGCCTTGGCAGCTTCTTCCGCTTTCACGGCTTCTTCGGCAGCTGCTTGTTTAGCAGCTTCGGCTTTTGCTCTTGCTTGAACCTCGGCAGTTTTTGCGGCCTCATCTTTATCCTTCATCGTTTTTATACGCCTTCCGGAAATATGAGTGACACTTTGTTTTTTGCCTTCAACAATCTTTTCGTCCACCAAAAGGTTCCAAACAGTTTGGGAAGCCTCGGCGCCTTGAGAAAGCCAGTACTTCACACGTTCTGTGTTGAGGACCAGTTCACGCGGTTCTTTGCGCGCATTATAGTGTCCGAGAATTTCGGTCACTTTCCCCCAAGGGTCCCAATGTTTTGGAACAACAATGACACGGAAACTCGGGGCATTTTTCTTTCCAACTCGTTGTAGTCTTATCGATAACATAGGAGACGTGTTCAAATCATTATTGAGCGTTGATTTGACGGTGCCGGCAGTATAAAGCCGAAACCGTCGTTATGTCAACGCTTAAAGCACTTGATGAAGGTATTGACCGGTTAAACTTTTCTTCTCTTTCAAAAGATCTTTCGGGGTCCCTTCCGCCACAATCTCCCCTCCTTTCACCCCCCCTTCAGGCCCCATATCAATGACCCAATCTGCTCCTTTGATCACATCAAGATTATGTTCGATAATGACAACCGTGTTCCCTTTATCCACGAGGCGATTTAAGACAAGAAGTAGTCGTTTAATATCGTCAAAATGTAATCCTGTTGTAGGTTCATCCAAAATATACAGAGTTTTTCCTGTGGCGCGACGAGAAAGTTCGGTTGATAATTTTACGCGTTGTGCCTCTCCGCCAGATAACGTTGTCGCAGACTGACCCAAACGAATGTATCCCAACCCAACTTCATGAAGGACATTCAACTTTTCAAAAATAGCCGGTTGATCTGCAAAAAATCGACGCGCCTCTTCCACGGTCATATCCAAAACATCGGCAATGCTTTTGTCTCGATAGCGGATATCCAAGACTTCTTGTTGATAGCGCGTCCCGTGACATTCTGAACATTCCACGTACACATCGGGTAAAAATTGCATTTCAATCCGACGCATCCCTTCTCCACTGCAAATCTCACAGCGCCCTCCGCCCTTCACATTAAAACTGAATTTTCCCGCATCATAATTATGAAGCTTTGCTTCTTGACTGCCCGCATACAAATCACGAATGGCCGTAAAGACACCCGTATACGTTGCGGGATTTGATCGCGGCGTACGACCAATGGGAGATTGATCTACCGCAACGACTTTATCAATAAACTCAATCCCCTTGATGGCTTTATGCGCTCCCGGATACACCTTGGATCGATAAAAATGTCGGGAAAGCGTCTTGCCTAAAATATCCAAAATGAGCGTGGATTTGCCAGAACCGGAAACTCCGGTGACACACGTGAGTGTTCCCAAAGGAATATCCACGGTCACATGTTTCAAGTTAAACTCATTGGCATCTTCAATCGTGAGCTTTTGTTGATTCCCTTTGCGATAACGCGCGGGAACCGAAATTTGTTTTTTTCCGGAAAGATATTGACCTGTGAGAGATTCCTTGTTTTTGATGATCTGAGCGGGAGTTCCTTTCGCCACAATTTCTCCTCCATATTCCCCGGCCCCCGGACCTACATCAAAAATATAATCTGCGGCACGAATCATTGCCGCATCATGTTCCACAACAAGGACGGAATTTCCCAATGCTTGAAGGTGACGAATGGTATCGATAAAACGATCATTGTCACGCGGATGAAGTCCAATGGATGGTTCGTCCAAAATATAAATGACTCCTGAAAGACCGGAACCCAATTGTGTGGCCAAACGCACACGCTGGGATTCTCCTCCGGATAACGTCATGGCTGAACGGTCTAACGTAAGATAACCAAGCCCCACATCCATGAGATGTTGCAACCGTGCCAAAATTTCTTTGGCTACACGTTCCACAACCATGACTTCTTCTTTGCGTAGTCCCACTCTCCAAGACGTCTGTTTTTTCTTTCCTTTTTCCTGCGGAAGCAATTCCTCAAAAAAGGCATGCACATCTTCAATCGACATATTCACAATGTCGGCAATATTCTTTTCCAAAACCTTGATCGCCAACACCTCGGGCTTGAGACGTTTCCCCCCACAGGCAGAGCACAACATTTTGCGCATATAGCCCTCAAGTTCATGCCGGACATACTCGGAATCCGTCTCACGATACTTTTGTTCAAGCTGTGCCAAAATACCCGTAAAAACAACGGATGTTCCCGCGTGTGTATAAAGATCTTCTTTTGTTCCGTACAAAATAATATCCAGTGCTTTTTGAGAAAGTTTCTCCAAAGGCGTATGAATCGAAAATTTATGTTTCTTTCCTACGACTTCCAGTAAAGACAAAAATCCGTTTTGATTTCCTGTGATGCGCGACCAGGGGCGTACCGCCCCTTCGGCAAGCGTTAAACGCTTATTGGGAATCACGAGATCCGGTTCCAACACAAGTTTGATGCCAAGACCCGTACATTCCGGGCAAGCCCCTGTTGGAGCATTGAAAGAAAATAACCGCGGTTCAGGCTTGGGTAAAAAAAGATTACACGTGACACACCGATAGCTTTGAGAAAACAAGGTGTCGTCTCCGGTCTCTTCATTGACCACAAGCAAAAATCCATTGCCGTAGTCAAGAGCTTTGCGAACAAGCTCTTTGGTGTGTGCTGTTTGATACGTAATGTCAGGATCAAGACGTGCAACCAAGACATCAATATCATGCGGCTTCTTTTTATCTTTCCGCATGGCAAGTGCTTCTTCCAAATCCATAAGAAGTCCATCAAAACGCACTTGAGCAAAACCGGCATTGAGTGCGGCCAAAAAAACATGACGATGCTCCCCTTTTTGTTTCTGCACGACAGGGGCAAATAAAAGAAGAGGTTCTTTTTGTTTGAGCAGTTCTTCCACCGAGGTCACAATCTGCTCAAGCGTCTGTTCTTGAACAAGCTGACCGCAACAAGGACAATGAGATCTCCCGGCACGCGCAAACAGCACGCGCAAAAGATCATAGGTCTCGGTCACCGTCCCCACCGTAGAGCGAGGATTATGCGAAGAAGATTTTTGATCAATGGCAACCGTGGGACAAAGCCCGAGAATTTCATCGACATCGGGTTTATCTTGCAGTTCAAGAAACTGACGGGCATAACTTGACAGAGATTCCATGTAGCGTCGTTGTCCTTCAGCGTAAATCGTGTCAAAGGCCAAAGAAGATTTTCCAGAACCCGAAAGACCGGTAATGACCACGACTTTGTTTTTGGGGATATCAACATCAATATTTTTGAGGTTGTGCACCCGCGCCCCACGGACACGAAGAAGGTCGAGCTTTTGATCCATATGATGGATAAAGGAATCATTTTTTAAGAAGGAAAATACAAAAGTGTCGGAAGTCTACCACCTTTTGAGCTTACCAACAAGGGAGCGGGGTCCCCAAAAACAAAAACTCTCCATTTACGGAGAGTTTTAAAAAAACAATCTAATACGTTGCACAAGTCGGATTTTCCACAAAATCAAAAAAACCTATTGGTGTCCCCAATTCATCTTTCAAACCTGATAACATCGCCGCCCCGCGATAAGCGGAACTGTTGACACAATCTCTTGCAATATTTTGCCCAGTTGCCGCATTATCTAACTCATCCCACCTGCACGTTTCATTTGGAGGAGCGACCCCGCAAGGATCATCTGTACAAATATCATAATCGCTTTTCCCTGCGGACGAAGGACGCAAACTGTCCGCGCAAGCTGATTCCCGGACATTATCAATAAAAATATCGTCATACTCCCGGCAACTATGAATCCCTCCACAAACAATGGCCGCATAGGCACAGGTTCCCGTGTTCATATCCAGTAAGTTCTCCACTCCAACAATAGCAGAAACTGCTGCACCATAAGGTGGTGCAAACAATGCAAGTGCTGCCATTTCCAGAACAGTATATCCATTCACAATAAGATCTGCTTCTTGAGAATAAAAACACTTCGTGAGGTCAGGATAGGCCCCATTGGGATCAAGAGCACTGCAAACACTGGAATCTGGTTTTAAACCAACCGCGTTATCAGGCTCTACATCCCTGCATGATACACAGATACCTTTCCCTTCTATGTTGGTTGCGCATTGGGTTCCTGCCGGATCGCACGTCGTGTACTGACACTTTGTCCCCTCAAGGACAACCGCACCGCCCGGTCCTGCTGTCACAGGAGCAAGCGTACCGCATTTGCCATTGCCATTGCCTCCATCTTCCTGATGGGCGTCATCAATCGTATATCCTTGTGTTTTTAAATCTTCACAGGAGGAATCTGATCCCAACATCACCGGCCGCATCATGGGAATTTGCGGCATTTGTAATTTGATGAGATAAGGATTCACAATTTGCAACAAGGTCACCGCGCAAAAAAGCAAGGCAAGTCCTTCCACCACCTGTCGAATGCCTTTGGTGGCTTTCTTCGAGGCTTCGGATGATCCTGCGGAAAAAATATACATGCATCCGTAGATCATGATCATCACAATCCCTATGACCACCATGGATGTTTGAAGCCAGGTATACATGGTGGAAATATAGACGCCAAGATCACTCACGGTCACAAGACCTCCAATCGAGACTTGCAGGGTATATTCATTGGAAGCATTGGGATAACAAAAAAAACTTCCGGGCATGCATTGAGGAGGTTGATACTTCGTATCCAGCGCTCCTCCCAATTGTTCACAACTTGTTTGCGTAAGACCGGCGGCTCCGCCGGAAAGAGGCGCTGATTTTGAACTAAAGCACCAAGGATCTCCGTCCGGCCACTGTGCAATGGATGTTGCACAAACAACGATGGGAGTATCCGCATCCGAACATTTCTTTTGACAATCGCTTTGTGTCATCTTTCCTTTACTTGCGGCCCCCGTCGTTTCTCCACAAAAACAATCACATGTTTTTGTTGTTGTTTGTGCCAAAGACGGTTGCGGCATCAATCCCAAAAAACTTATGGCCATCACTCCTGCTAAAAAAATATTTTTCGCACGCAACATATCACTCCCCTGCTAATTGATTATGGATGAGAAGTTCCAAGGTGTCTTGCGGAATGGATCCGGCAATGCGATTCCCATTGATAAAAAAGGTCGGTGTCCCTCGCACACCCGCCTCCACCCCCGCTTGATAATCTTCGAGCACTTCCTGTGCAGAGGTTCCTTTTTCTAGACAAGAAACAAACGTGTTCTGATTCAACCCAACTTCCAGCGCCAAAGACACTAACCTCTCTTCGCTCATGTCATTTTGATTTTGAAACAGCTTGTCGTGATATTCCCAAAACTTCCCTTGTGCCTGTGCGCACGCCGCCGCCTCCGCTTGCTTTTGAGCCAAGGTATGAAGATCGGCCTCGGGGAAATCACGAAATTGATAAAATATGCGATCCCCATATTTTTGTAACAAGGAACGCATGATATAACTCGAGTCTCTGCTGTAGGTGCAGGAAAAATCTCCAAATTCCACAATAGTCACCGATGCCCCTTGCGTTCCCAAAAAAGGATCGTCTTGCGAGACCACTTGAAAAATTCCTTGAGGCAATGCGATATTCGCAAGGGTTGTGCTCGCCGTTTGATCCCTGGAAAAAGTTGTTTGCAATGCTTCGATATTTCCCGTGCGGATCAACGTGATGAAATGAATGATGCGATAAGAAAAATATCCCAAAAACGCCAGAACGAAAAAAGTCAAAATCATGGCGACCCAATTTCGTTTACGATGAAGCTGCGTATCAATGACTCCCCCTGATTCCATAAAAAATATCTTCAAAGAAAGTATAACACATTTTAAAAGGAAAACCCTGAAAAATAAAAAGGAATCATAAGAAAAAGGGGCTAAAACCTTTGACAATAAGGGGATATTCTGATACACTTTCAACGCTTTATACTTTTCTTTGATTCTTCTGATTCTTCTTTTGTTTATCTTATGCTAGATCAAATTTTATCGTACGCTCAATTGATTCTTGCCCTGCTTTTGGTGGGATGTATTCTCATGCAAGCGCGCGGAGCAGGACTCGGTGCCATTTTTGGCGGAGAAGGAAATGTCTATCGCACCAAACGCGGAATGGAAAAGCGTATCTTCCAAGCAACCATTGTGACGGCCATCCTCTTTTTTGGCGTCGCTCTTGCCCATACTATCTTCTCATGACCTTGTGTCCGATTCCTCACCTCACGTGAGTGATGATGCTTCTGCCCTTTCGTCGGAAAAAAATTCACTTGATCTGACCACCCGACAGGTGCAGGCCATCGCAAAACCTCGTCGCTTCCCCGCCTGGAAACAGTGGAAGCAACTCTCCCGCGTTCTTAATCGATCAGAACGCCTATTGTGTTTTTTTGGGTTAGGAAGTTTTTTTCTGGGACTCGTCTTGATTGGTGGATGGTATTTCTTCACACATCAGGTGATTGTTCCCGCCGTGGGGGGAGAATATACCGAAGGACTTATCGGCCAACCGCAATACATCAATCCTCTCTACGCATCTGCAAGCGATGTGGATGCCGATATCACCTCCCTTCTTTTTTCCGGCATCATGAAATGGGATCCGCAAGAAGGTCTTATCAAAGATCTCGCCTCAGATGTTTTTATTTCAGAAGATGGAAAAACCTACACAGTCACTCTTCGAGAAGATGCCACGTTTCATAACAGTGATCCCGTAGAGGCTCGTGATGTCGTTTTCACCATCAATGCCATGCAAGATGCGTCTTATCGCAGTCCGCTGGCCGTCAGTTTTGCCGGAGTCACCGTCAGTCAGATAGATGACCGCACCGTCACCTTCACCCTAAGCGAACCGTTTGCTCCGTTTCTTTCCGCTCTCACCGTAGGAATCCTTCCGGCCAATGTCTGGGGTTTTGTTCCCGCAGCCCATGCCCAACTGGCTTCCTACAATCTGGAGGCTATCGGCAGTGGTCCATATCGCTTTTTGGAATTCTCCAAAGACAAAACCGGCAACCTGCGATCCTACACACTTGAACGGTATGATGATTATTACGGACAAAAAGCATTCATCAAAAAAATAACCTTCAAATTTTATTCAAATACAACCTCGGCATTGCAGGCGTTTGAAAATCACCAGGTGGAAGGTCTGGGATATATTCCCGTTTCTCAACAGGCGGAATTGGAAAAACGCCGCGAATTGACCTTCTATTACCCGACCATTCGTCGTGAGATCACTCTTTTTTTCAACCAAGATGCCCAAGCGGCTCTTAAATCTGCCGACCTCCGCCTTGCCCTTGCACAAGCGACAGATAAACAAATGATTCTCAATGAAGCGGCACGTGGAAAAGGTATAGTGATCCATGCTCCTCTCCTTTTTGGAATGCTAGGATTTCATGAAGGAATCATTGACACCTTTGATGTCACCGCGGCAAACAGTCTTCTTGATGGTGCCTTTGCTTGGTCTGAAGATCATACCTATCGTATTGATCCCAATATCACCTTGGAAGAAAAAGAAACCACGGAAGATACCACGGTCCAAGATGAGACAGCCGAAGTGATTCCGGAGGAAACTCCTGAAGTTACGGAAGAACAAGCAGGGACTTTGCCGGCCGATGCTCTTCGCTTTACCTTAACGACGATTGAGAGTGGCGAATATATTCGTGCGGCAGAATTGCTTGTAGAGCAATGGAAAACGCTCGGGATCACCTTGGATATCAAAACTGTTGCCGCGGAAGATTTTTACTCCCAAGTTTTGGAACCAAAAAATTATCAAATTTTGTTAACCGGTGTTTTACTTGGCGTGGATGCGGATCCTTACCCCTTCTGGCATTCTTCTCAAGTGCGCAGTGGCGGATTGAATCTGGCCGGATATGCAAACAAAGAAGTTGATACCCTGCTTGAGGAAGCACGGACATCAACAAGTGACACGGTGCGCACGGAAAAATATCGCGCCTTTCAAGAACAACTTCATACGGACATGCCGGTCATCTTCTTGTACCAATCTTCCTACGGATATGCCCTCCCAAATAAAATTCAAGGCGTTTCCATTCCCTCGATTATCTTCCCTTCCGATCGTTTCGCAGACATCACCAGCTGGTATATCAAAACAAAAAAAGCTTTGCGATAATTGGAATAAGATGTTTGTTAAGATCTTTGCAAAACTTGATGAAATTTCATTAAATGGGCTGGCATCCTCCTGAGGCGTACTCCTATGTACGACGAAGGAGGTGCCTGGGTGCCCATGAAATGAAAGATCGCAAGTTTTGCAAAGATCTCCCATAGGCGGATGTGGTGAAATGGCATACACGCTAGCTTCAGGAGCTAGTGCCCGCAAGGGCGTGTGGGTTCAAGTCCCACCATCCGCACCAGCCTTCGCCAAGGCTTCGGCTGGCGTAGCCATCAAGAATACTTGACGAAGAAAAAGGGCTCTATAAATGACAAGGATTGTACGGTTTGTCGTGGCTACGCTTCGAATGGCAGGCCATCTCTTCATTGTTCCCGCTCATCAATATTCCAAATTATTCTATGCAAAAGAAACAAAAGATTACATTTGCGTTTATTGCGCTCATTCTATTGATCGCTCTTGCAAGTGTTCTCTTTTTTACCACGAGGGGACAAAAGACGACGGTCTGGGAAGAAGCTCTTACGGTTCTTCCATCCTGTGACATAAAAAATCCGGGAGAAAATGCTCTTAAAAATAATGCAGAAACCTATGAAGAAATCTTCGGGGATTTCTTTATTCAAGGCTTTCCTTTGGAAAATATGTCTGCCTGCTATGACACAACGTCCTCTTCCATTGCTTATATCCTTGCCAAACAAGATCTGACAACCTCTCAAGATGGCACCCAACTTTTCTGTGATAACAACTGCGATACCATCGTTCTTGGGGTGATTGATCCTCACACGGGAAAAAATACCTATCAATTTTCCATGCATCATCTGGGAATCTTCTCCGAATCTTACAATCAGTATTGCGCTATTGATCACGTAGACACGCAACAAAATATCTCTCTCTATTGTGGCTCTGGAGAAAATGGAGGATTCACGCATTGGTACTATTACGAATTAAAAAACGACACGCTCACCGAAGTGCAACGCATGACAACCTTAAATCCGGAAACCTTTGATATTTTTGATGATGAACTTTTAAGCGCATTCCATTATCGGTCAAATGCTCAAATGCACTAGAGCCCATCTCAAAAATAGTTTCCAAGGCTTTTTGGATGCCATTTGAGCCGAAACGATTGAAGGATGAGGAGGAATATCGAGATATTTCGATGAATCCTGAAATCGTTGCAGGCCAAATCGGCGCCAAAATAGACGGAAAATATTTTTGAGATGAGCTCTCACATGCCCTCTTTGTCCCAGTCCGCGAATCTCTCGCGGATTGACCAAAGATCACATGCTTCAGAGAAAACGAAATCTTGCTCCTTACGAGTTCAAGGTCGCTCGCTTCTCTTTTTTGCCTCCTCTCCCCTTTGCGGACGGAAGGCCTCTCTCATTTATTCATTATTCATCGTGATCCTGTTTGTTTTCGTATGACCAACATGCAAAAGCCGCAATCGCGACGCCCTTTTCAAGGCCGTCGCATGCGCAAACCGTTCCCCCAAGGGCAACGCCCGCCTCGCGGTGGAGTGCAACGCCCTCATCCCGGGGAGCAAAAACAAAGCCCCTCTCCCATGGCCTCTTCTCCGCACCTCCGCATTATGGTGCTTGGAGGATGTGAAGAAGTGGGACGCAACTGCACCTTGCTCGAGTATGGCAATGACATCATCTTCATCGATATGGGACTTCAGTTCCCCGAAGAAGATATGCCCGGAATCGATTACATCATTCCAAACACCACCTATGTCAAAGGCAAGGAAAAAAATGTCCGCGGCGTGATTATCACCCACGGTCACTATGACCACATCGGCGGCATTCCTCATGTGATGCCGAACATCGGTAATCCCCCTGTCTACGCCCTTCCCATTGCCGCGGGGATTATCAAAAAGCGTCAGCAAGATTTCCACACGCGCCCGATCAATCTCAAAACCATGAAAGTTTCCGACACTTTGCGATTGGGGATCTTTCAAGTTTCTTTCCTCCACATCAATCACAACATTCCCGACTCCGTGGCGGTAGTGATCGAAACTCCCGCAGGCGTCATCGTCCACACGGGAGATTGGAAGTTTGATTTCCATCCCGCGGGCGATCAGATGCCGGATTTTCACCGTATTGCCGAAATCGGACAAAAAGGCGTGCTTGCTCTTTTTGGAGATTCCACCAATGCCAACAAACCCGGCCATCAAATCTCCGAAAAAGTGATCGGGGAAGAACTGGAAAATATTATCGAAAAAGCTCCGGGTCGTGTCATTATCGGCACCTTTGCTTCCCTGCTTTCTCGCGTCAAACAAATCATCGAGATCTCGGAAAAACTCGGACGCAAAGTTGCCCTGGACGGTTATTCCATGAAGACAAACGTGGAAATCGCCAAAGAACTCGGCTATATCAAATGTCATCGCACCACCTTTATCACCCCTGATCAAACCGATCATTATCCTCCGGAAAAAATCGTCATCTGTTGCACCGGAGCGCAAGGAGAACGCAATGCCGCGCTCAATCGCATTGCCAACAATGAGCATCAAAGTTTGCGCATTCAACCCGATGATACGATTGTGTTATCAAGCTCGATTGTTCCGGGAAACGAACAAGCGGTGCAAAGACTCAAAGATACGCTCTATCGCAAAGAAGCGCGGGTGATCAACTATGAAATGATGGACGTCCATGCCGGCGGCCATGCCAAAAAAGAAGACGTCAAATTGCTCTTGGCTTTACTGCGCCCCAAGTACTACATTCCTATTGAAGGCAACCATTTCCTCTTGCGAGAAAACGCCCAAGTCGCCTATGAAATGGGATGGAACAAGGAACATGTGTTTGTCCCCGACAACGGGCAAGTCATGTTGTTTGCCAAAGATCATGCCGAACTCACCAAAGAAAAAGTTCCCACCGATTATGTGTTTGTCGACGGCCTTGGTGTGGGAGACATTTCCGAGATTGTCCTGCGTGATCGTCAAGTCTTGGCCGAAGACGGCATGGTCGTGATTGTCGTCCAGATTGATGAAAAGACCGGATCCTTGGTCGGCTCTCCGGACATTATCAGCCGCGGCTTTATCTTCATGAAAGAAAATAAAGAGATTATCGAAGAGGTCCGTCATCGGGTCAGAAAAACCGTTGTCGATAAAGATCCAAAATCTGCGGCAGATCCCAATTATATCCGCAATCAAATCCGCGCCGAGATCGGTAAGTTCCTGTTCCAAAAAACCGAACGCCGCCCCATGGTGCTCCCGGTATTGATCGAGGTGTAAAAAACTATTTCGTTCATGAAGGGGATCCCTCGTCACTTCGTTCCTCGGGATAGCATATTTTTTACCTGCCATCCCGAACGAAGCCCCGTTTGACGGGGCGAAGTGAGGGATCCCCTTCATTACAAAAAAACCACTGGTCCAAAGCCAGTGGTCTTTTGATCCAAAATAAAAAAACTACACCTCCACAACAAGTCGCATCCCCGTATCATCTAATGCTCCCGATACCCCCAATCGATGATAACAATTCAATTCCACCTGAGGTTCTTTCTGATTCCAGCGTGGTGCGAACAAGTATCCTTGATTCATACATGCAAGATAACCTGCACAATCTTTGCGATTTGAAAAATTGTCTAGCGGCTCCCCTGTCTCCTCCAAATGAGTCATGAATGCCATAATCCAATCTTCAGGAGTCATTCCGGATTCGCCAAAGTACTCATCATACGAATCTGTTTTGGCAGTCTCAAGCATACTAAAATATTCCTCGGGCGTTTTGCAAGATTCCACATCATCGCGCCATCCTACTCCTCCTTCCGTATCTCCTCTCAATGATCTGGGGATACGACGAAAACCCAACTCTTCATTATTGTGAGGAGCTTGCAGAAGTAAAATGTGCCACCCAGAAATTGAACCTGTGCTGTCTGTTTTTTGTTCTTCAAGAATTTGTAATTTTGTTCTTCCCTGATGTTCTACACCATCAATATATCTTGGAAAATAACGAAGTCCACGACTATAATCTGCATCCGCATCTTGATAACTATCCCCCACCCAAACAGGCTCCTCAATATCGAGAGCAAACTCGGGATGTTGTTTTTGATAGTCAAGAAGAAAGTATTTAAAAAAATCAATCAAGCTATCAAGGCTCATTCCAAATGGTACGAGAAGAAGTTTGGTGAATTTTTGCTCGCGTTTCGTTGCAAAAAATTCTTTTCGTTCAGGATCGCAAAGCCGCTCGGCAATCTGCTCTACGGTCGGAAGAGGATAGGATTTTCCATCAACCCCTTTGATGTCACCTCGCACATTAAGAATGCCAAGCGCTTTTATCAGTTCCACTTGGACGGCATATTGTTCTTGAAGATGATAAAGACGTTCCGCTTCTTGAAGATGAGTGGAGAGTATTTCCCGAAGCGGTTCCTTGTGAGTCACAAGATGTTCGAGTTGTTGAAAAAATAAAACCGCTTCTGCCATTTTATCTTGAGGGATGGCTGAAGCGCGAAGAAAATCTCCAAACGTGTCTACATTTTTGAGCGCCTCATTTGGAATTTTAAACTCACGACAAAAGGCATGGATATTTTCAAGAAGTTCATCAAGAAGCTCATGATACTTTTCAGGAACTACCCTATGAGCACGGGAAGAATCTAATACGGCTTCAGAAAAAGAAATGGGCTCCCCGCTTTGGGAAGGATGATGGACGTCTGGAGATGGATGGAAAAGAGACATACCAAAAAATTAAACGATGACCGAGGTGCGAATACCAAAGCCTCCATTTCGACCAATTGAATTACACCTGTATACACCGACCGCTTGGCCTTCGTTATTCCAATATGCCCCAGGTACCCCACCATTAAGAAAGAAAGTTCCTGTGAGATAAGAAATGCACTCCGGTCTATCTTCATTTTTATAGTCATCCAGTGGTTCTCCTGTTTGTATAAGGTGCGTGATAAACATAAAAAACCAATCTTCCGGAGTCAGACCGGATTCATGAAAGTAAGGAGAATCCGGATTATCTTGAGACTGTTGAATTAAAAGAATGTACTCATCGGCAGATTTGCCATCTTCAATATCAGGACGAGACTTCTCTTCCCCGTAAATCTGTCCTTTCCCTCGCAGAGGAATAAAGGGAAAACCCAGGGAATCCGGGTTACCGGGGTCTGAAGGTTGAAGGAGATGAACTTTCCATCCCGGAAAGGAAGAAGGATTCGTTGTTTGTTCTTTAAGAATCTGAAGTTTTGTTTTGCCTTGATGATGATCTCTATCAAAAATCGTGGGGTGATAAATAAGGTTTGGAGGGTCTCCAATATCAGCTCCAAGAAATTCCTCGTTCATACGCAAAGAACACAGCGAGTTTAAGCCAAAAGTTGGATGAACTTGTTCATAAGAAAAGAGGAAGTATTTGAGTATTTCTTGCAGAGCATCGAGGCTCATCCCAAACGGCACGAGGAGCAATTTTGTAAATCCCTGATCGCGTTTTGTCGCAAAAAGTTCTCTTTGTTCACAAAGATGAGTGGCAATCTCTCCCAACGTAGGGAGGGGATATTCTTTGCCATCAATACCTGTAATACAAAGAACCTCTTTGGTTTCTTTTTGTTCTGTTCGTTTCTTTTTGCTAAAAGGAAGAAGGGATTGAAAAAAATCCGCAAGACGCTGGGCCCGTCCGGATAGTTGTTCCCGTCTTGGATGAAGAACGCCCATCTGTTTTAAAAGGTCCACCTGGGCCGTGTATTGTTCGGTGAGATTATAGAGTCGTTCAGCTTCTTCAAGATATTCGGGAGGTGTTTCCCTAAGAGGTTCTTTGTGAACGATGAGATATTCAAAACGCTGAAATAACAAAACCGCTTCTTGCATTCTTTGCGGAGGAATTTTTGGGGAGGCAAGGTATGTCCCAAAGGTTTCTTTATTTGAAAGAGCGGCCACAGGAATCTCAAACTCTTTGCAGAAAGCAAAGATATTCTTTCGCAGTTCATCAAGATGAGTACGATGTTCTTCCGAAAGAGTGGCGCGGATACGGTCAAAAGAGGAAGTATCCAGGACGGCTTCAGAAAAAGAAATGGGAAGTGGCTTTCCACTTTCGGAAGGGTGATAGGAATCTGAAGATGGACGAAAAAAGTTCATACCAAAAAACTAAATAATCACGGAGGTACGGACACCATGACCTCCTCCCCAAGCATTGGAATCGAATTTGTCTAAAAATACCCCTCTAGCCCCACGATTAAAACACGTGCGTGGTACTTCAAGAGAAGAAACAAAAAAACCTCTTATAAGAAAGGCGACATCAATTCCATGGACATCAAGAGGTTCTCCTGTTTCTGCGAGATGAGTTATAAAGGCGAGAATCCAGTCTTCAGGGGCCATACCAGATTCACCACAATAAGGAAATGCTGGATTATCTTGAGCTTTCTGAAGAATAGAAAGATACGCTTTGGGTGTTTTATTGGCTTCGAGATCATGACGAGGTATTTTTACTCCGTAGATCTGTCCTTGGCCTTCTTTGGGGATGGGAGCAAATCCCTTGGACTCTTGGTTGGTGGGGTCGGAAGGTTGAAAAAAATGAACGGTCCATCCTGAAAAGAAGTCTGAATTATCTGCTTGCTCTTTGAGAATATGAGCTTTTGTTTTGCCTCGGTGACGACTTGTGTGAAAAGATTTTGGGTTATAAATGAATTTAGGAGGATTCCCTGTATCGGCTCCTTTATATTCTTCCAAAGCGTAAACGGGTCTACTTGTATCTATATTAAAATCTGGATGAGTTTGTTTGTAGACAAGAAGAAATTGTTTGAGAGTTTCTCGGAGAGCATCAAGGCTCATACCGAAGGGAACCAAAAGGAGTTTAGTGAATCCTTGATCTTGTTTGGTTTCGAGAAGCTCTCGACGTTCATAAAGACGTTGCGCGATTTGTTCGAGAGTTGGAACAGGATAGTCTTCCCCGTCGATTCCTTTGATTACACCGTCTTTAAGAATCCCCACCTGTTCAAGAAGTTCTATTTGAGATCCGTATTGCTCGCGAAGATGATAAAGTCGTTCAGCATACTCAAGAGGTTCTTCTTTTTCCTTAAGAGGTTCCTTGTTGGTGACCAGATATTCCAGACGCGCGAAGAGTGATACCGCTTCTTGCATTCTTTCTTGAGGAATCTTTTTGGAAGCGAGTTCCACCCCAAAGGTTTCTTTGTTTCGAAGGGCTTCTTTTGGAATCCCAAACTCATCACAAAAAGCGAGAATACTTTGTCGCAGTTCATCAAAATAAGCGCGGTATTGTTCGGGGAGAGCATCGCGCGTACGGGAAGAGGAATCCAAAACAACTTCGGAAAAAGACTTCTCCATTTCGGGGGGATGAGGGGATTCTGAAGGTGAGTGAGAAAAAGAAGACATAGACGATTAGTATCTTATCACGCCTCTCCTTTTTGAGGCATGAGAATTGAACAGAGAAGCCTCCCCTGCTATCATACCTCCATATGTCACGTGTTTTAACCGCTCTGCAACCAAGCGGGGTTCTCCATATCGGCAACTATTTTGGAGCCATTGAGCCTCTCTTGGATCTTCAAGAGCACAATGAAAATCATCTCTTTATCGTGGATTACCATGCCATCACGGTTCCTCAAGATCCGGTAGCTTTGCGTAAAAATATTCTCTACGCCACGGCTGTCTATTTGGCGGCAGGAATCGATCCCGATAAAACCATTCTTTTTCAACAATCCAAAGTCCCTCAACATACCGAGCTTGGTTGGATCCTCAATTGTTTTACCTACATGGGTGAGCTTGAACGCATGACACAGTTCAAAGATAAATCAAAAGGAAAAGGAGAATCGGTTTCCGTCGGACTTTTTGATTATCCCGTCCTCATGGCCGCCGACATTCTGCTTTACGATACCGAGGTGGTTCCCGTGGGAGAAGATCAAATGCAACATGTGGAACTTGCCCGCGATATTGCCAAACGTTTCAACAATCGTTTCGGAGAAGTGTTCGTTGTACCAGAGGCAAGAATTCGTACAAGCGGCGCGCGATTGATGAGCCTTGATGATCCCGGCAAAAAAATGTCCAAATCCGCGGAATCTTCTCGAGGCTACATCTCACTCCAAGACAGCCCCGAGAAAGTGGAAAAGAAAATCAAAACAGCGGTGACAGATTCGCAGTCCACGATTGCCTATGATCCTGAAAATCGCCCGGCGATCGCAAACCTCCTCACGATCTACAGTCTGGTGGCGAAAAAATCTATTGAAGAGATTGTGGCCGGTTACGAAGGCAAAGGGTATGGGCCTTTCAAAGCTGATCTTGCTGGCGCCCTCAATGCCTGGCTCCAACCTCTCCAAGAAAAAACCGCCGCTTATCTCAAAGATGAAGAACGCCTACGGCAAATCCTTGAACAAGGTGCACAAAAAGCCAGAGAAAAGGCTGAAAAAACCATGGAGCGTGTGCGACAAACGATCGGTGTGATCCTTTAACCCCCCTTCGCCCCTCATGGGGCTTCGGAGGGGTGATTACCTGTGGTAATCACCAACCCCAGCATTTGCTGGGGTTTTTGATAATTTTGATTGACGAAATCACTTTTTTCTGCCATAGTGACAGTGTTCCAGGAATGTCGGACGGCTGCGTGAAAGGAAGGGCTTGACCCATCCTGACCCGAGGAAAGTCCGAACACCACAAAGGATCGCAAGGTCTTTAACAAAAACGTCGCTAACGACGACCGGGTATAAGCATCTGAACTCGAGGAATTGGAATTATCTGTTCCTTGACTTCCGATCCAAAGCCTAGGGAAAGTGCCACAGAGACAATACTACCCCTTACTATTCCTTCGGGAGTATAAGGGAGAAAGGTGAAAAGTGATGAGAGGTCGGGCAACCGGCCACCCATCTCGCCCCGCGGTGACGCGAAGGCGTGGTAAACCCGTTTTGGTGTAAGAGCAAGTTTGGTAGCTCGCTTGAACCTGCCAGCAATGTCAGGTCTAGATAGATAGCCGTCTCCTCTCGCTTATTTGGAGAGCAGACAAAATTCGGCTTACAGACATTTCCTGGAACGCCACAACCCACCGAATTAATCGGTGGGTTTTGGTTTTAAAAATATCCAGGTCACCCCGGATATGTTGTTTTTAAAATTTGACTCAACCTTATCGTGTGACTTTCCAGAACATCTTGTATGGCTCGTCCTTCTGTTTTTGTAAGCATCTCCTTTTGAATATCTTCGATACCATCAGAAAGATGCAAAATCGCATTGATGATTTTATCTTCGTCCATATATATAAAAGAAGAATAGCATGGGAACTCGATCTGTTGAAGAGTCTTCCTAGAAAATCTCTATCTTTGACAAAATGAAAAAACAACGATTAGATAAGGTTCCTTTGTTCTTTCAAACACGCGAATCTTGGAGTCACCATGACCCTTTGCTTTGAAAAGACCCACATCCAACTTCCTCATACCTTTGATCACCTTGCTATGGGCGAGGATTGGAAAAATATTTTGGAGAAACTGGAAATACCGGAGGAACTCATCGCCTATTGTGTCGATCACCCGGAAGAACGTGCAGAAGTGTCTGAACAATACTTTACAGAGGCCATGAACGAATGCCTGGCGTGGCTTCCGCAAGACGTCCCGGAAACAGTAAGGCTTGCTTGCGAAGCAGTTTTGTTGGGAACAGCTGAACATCATATCTACAATAAAAACCGTGGACGAGACACTTGTAATAGACAAGCCGCCTACCTGGGTGTTTCCACACAACATCGGATCACACGAATCCTCCCCCATCTCAATGCTGAGGATCACCGTCATCTCTTTTATGATGCCCCTCTCTGGTGCAAAAATGGAATGCTTCACCTTCATAAATGGAAATCTCATTTTACAGGAGCCCTATCAGTCGTTCGAGTCATCAAAGCCATTACCTTGACCGGAAAGCTCTGCACTGTTTTTATGCCAAACCTATTTGAAAATATTTTTGGACGTATGGATCTTTGCATAGAGTTACCTTTGGGCGGTCTCTATATGGATATCATGACCGTCAATGAACCTCTGAACGGATTTGGGATAAATTGGGTAGAGATAAAAAAGAGTGGTGATCCAAAGCATCGTCTTGAATTCAATGCCGCTCTTTCCAATGAGCGCTATGACCAATTATGGTTTCCCATAAAAATATCCACGGGATACCAGGTAGAAGCTCCTTATGATTCGAGTGTAACCGAAAAGCAAGTGCGAATGATGCGAAGAATCTTGTCTCAAACACCAATTCGTTTCCTCGAAAGATTGGCCTCTGGAAAAGAAATACCGCCTTTGCACGAAACAAGGAAATAAAAAACGATCCCGCCTTAAATAAGCGGGTTTTTCTTTTCAAAATACGAGCAAAACATCGAATTTTATAACGGTTGCCGTTGACAAAACGGCAATTTTTTGTTGTGATTGAGCCAATCACTCATAACAAAAGTGATCCTTCGTACCTTCAACCTGGAGAAAACCATGGGCCTAAAGGTTGTTGCCATCATAAGCGCTCTCATGGGTGTCGCCGCGGTCATGATGTTCATCACTGTTCCGATCTCCGGCCTCCTCGTAGGTATCATCGGCGTGATACTCGACAGCGTGTTCGGATCAGGATGGAAGAACTACCCGCTTCTCGACTGGGCTCCGTTTGCGATCACCTACTTCATCTACTGCGGCGCAACCGTAACTTTCGTCCTCTCCTTCATGAGGAAAAGTGATCGACAATCCCCTCCGCCTCAAAACGAAAAAGGTCGCTCAGCCGTTTTCGGCTTTCGCCTCCCGGGAGCTCTGTTTCGAGGGACACCCCTCCCTCCGAACAAGCGCTGAATATCTGATAGGTTTGATCTGTCCTGCTCCTCAAATACAACTGACTGACGCCCGATCGCCCCGCACTCTGTGCCGGGTTTTTTCTTTTACAAATACGTCACAAAATAACATCTTTCACCTCGTCCTTTGAAAAAAATTCTGAAAATGTTATGGTATCTCGTCGTAAGACAAAACCCTCTTTTTGAGGGGTCCATAATCAAATCTTGTGATGAAAATCGCAAGGAGGTGCTCGTGTTCACAGTCGTTCGCATCGAAAACTACATGGTTGGCCAGGAAAGCATTTCTCAGTTCGGTCGCAAGAATGGTGCCAAACTGTGGCGCAGATCGGTTCGTTGGTCCATCTGGGAAGCCTTCCTGGAAGCCAAGATTCCCCGTATTGAAACACGAGATGACATCATCATTGTCTTTGGTGAAGAACGGGAGCTGATCGCCGACCAAGAGACACAGAATCCTCAGGTGGTCGTCATCTTCATCGAAGGGTTCGAAAAGAATGACGATGACCGTCCTCTCGAACTGCGTGAACAACTTGCTCGGCTCATCGGAAAAGCCGTCGTCGGGCATCACGATAAAAACTGGAGGGCTTGTGTCCTTCCCAAGCGCTACAGTTCCATGAGGGAAGGGGCCGTCGTCGTCGACTATCCCGACCTCCCGGAGGAGACGTTTCATCTCCAGGGGGAAGATCCCGTTCTTTGACTCTTCCCATTTGATCCCCCACCGCGCCCCGCACTCTGTGCCGGGCTTTTTTGTTTCCACAACAATAAGTAAAATGGATGAAGTGACTTAAAAAATAATGAGTGACAACCGGCCTTCTCTTTTTATGGAAATTATTTTGTTCAACAAAAAAATTGAAAACTTTTTTACAGGTCTTGAAAAGTCAACGATCGCTAAGGTATTACGAACACTTGATCTCCTTGAAACATTCGGAAACAAACTCGGCATGCCTCATAGCAAGCCTCTCAAAGATGGAATGTTTGAACTACGAGTACGAGGAGTCCAAGAGGTTCGAATCATTTATGCCTTTTACAAAAATAAGATTGTCCTTCTCCATGGCTTTGTGAAAAAAACAGGTAAAATTTCTAAAAAGGATTTTGATACTGCTTTAATGAATAAAAAATATCTTGACGAGACATAACATATATGTTATATTCATACAAAGTATGAAATCCTACAAAACATTAAAAACGACATTGCTCAAAGATAAAGAAATTAGAAAAGCTTACGACGAACTTGGGCCTGAATTTGCTGTGATTGAAAAAATGATAGAGCAACGTTTGAAACAAGGAATCTCTCAAAAAGATTTAGCTCAAAAGGTTGGAACAAAACAATCGGCCATCTCCCGATTTGAATCAGGGACCTATAACCCAACCATCAATTTCCTCTATAAAATTGCAAGTGCTCTTGATACTGAAATAAAGATAACTGTTTCATAAACAGGTACAAAAAATGTTGATCTTGGACAAAATCTTCAGTCTCTACTGAAGATTTTATTTTTTATGGACGAAAGGATCTGCACAGGAGGGGGTGGGGGAACCCCGCCCCTACATCAACACTTCACCTCGCCCTTTTTGCTCATTTTTGCTACGATGACCTTACTATGAAACGTTCCGAACTTGCCTTTACCTTGGCCCGTGTTCCCGCGGATTTTCTCGCTCTCACCGCCGCCGGCACCGCCGCTTATTACGCCCGTTTCTTTCCATCCTTCACTGCCCTGCGCCCGGTTGTCTTTGACCTCGCCATAGAACGTTACTTTACTTTCCTTCTCCCCGTTGCCTGCTTGTGGATTTTGGTCTTTGCCATCGCGGGTCTTTATTCCACGCGCCTCAAATCGATCAGCAATGAACTCACCCGTATTACTCTTGCTTGTTCGACCAGCATGGCAATCGTTTTTGCGATTTCTTTTTTTTCTCGCGTGCTTTTTGAATCGCGTTTTATCGCTTTGGCCGCCTGGGCTCTCTCCATTCTTTTTGTGTGTCTCATGCGTCTCACGATCCGCGGTCTTCAACGTTCTCTGTTGTGGATAGGTATCGGTGTCCATCGCATTGCTTTAATTGGAAACACAAGCGCGAGCAAAACTCTCAAACAACTCTTTGAAAAAAATCCCCGATTTGGATATCAAGTGGTCATCACCTTTCCTTCTTTTACCAAAGAGGTAGAAGAAAAAATTCGTCATCTCAAAAATCTCGACAAAATTGATGAGATTCTTTTGGCTGATCCGGAAGCGAGCAAAGAAATGGTCCTTTCCCTTCTCCAATTTGCCGACACTGAACATTTGGAGTTCTCCTATTCCGCCGATCTTTTTGCCGCGGCGATCGGTCGCTCTCATATTCATACCTATGCGGGCATCCCGGTCATTGAAGTCAAAAAAACTCCTCTGGATGGTTGGGGTGCTATTTACAAACGTGGCTTTGACATGATCGGCGCTTTTCTTTTTATTCTTCTCACCCTTCCCGTTCAGATCTTGACCGCTATCGCGCTTTTTATCGAACAACCAGGAAATATTTTCTTTTCCCGTTTTCCAAACGGATCCAAGTTGCAACGGGTGGGTCTGCGAGGAAAAACATTTCCTTATTTCAAATTTCGTTCCATGGTGAAAAATGCCCATCTTCTGCGTCAGGATCCGGAATTCCTCAAAAAATATGGCAACGAACGGGAAGGAAGCCCCCTGTTTAAGCTCAAAGACGATCCGCGTGTAACCGGTGTCGGCCGCTTTATTCGCAAATACAGTATTGATGAGATCCCTGAGTTTTATCTGGTTCTCTTGGGTCGGATGTCTTTGGTAGGGCCGCGTCCTCATATGCCCGAAGAAGTGGCGCTTTACAAACCTCATCATCGCAAGGTCTTAACGATTCGTCCCGGGATCACAGGGATGGCGCAAACCAGCGGTCGGGCAGAATTGGATTTTGAAGATGAAGTGCGACTCGACACCTATTACATTGAACATTGGAGCCCTTGGCTGGATCTCTATCTTCTCCTTAAAACTCCTTGGGTGGTTCTCTTTAAAAAGGCCTATTAACTAAGGAGGCGCGGAAACGCGCCTGTTTCTATCTGTGAAATCTCCCTCTATCGCTCTTGTCCATGACTACTTAAGTCAAGATGGCGGGGCCGAAAAAGTTCTTGAAGTGTTACAAGAAATCTGGCCGCACGCGCCGACCTATGTGTTGTTTGCGGACTTTAAACGCCTTCCCCATTTTGCAAACAAAAATATTCGCACCTCCTTTCTTCAAAAGGCTCCGTTTATCAAATCCAAATTCCAATGGTATTTGCCCCTCATGGTCACAGCAACCGAAAGTTATGACCTTTCTTCCTATGACATTGTGGTCTCTGACACCAGTGCGTTTGCCAAAGGAATTCTCACTCGGCACGATGCGCTTCATTTGTGTTACTGCCACACTCCCACACGCTATCTCTGGTCTGACACCCACAGTTATGTGGAAGAATTGCGTGTCCCGCGTTTAGTCAAAAATATCCTGCCTCTGTTTCTTTCCGCTCTGCGTATTTGGGACAAACAAGCCGCGAATCGTGTCGATGTATTTATCGCCAATTCGCAAACCGTCAAAGCGCGCATCAAAAAATATTATGGACGCGAGAGCGTGGTGATTCCTCCTCCTGTCGATACGGATCGATTCTTTCTTTCAGACAAACCAAAAACTTATTTCTTAACCGGCGGACGGTTAGTCGCCTACAAACGGTATGATCTTGTGATTGAAGCATGCAACCGCACCGGTCTTCCTCTTAAAATTTTTGGTTCGGGGCCGATCGAAGCCATATTAAAACGTCAGGCAAAAAAGAATATCGAATTTTTAGGACGCGTCTCTCAAGAGAAACAGGCAAAACTGTACGCCGAGGCTAAAGCGTTCATTCATCCGCAAGAAGAAGATTTCGGCATCACTCCCATGGAATCCATGGCCTCCGGTCGCCCGGTCATTGCTTATAACAAGGGTGGCGCGACCGAAACCGTCATCGAAGGATTAACAGGAGAATTATTCGATGAACAAAGTTGGGAAGAACTCGCCGATCATCTGATTCGCTTTGATGAGCATCGTTATGATCCTCAAAAAATTCGCTCTCATGCTCTCATTTATTCTCGAGACGCGTTCAAAAAACAATTACAGGAATTTGTGGAACAATCTTGGAACCAATTTCATGGACATTATGATGCGTAACCTATGCGCATTTTTGTAGATATTCGCCACCTTTCCCATCCTGCACAAAGTGGAGTGGGAGAATACACCGTTCAACTGTTGCGCGCTCTTTTTGCGCTCAACACTGACCATGAATGGATTCTCTTTTCTTCCGGAGTAAGCCGTCCTCCTTGTGAGCGTCTTTTTTCTCTTCCCCTTCCCTTGACCAAAGAATGGGTATCGCGCTTTGAACGCATCGTCTACCCCGGTGGTATTCAGCATGTTCACCTTGCCGAACCCAATAAAATTCTCAAACTCAAAATAGGGCTGGGACTGGGACTCCCTTTTACTTCTTCGGTTCATCCAAAACCTGATCTTTTATTTCTCCCAAATCTTAACGTCCTTCCACGCACGGAAAAAACTCCCAAGGTTCTCATGATCCATGATCTTTCCTGGAATATTTTTCCTTCTTTTTATTCTCCTCGCATGCGGATGTGGCACTCTTCCACTCGTCCGCGTGAACTTGTTTCCTCTTGTACCCGCATTCTCACTCCTTCTCAAGCGACAAAACGAGATCTGGTGGAACGCTTTGCTGTTTTACCGGAAACGGTAGAAGTGATCGCCCATGGCATTGCAAAAAATTTCCAACCTATCCCGGATGCCTATGACAAAGAAGTGTGCGAACGTTATGCTCTGCCAAAACGCTATGTTCTTTTTTTAGGAACCTTGGAACCGAGAAAAAATCTCCGCGCCACGTATGAAGCGATCAAACGCTATCGAAAAAAAACAGGAGATCTTATTTCTTTTGTGCTTGTGGGAGGCTGGGGTTGGCAAACGAATTTCCTCCGTTTCAAAATTGCTCAAGGACAGCAAGAAGGATGGGTGCGTCACGTAGGGTATGTGCCCCCCGAGCATCGGGCGGCCCTCTATCGCCAGGCAGAGGTCACCATTTGGCCTTCCCTTTACGAAGGATTTGGCCTCCCGGTCCTTGAATCCATGGCTTGCGGAACCCCGGTGATTACCAGTGCAAACTCTTCTCTTCCCGAAATGAGCGGTTCCGCCGCTCTCCTTGTCGACCCCTACAACAGTCAGGATATAGAACTCGCCCTTATGGAACTTCTCTCCTCTCCGGCCCTCCGTCAGACCCTCATCCAAGAGGGTTTACTCCGTGCTCAGATGTACACCTGGGAACAAACGGCAAAAAAAACGTTAGAGGTGTTTGAAAAAAGCGTTTCTAAAAAATTTCTAATTTCCAATTCCTAATTTCTAATGAATGAAGGGAAAAAAATTTAATATCGTCGTTAGACTCCATCATTGTCCGGCAAAGGCGGATCCGGCTTTGGCGGAAAAATTGGAAATTTGATATTAGAAATTCTCCCCCTTCTCTTGTGGATACAAACACGCCAAAGATGCGTGTTTTTTGCTATACTGGAAGGCATGAAGATCGGTATCGATGCACGCATGTACGGTCCGAACGTGGGAGGTGGCGGTCTTGGTCGTTATGTCGAGCAATTGGTTCTTCAATTGCAAAAAATCGATCAGGAAAACCGCTATATTTTATTTTTGAAACCTGAAAATTTTGATGCTTGCCACATTGATAATCCTCACGTTGAAAAACGCTGCGTTCCAATCCATTGGTACAGCCTCAAAGAACAGCTCTTTCTTGCCAAAATCATGGACCGCGAGAACCTTGATCTTCTTCATTTCCCACACTGGAACGTGCCATGGAATATCAAAACTCCTTTTGTCGTCACGATTCACGATTTGATCCTCTTGGAGCAACCGCGCTCGGCCAAAATCACCACCAGGCACCCTCTGACTTATCTGATGAAACACTTGGGATATCGCTTTGTCCTCTCCCGCGCTCTTCAAAGATCCAAAAAAATCATTGCCGTTTCAACCTACACAAAGGAAAGCATTCAAACACACTTTCCTTGGGTCCCAAAAGAAAAAATCCAAGTGATTTACGAAGGGTTGACTCCCCTTCCAACGATTCCTGTCTCCTCCTCTTCCCTCCCGCTTTCCACTCCTTATCTTCTCTACGTTGGGAATACCTATCCGCACAAAAATCTTGAAACGCTCCTGCACGCCTTTGTCCTTTTGCAACAAGAACATCCGGATCTCCATCTCGTCGTCGCCGGACATCAAAACATCTTTTCCGACCGTCTTCTTGCCATGGCTTCCCAGCTTTCTCTTCCCGCAGAATCTTTCACCTTTATTCCAAACCCAACCGACACGGAACTTTCCAAACTCTACGCCCATGCCTTGGTCTATGTCTTCCCCTCCTTGATCGAAGGATTCGGCCTTCCTCCGCTGGAGGCCATGCAACAAGGAGTTCCGGTATCCGCTTCCTCCACATCTTGTTTACCCGAAATCCTTGGAGATGCCGCAGACTATTTTTCTCCGATGGATCCGGAGGCGATTGCCGCATCCATAAAACGTATTTTGCAAAACGATTCTTACCGCCAAAAACTTATTGATCGCGGACATCTCCGCGCTTCCTCTTACTCCTGGCTCACCATGGCACAAACTCTAAAGGAAGGTTATGCAACCTGGTTTCCAAAAACAATCTCCTAGGTTTTCTTCCCTTTCTTCTCTACAGGAAAAGGAAGCAGCCACACTCAAACGTTTATTAAAACGACGACAAATCGCCCGTCTTGCGTCTGAATTTGATGAAGCCATCCCTGCGCTCTATCTTTCGCGATCTTCTGCTTCTGTCTCTCCCATTATTCATCTGACGCAAGAGCAGATACTTTCTCCTTATGTCATCCGCGTGGAATCCGAGGCCACAGCTTCCGCTGTTCAAGAAGAACTCTCGGATGCTGTCTTCATCAATCTTCTCACTACTCACTCGGTTGTCGCTCCTCTCATGCCAGATGCCGGTGTGGAAGATTTAACACTCACCTCCAAAGACGCTCTTCATCTTTTTTTGGAACAAGCGCGCATGTTTGGTCTTCACAAAGAATCCGCTCTTTTTCCCCCAACATCTAAACCTGATTTTTCTTCCTCTCTTGCCCGAGTCCAAGACTACGTCCCCGTTTCTCTTCAAACGCCCTTTGTCTCTTCTTCACATGCGTTTGTCGCCCCGCAACCTCCCAAAGATATCTTCACCTATTTCGATCTCCCTGAAACCGAAGGAAAGGAAATGGAAGAATCCGAACTCGTGGACCTCGCAACCTTGGAGACTTCTCTTGAAGAAACCTCTCTTTCTTTGTCGCAAGAATCCACTTCTGCACTTCAAACTATTTTCCCCCGATTATCTTCTCGTACATTTTCCATTCCTTGGATTCGTCTCCCGCAAGGCTGGGGACGTGCCATGACCGCATTTGTTCTTGTCTCTTTTGTGATTGTTCTTCCCATTCACGCCATGAATGTGGTCAAAGAAATTCAGGAAACTAAATTACACGTGATGGCCTTGGGCACTCAAGGACTTTCTTCTTTTCAAAATGCCACCCAGGCGGCCCTGAACTTGGACGCCAAAGGAGCGGAGCGCTCTTTTTCTCAAGCGATCACGCGCTTTGACGAGGCGCAACAATCCTTGCAAGATCTTGGCGCAGGCGTCGAACTTCTTTCCGCAATTCCCAACACACAGGCCCATACCGCCTCCACTCTTTTAACAGCGGCCCAACGTTTATCTTACGCAGGCCTGCGTCTTTCCGAAGGTTGGTCTTCGCTTGAATCTTCTTGGCAAACGGACACCACAACGCGGTTGGCCATGCTCGCTACTCATTTGCAAACCGTGCTCCCTTATGTGGAAGAAGCCCAAAGCCTGTTAGCTTCGGTGGATCAAAATGATCTCACACAAGAACAAAAAACTTTTTTGGATCAAGCCTCCGCCAAACTTCCTCTCCTTTCAGGGTCCCTTCAAACCTTTCTTGCGTTAAGTGATTTTGCCCAAACAGCTCTGGGAGCGGAAGGTTCAAAACACTATCTTCTCCTTTTTCAAAATCAAACCGAACTGCGTCCCACCGGAGGATTTGTGGGAAGTTATGCGGAAATAGAAATGCACAAAGGAGCCATAGAAAATCTTTTGATTCCAAAGGGGGGATCGTATGATCTCCAAGGGCAACTGCAAACATCGTTTGTGGCTCCGGAACCTCTGCGGCTTTTAAACGCTCGTTGGGAATTCCAAGACGCCAACTGGTTTGCGGACTTCCCAACTTCCGCGCGTAACACCCTCTCTATTTATAAAGCAGCTGATGGTCCAACCGTTGACGGTGTTGTTGCGGTAAATGCTTCCTTTTTGGAAACCCTTTTAAGTTTAGTGGGACCCGTCGAGATGCCCGAGTATGGACGCACCATCACCCAAGAAAATTTCCTTTCGGAAACCCAAAAGATTGTTGAATATGAATACGATAAAACGATCAATGAACCTAAGGCATTTATTGGCGATCTTTCGATTGCCCTCCTTGATCGCCTCACTTCCCTTTCCCCCGTGGAATATCTTTCTGTCATCCAAACCATCCAAGCGGGACTCTCCGCAAAAGATATTCAGGTCTATTTTACAAATGAAGATCTTCAAAAGCAGGCACTTGCGTTTGGATGGAGCGGAGAAATCAAGCAGACTTCCGGCGATTACCTCATGGTTGTGGATACCAATCTTGGAGGAGGAAAAACCGACGGAGTGATTGCACAAGACATTGATGTTTCCGTACAGGTTGCGGAAGATGGAACACTGACAAATACGGTCACCATCACACGTACGCACCAAGGTGTTGCGGGAGATCTTTTTACCGGCGTCAACAATGTCGATTACCTGCGACTCTATGTCCCCAAAGGAAGCACCTTGCTTTCTGCCAGCGGTTTTTCCATTCCGGACGATCGCCTTTTTGATATTCCGCAGGAAGATTGGATCGTAAATGAATATCTCGCGTATGCACAAGACAATGCGCAAACCGATCCTCTTTCCAAAACGGATATTTCTGAAGAATCCGGAAAAACCGTTTTCGGAAACTGGGTCCAAACAAAACCGGGGACGACTTCCACAGCACAATTTACCTATCGTCTTCCTTTCAAACTGCACGATCTTTCTTCCGCTTCGTTTACTGACCGTATAAAACAATTCCTCGGAGCCGCCCAAACAACCGATTACACCCTCTATCTTCAAAAACAATCCGGTGTCTTGGATCGGCAAACGCATGTTCGCGTGGAACTGCCCCAAACCATGCGCACCCTTTGGTCCTCCGCTCAAACATCCGACACCCCTTTATCTAATACAACGGATCAATCCTTTGCTCTTCTTATTGAGCGTGATTAGGACGTATAAGTTTGGCGCATAACTTTGTCGAAGCCTGCATTTTTTGCTCAACGTATGTCTCATACGTCTCGCAAAAAGCTTCGGTTTCTCCTCGTTCTGCATCCAAACTTATACGTCCTAGTAATCCTTAACTTCTATGCCTCTTGTTCCAAAACGCAAACGATCTTCCCAAGAAATTCGCAGTGAACTCAAAAAAATTTACGTGGAAAAAGATGGAAACATGCCCAATCTCTCACGGATGCAAAAACAATCTTCTTCCCGTTCCACCCGATTTCTTCTCAAACTGATTGGTGTTCTTCTTTTTATTTCCGTTGTTGCTTGGGGAGGATTCTTTTTGTGGACACAAACCATTTTTAAAAACGGAGATGATCTGAACGTCTTAATCGACGGTCCCGACAGCGCCAAAGCCGGTGAAACGGTCTATTACACCGTTGTGTATGAAAACATTGCGCGGACAAGCCTGGAAAATCTCACCTTGACCCTCCACCTCCCTGAGACATTTACCATCACGCAATCCTCTCCCGAACCTACACAAGCAGAGCGCTGGGACTTGGGAACCATGACCCCCACCTCGGATGGAAAAATCATGATTGGAGGTGTTTTCCGTTCTGAGGTAGGAAGCAGTCAAACCCTGCAAGCCCTTGTCACCTATCGTCCGGGTAATACCCATGCGGATTTTCAAACGCTTGAAAGTAAAAAGGTAACGATAGAATCTTCTGTTTTGGAAACGACGCTTTCCGGTCCTGCAACAGCATTGACCGGTGATGAAGTCACCTACACCGTCACTCTTCAAAATACCTCGGACAGTCCTGTTTCCAATGTTGCCACTACGCTTCTTGTCCCTGAAGGATTTGAAATCGCAAGTGCGGAACCTGTGCAGGAAATGGATGAGGAAGAAAAACCTCTCCTTCCCCCTGTTTGGAAATTTTCCGAACTGGCTCCCAAAGAACCTCAAACTATCACAATAAAAGGGCAATACATCGCCACCATGGAAGGGACACAAACCATAACGGCTCAAGCCTTGTTTCTCAAAGAAGATGACACAACCACGATCCAACAATCGCAAGAGGTTGTGACCGAAGTCATTCAGGGAGCTCTTGTTTTCCACTTTATTTTAAACGGCTCTACCGAAAGCCAAACAACAACGCTGGGAAAAAATCTTCGCGGATCGATTGATTTTGAAAATACCAGTCCTGAAACTATGGAAGACCTCTCGTTTGTCCTCACGGTAGATTCGGAAAAAGGTCTCACCCCCATTGACTGGACACAAGCGGATTTGGGAGGAGGAGAAAAACAAGGAGCTACCATTACTTGGTCGCGGGATCAATTGATAGAATTGGCGGAGATTGAAGGAGAAGGAAAAGGTGTGATTGATTTTACCCTTCCCCTTGGAACGGAAATAAATTTGGAAACACAAAGTGATGTGTTCACCTTGACTCTGGAGGCGACGACAAAAAAAGCCGGAGAGACGACGGATGATCGCACGGTGCAAACTTCTCCCATGACCATCACCCTTCTTTCAGACACAATGCTCAATGCCCAAACCCGTTATTATCTTGATGACGGCACCCCCGTCGGGACAGGATCAATCCCTCCAAACGTGGGAGAGGTTTCTTCCTACGGTGTGCTTTGGACGCTCACAAACTCTCTTCATCCGCTTGAAAATATCACCATCTCGACAACCCTCCCCTCTCATGTCAATTGGACCGACCAGGCTGTCGCCAATGTGGGAACCATCACCTATGATCCGGTGACGCGTGTGATGACTTGGACCATTCCCTCCCTTCCCACGTCGATCACCCAAACCCAAGCCTGGTTTGGTGTGGGATTCACTCCAACATCAGACGATGTCGGGACCTTCCTCAAACTCACTAATCCTTCTTCACTCACAGCGACGGATACGGCTGTGAGCACCCCTCTTTCCACTTCGACGGGATCACTCACAACCGATCTTTCCGATGACCCCTCTGTCACCGGCACCGGGGTTGTCGTGGAATAAACTCTTAGACCTTCTTTGTCCTCTTAGACAAAACAAGGGGGCACAAAAATACTCCGGCATGTGGCTGGAGTATTTTTGTTCAACCGAACTGATCTTTGGGGTGGGCCAGTTGAACTGGCCTCACCTCGCTGAGCTATGTTCAAGATGTTGGTCTTCGGGCCAAAGCTGAGCTTTGGCTATGCACGACCAACCGAGCAGAGCTCGGTGGCTTGCTATGAACTCTACGTAGTTCATAGCTTGCCACGTGAACACCAGCGATCAGAACAATCAGAGCCCCCCTTCGTCCCGTCAGACGGGATTTCGGAGGGGCACGTAAAAAACACCAGATGAACTGGTGTTTTTTACGTGGAGCGGGTGAGCGGAATCGGACCGCCATCTTCAGCTTGGAAGGCTGACATAATAACCACTATACGACACCCGCGGATTTTTAGATTCTAGACTCTGGATCTAATTTTTAAATACTAGATTCTAGACTCTAGATTCTAGTTACTAGAGTCTAGTCCCGCTGTAGGCGGGACTGGTCGAGTATCCAATCATAGATTAAGCTCATGGCCACATGACTCGACGAGATTATCAATAAATCAGTAATACTAGATTCTAGACTCTAGATTCTAGTTACTAGAGTCTAGTCCAAAATTTGCTTTAGCAAATTTTGGCTGGTCGGGGATGCGGGGCTCGAACCCACGGCCTCTTGCTCCCAAAGCAAGCGCTCTAGCCTACTGAGCTAATCCCCGATGAGGTGCGAGCATCATACCAAAAAGGCACGAAAGATCAAGTATTCCCTCTGTTTATTACCATTTTTTATTGGCCGCCGTGATTGCAATAGCCAAAGCGTCTGCCACATCATCGGGTTTTGGCACGACGGGAAGACCCAAAAAATCTTTCACCATCCTCTGCATGGCTTGCTTTGTTGCTTTCCCGTCACAGGTCAACGCTTTCTTCACTTGAGCCGGAGTAAATTCAACGATCGGGACATTACATTGTGCCGCGACCAAAAGCGCCACCCCTCTTGCTTCAGCCACGCGCATCGCGGTCGTCGTATTTTGCGCAAAAAATAATTTCTCAATCGCGACAAGGTGAGGTTGATGTTGAATAAGAATGGCAGAGAGATCTTGGGCAATTGCCAAAAGACGCGACTCTTGAGGGTCATGGGGATCGGTGGTGATCACACCATAATCAAGCGGGGTCACCTGTCCTCCCGCGACCCACACACATCCAAATCCCATCCGACCAAATCCGGGATCAATGCCAAGTATTTTTATTCCGTCTTGCATACATCATCATGTTAAACCGTCACTAAAAAACGTGGAGCCATCCCCGTGCCTTGACAATCAGTTATAACACTCTCGCAGATGACCTTGTGAACAGTGGAATCCCAATAGATACTGGGCACCGGACATTTAAAAAACGGAAACAATGCTCCTATGAGATACGTCATGCCATCCATATTATTTTGATAGCTATCCATGGGTTCCCCTGTCTGTGTAAGTTGGGTCATAAAGGCCATTATCCAATCTTCAGGCGTCATACCCGATTCTAAAAAATAGGGAGAGGAAGGATCGTTTTTAGATGCTTGAAGAAAAGAAAGGTATTCGGAAACAGAAAGACATTTTTCAATGTCAGGACGAGAATTTTTCTCTCCATAACTCTTTCCCTCACCCTCTTTTGGAATAAGAGCGAAACCCGGGGAATGGAGATCTGTCGGATCTGAGGGTTGAAGAAGGTGAATGCTCCAACCAGGAAAAGCAGAAGGGTCGGTTGCTTGTTTTTCAAGAATCTCTTCCTTTGTTTGACCTTGATGATTCTTGGAGTCAAAAGATTTCGGGTTATAAACAATCTTTGGAGGATTCCCCGTGTCTGCTCCTTTGTAGCCTTCTTTTTCCCAAGTCCAAAAAGGTTCATCAGAATTTACCTCAAAATTCGTATGATCTCCCTTATAATCGAGAAGAAATTGTTTAAGAATTTCCAAGAGAGCGTCCAAGCTCATCCCAAAGGGGACGAGAAGAAGCTTGGTGAAGCCTTGATCACGTTTAACAGAAAGATCTTTTTCCCGCTCATAAAGACGTGCGGCGATTTGTTCCAGGGTGGGGACGGGATAAACTTCTCCATCAATCCCCGTGATCGCTCCGTTTTCGAGAACGCCCACTTGTTCCAGAAGAGCGACTTGAGCGGAGTATTGTTCGGTGAGGTGATAGTGTTGTTCCACATATTCCAAAGCTTCAGAAGTCTTTTCCCTGAAAGGTTCCCCGTGAGTCACCAGATGTTCGAGTTGTTCAAAAAGTAAAACCGCTTCTTGCATTCTTTCTTGTGAAATCTTTTTGGAAGCGAGTTGTCCTTCAAACGCTTTCAAATCTTTGAGAGCTTCCGTTGGAATCTTAAAGTCATGACAGAAAGCGAGAATGCCGCTTCGCAGTTCGTCAAAGTGAGCGCGATATTGTTCAGGAAGAGCATCGCGGGCAGAAGAGGAGTTCAAAAAGGCTTCGGGAAAAGAGACCGAAGAACCATGGACCCCTGCCTCCGCAGGGGTAGCGGAGGGTTGATCACTTTCATGACGAGACGATTCTGAAGATGATTGAGAAAAAGGAAACATAGAAAAATTAAATCACTACGGAAGAACGCATGCCTGTATGCTCACCGACCTGACCTTCCATAGAAGAAGGGGTACTCCAAGTTAAGACCACCCGCGGATCAACACGATACCAAAATGCATAAAGAGAAGCCTCAAAAATGGATGGAAAAAATAATGCTCCCGTAAGAAAGCAACTGCTTTCTGAATTTTTTGGATTCAATGTATCGTCCAAATAGGTATGTGTTTCCTCAAAATGCGTCATAAAAGCAAGAATCCAATCCTCAGGAGTGAGGCCGGATTCGCCATGATAATAATGCATAACGGACGAATTTTTTTGGGCTCGCTCAAGGGCGGAAAGATATTGATCATGGGTTTTTCCTGCTTCGATGTCAGGACGAGGAGTCTCTTTTCCATAGAGCCTTCCTTGACCTTGTCTGGGGATGGAGGCAAAGCCAGAAGAATGAAGATCCTCGGGATTTGATGGTTGAAAAAGATGAATTCTCCAACCCGGAAAGGAAAAAGGATCTAGACTGTCTGCTTGTGCCTCAAGAATCTGAAGTTTTGTCTGCCCTTCATAATGACTACCAAAAGGTTTGGGGTTGTAAACAATCTTTGGAGGATTCCCCATATCTGCTCCTTCATAGTCTTCATTAATATCGGGAGATTCAAATTTCTTGCGGGAAAGGAGGAATTGTTTAAGGATTTTACAAAGATCGTCAAGACTCATGCCAAAAGGAACCAAAAGAAGTTTTGTAAAACCTTGATCACGTTTGAAGCGAAGTTCCCCTTCGCGTTCCAAAAGACGAGAGGTGATTTGTTCCAAGGTGGGAATGGGATATTCCTTGCCATCTATTCCTATGATTGCTCCATCTTTGAGAACGCCTATACGTTCCAAAAGAGAAACTTGGGTATCGTATTGTTCCGTAAGGTTATAACGTCGTTCTGTCTCTTGCAGATATTCGGGAAGTTTTTCTCTGAACAATTTTTTATGAGTCACTAGATAATCAAGCCGTTCAAAGAGAGAAACGGCTTGTGCCATTCGCTCTGGAGGAATCCTTTTGGAAGCGAGTTGTTTTCCAAAGTCTTCCTTGCTTCTCAACGTCTCGACAGGAATCTCAAATTCATGACAGAAAGCGAGAATGTCACTTCGCAGTTCATCAAAGTGAGCACGGTGTTGTTTTGGAAGAGAATCGCGCGCACGGTCAGAGGACGAAATGTTTAAAAAGGTTTCAGAGAGGGAGACCGAAAACGATGGATCCCCGCCTTCGCGGGGATGGCGGCTGTTTGTTTCTATCACTTTATTCAGCAACCCCTGCGGAGGCAGTCCTCCAAAGGCGGATCCGCCTCTGGCGGAGGGTCCATCGTTTTTATGATGAGAAGATTCTGAAGATGGACGAAAAAAAGAAAACATAAAAAAAAATTAAATGGCGACAACGGATCGAGTCCCGACATTCTCAGCGCTGGAAGCAAACTCTATCGTTTGCAAATAGACTCGTTGGTTACTCCAGGATACATAAGGAATAAATTTTCTCGTAATACTAGGATGATAAGCTCCAACAAGGTAAGACAAACTTTCTTCCTCATTCTCATCGTTGTCTAAAGGTTTTCCTGTTTCCTTAAGGTGATTCATGAATGCAAGGATCCAATCTTCCGGAGTCATCCCGGATTCGCCATGATAAGGAGAGCTTGGATCCTCTTGTGCCTTTTGAAGAATGGAAAGGTAAAATTCGGGAAGTTTATTCGATACCAGATCACGGCGAAGAATCTTCTCTCCCATCACACGCCCTTTTCCTTCTCTGGGAATATGACGAAAACCAGGGGCTTCATCAAAAGGACTTTGTAAAAGAAGAACTCTCCAACCGGGAGTAAACAAGGAATCTTTTGTCTGCTCTCTAAGAATTTGGAATTTTGATTTTCCCTGACCTACACCGTAAGTAAAACGTTTGGGAAAGTACATGTAACTTGGATTTCCCATATAACTTCTTTCCCACGTAGTGTCGACAGGGTCCCAGTCTGGCTTATCTGAAGAATCATGAATAGAAGGATTAAAACGACCAAACTCCGAATGCACTTTTTTATAGTCTTTGAGGAATTGTCTAAGTGTGTCTATCAGGGTGTTGAGACTCATCCCAAAAGGAACCAGAAGAAGTCTATCAAACCCTTGTTCACGCTTGGTCTTGAGAAGTTCTTTTCGTTCTCGCAGGCGCAGAGCGATTTGTTCCAAAGTGGGAAGAGGATATTCTTTTCCATCAATCCCTGTGATACAGAGAGGTTCTTGAGTTTCTTTCACTTCGGGTCGTTTCTTTTTGCCAAAAGGAAGGAGGGATTGAAGAAAACTAGAAAGTCTTTGTGCCTTTTCTGTCATTCTTTCGCGTCTTGGATGAAGAATGCCTGTTTGTTTTAAGAGTTCCACTTGAGCGTCATATTGTTTGGAAAGTTCATAGAACTCTTCCGCTTCCCTCTTGGCTTCTTGAAGTTCTTCCGGATCCTCCCAAAGTTCATGGTGGGTAAGTAAGTATTCAAGACCGCGGAAGAGATGAGAAACATTTTCCATTTTTTCAAAAGGGATCGGGGGTTTACGGGAAGCGAGAGCAACCCCAAACGTTTCTTTGTTTGAAAGAGCGGAAGGGGGAATCTCAAACTCTTTGCAAAAGGCGAGAATGCCACTTCGCAGTTCATCAAAATGAGCGCGGTATTGTTCAGGGACAGAATCGCGCGCACGGTCAGAGGACGAAATGTTTAAAAAAGTTTCGGAGAGGGAGACCAAAGATGACATCTGACTTTCGTGAGGATGAAGAGATGATTCTGAAGATGAATGAAAAAGGGACATAGATGTTATGCCGCGTTTGTGTACACCGCGTCCACGTCATCATTTTCATCCAACGCCTCCAATAATAAATCTAATTGTTTCTGTGCTTCCGGATCGCCGACGGTCATCAACTCCTTGGCAAGATATTCTATGCCGGCTCCATCAAGTTTTACCCCTTGAGATTCTACGGCCTGAGAGACGGCGGGCAAATCACGGATCCCGCAAACAACTTGAAGCCCGTCTTCATCCTCCCGTAAATCCTCGGCTCCCGCATCAATCATAGCTAAATCAAACGCGTCCCGATTCTTGATCTGTGTCAGATCTAAAATCATCACGACCCCTTTGTGATCAAACATCCACATCACACTGCCGGGATTTCCTACCGTACCTCCAAGTTTGCTCATAATCCTTTTTACTTCAGCAACGGTCCGTGTGCGATTATCCGTAAGACAAGCGATAAGGAGAGCGACTCCTCCCGGACCAAAACCTTCGTAGATGACTTCATCAATCTGTCCTTCACCGCCCGCTCCGGTTCCCCGTTTGATCGCCCGATCAATATTGTCCTTGGGCATGTTGACCGCCTTGGCTGCATCAACCGCAACCCGAAGACGAAAATTAAAGAGAGGGTCTCCTCCTCCCTCGCGAGCCGCCACGGTGATTCCCTTGGCTAACTTACCAAAAGCATTGCCACGCTTGGCATCCACGGCTCCTTTTCGCTTTTGAATATTGTGCCATTTGCTATGTCCTGACATATGTTTTTTGCCTTAGTATATTACAAAAAAAGCCCTCTTCCGACAAGGAAAAAGTCTTGACAGTCAACGGCTTTTTCTCTAAGGTAAGCCCACAGTGGACAAAGGAGACGCTCATGTATTTTTCTCTAGAGTCTGTGGCTTTGAGGTGTGATCCTCATCCTTGTTCTTTCTATCGCAAAAGGATGGAAATACGATGCCATCCTTAATCCATTGGACCCACACCCCTCCCCGGGAAGAACCCTACCCGCGCGAAACTCGCCTTGTCCTTATTCCGCGCCTGATTGAACTGGGGTTTACCAAAGAGGACATCCGCTGCGCTCTTGAGTTGTCTCACATTCAAGTCGTCAAAGACGATTTGCATATCTTGCGTGGGAGACATGTCATTGGTTCAGACCTGAAACCTGTCGACTTTTCCACGCGATTACAAAATGCTATTTCCCTTTGCGCACATCTGGAAGGTCAAGAAGGAACACATGGTCTCCTTCGCTCGATCCTTCTTTCTTGGATGTCTCATGTCGCACCCAAGGAGGATGTTGAAGCTTCCTTTGTCTTCCCCACCATGGTGGGACAAAAAGGGGATGTCATCCCCATTACATTTGAACGAAGGCGTCACCACCAAGCCTAACGAAAGACCCAACACGCGGGTCTTTTTCATTTGCCTTTTCTCATAAAACACGCCCATAATGAGGAAGAGTTATGCCAAATCTTTTTTCTCCCAAACGCGATTACTGGACCTGGACGCGCCAACGTCTCCCCATGGTTTTGGAATTGGTAAAACTCGGGTTCACTCAAGAGGAAATTGCCAAGGCAACCAAGGCAAGTATTTCCACCATTCAACGCGATCTGCAAAATCTTCGTCAGCGAAGAATGATTGAGGATGAACCCGTAAAACTGCAAATCAAAAGACAAGAAAATCTCATCCGACTCCAAGTGGAGGATCTCAATCGTCTCTCTCAAAATGAAGTCGCCACTCCGCAACAAATTCGCCTTCGTGAAATCCTTCTTGCCTGGCTTAAAACACACGAAGCGGGAACACAAACACAAACCTCCCTTCCCCTTTTGAAAAGATAGGGGATGAATGTCACACGGAAATGATAATGTCCTACTTGAGGGAAATAGAAATGTCCTACCTCGCTACAATGGCGGGGTATGGAAAACATCACTATGTCCCGAAAAGAAATTGACCGTTATGAGGTCATCAAGCG
>Ga0265296_1000921_pt1 | contig 37776 bp, 38 predicted proteins | sample MunlanPumphouse1_FD_189073 | JGI IMG/M metagenome (GOLD analysis project Ga0265296, IMG submission 189073) | Groundwater microbial communities from a municipal landfill in Southern Ontario, Canada - Pumphouse #1 | ecosystem: Environmental > Aquatic > Deep subsurface > Groundwater | place...
CCTCGGCGTCACGCTCGACCCGCGCCGTCGCCGCCGCGCCCCGCGCCGCGTCCGCCGCCGTCCGTGCCGCCGTCAGCTCGGCCCTCAGCCCGTCCAGGGTTTCCGAAGGCGCGTCGCTCCCTTGCGCTTCGGCCAGGGCCGCCCGCGCCGCCTCGACCTCGGCCAGCAGCCGCGCGATCGTCTCGTCCAGCGCCTGGGCCCGCGCCTCCTTGCGCGCCTGTTCGCGGCCCAGGGCCTCGAGGCGGTCGCGGGCCGCCGTGACGGCCTTGTCCAGCGGGAAGGGCGCCGCGCGGGCGGCCTTCACCGCCTCCTCGGCGGCCCGGAAGGCTTCGCTCGCCGCCTTCTGCGCCGCCTGCGCCGCGTCCAGCGCCGGCTTGCCCGCGTCGATCTCGGCTTCCAGCTCGGACAGGCGGGTGCGCTGCGCCAGCCGCACCGCGGCCGGCCGCGGCGCCTCGGCCCGCTGCACGAAGCCGTCCCAGCGCCACAGGTCGCCCTCGCGGGTCACCAGCCGCGCGCCGACGGGCAGGGCCTTGGCCAGCCGTCCGATCTCGCCCGCCGCCGCCACGCCGCAAAGCGCCAGACGGGCCCCAAGCTGCTCCGGCGCCGAGATGTGGTTCGCCAGCGGCGTCACCCCCTCCGGCCAGGCCGGGGAGGGGACCTCGGCCCCCGCCCAATGCGCCGCCGCCCGCGCATCCAGCGCCGCGTCCAGATCGTCGCCCAGGGCCGCCGCCAGCGCGGCCTCATAGCCCTTGTCGGCCCGCACGCGGTCCAGCGCCGGCGGATACTCCCGCCTGCCCTGGACCAGCAGCTGGGCCAGTCCGCGCGCCTCGGTCTGCAGCCGGCCCAGCCGGTCCTCGGCCGCCCGCGCCGCCGTCCGCGCCTCGGCCTCGGCTCGCGCCCGGTCGCCGCGTTCGGTCTCCGCCGCCTCGACAGCCGCCCGCGCCGCCGCCAGTTCGGCCTGCGCCCTCGCCAGCGCCGCCGTCGCCGCCTCGATCTCGGGCGTCTGCAGCGGGCCCAGCCCGGCGCGTTCCGCCTGGGCGGACCCGAGCTGCGCCTCGGCCCGGTCCACCCGCGCTTCGGCGTCGCGCTTGCGGGCGTTTTCGGCGTTGACCCGCGCCTCGACCGAGGCGACCGCCCCCGCCACCCGCTCGACCTCGGCGTCGGCGGCCTTGCGCGCGTCCTCGGCGGCGGAGAGCGCCGCTTCCAGTTCCGGTCCCCGCGCCGGGGCGGCGGCGATCTCGGCCGTCAGGGTCTCCAGCGCCGCGCCCAGCCGGGCCAGTTCACCCTCCGCGTCCCCGGCCATGGCCGTTTCGCGTGCGATGTCGGCGGCGATGCGCGTCGTCTCGGCGGTCAGCCGCTCGACCTCGGCCCGCGCCGCCTGCTCGGCCATATCCAGACGGTCGCGTTCCAGCGAGGCGCGGTGCAGCAGGGCGCCGGCCACGGCGTCCTCCTCACGCGCCGGCTTCAGCGCCTCCTGCGCCGACAGCGCCGTCGTCTGCGCCCGGCTCGAGGCCGTGGTCGCCTCGCCCACCGCCCGCTCGGCCTGGGCCAGCTCCGCCGCCGCCGCCTCGGCCGCGACCCGCGCGTCGTTCCAGCGCACGAACAGCAGGGCCGCCTGCAGGGCCCGGATCTCGGCGGAGATCTTCTTGTACCGCTCCGCCTGCCGCGCCTCGCGCTTCAGCCGCGTCAGCGCCGTCTCCAGTTCGCGGCCGATGTCGTCCAGCCGTTCGAGGTTGGTCTCCGCCCCCTTCAGCCGCAGCTCGGCCTCGTGCCGCCGCGTATGCAGGCCGGCCACCCCCCCGGCCTCCTCGAGGATGCGGCGGCGGTTCTGCGGCTTGGCGGCGATCAATTCGCTGATCTGGCCCTGCCGCACCAGCGCCGGACTGTTGGCTCCCGTCGAGGCGTCGGCGAACAGCAGCTGCACGTCGCGGGCGCGCACCTCCTTGCCGTTGATCCGGTAGGTCGAGCCCTGACCCCGGTCGATGCGGCGCGACACCTCCAGCATCGGGCTGTCGGTGAAGGGCTGGGGGGCCCGGCGCTGGGCGTTGTCGATGGTCAGCTGGACTTCGGCGTGGTTGCGCGGCGGGCGGTCGGCGGCGCCGGCGAAGATGACGTCGTCCATGCCCTGGCCGCGCATGGCCTTGGCCGAGTTGGCGCCCATGACCCAGCGCAGGCCTTCCAGCACATTGGACTTGCCGCAGCCGTTGGGTCCGACCACCCCGGTCAGGCCCGGCTCGATATGCACCTCGGCGGGATCGACGAAGGACTTGAAGCCCACGAGCCGGAGGCGCTGGAACTGCATGGGTCCCTACGCGGTCAACGGCCGGCGGCGGCCGCCCGGATCGCGACCTCCAGCCCGCCCAGCGAACGGTCCGTCACCCGGCGTCCGTTGACGAAGAAGGCCGGGGTGGTTGTGGCGTCGGCGGCGATGGCGCTGTCGATGTCGCGGTTGATGGCGGCGCGGGTCGCCGGGGTCGCGGCGCAGGCGTCGATCTGGGCCCGGGTCCGGCCGCTGACCGCTATGGCCGGGGCGTACCAGGCGTCCACGGTCCCGCCGCGCAGCACCGCGGCCTGTCCGTGCATCAGGCTGGCGGCCACGTCGAAGAAGCGGTCCGGCGCCGCGCATCTCGCCAGGGCGTGCGCCGGCAGGGACATCTGCTCGGGCGGCGTCGGCAGGTTGCGGAACACCAGCCGGACCTGGCCGGTGTCGATGAATCGCGCCTTGAACGTCGGATAGACCAGCTGGTGCCAGTCGGCGCAGACGTGGCAGGCGAACGAGGCGTATTCGATCACCGTCACCGGCGCGTCGGCGCGGCCGATGCTGCGGTCCGCCGTCGTCACCGCCGCGACCGGTTCGGTCGCGATCGCCGGCGCCGAGGCCGAGGCCAGGGGCGCCGTCGCCAGCGCCAGGATCAGCAGGAACCGCGACGGACGCACCGGCGCGATCAGCCCTTCGCCAGCTCGGCGTCGATGGCCTTGGACAGATCCGCCATGGAAGTCCCGCTGTTCGACCCGGGCGTGATCACCTGGACGCCGTTGACGAAGAAGGCCGGCGTTCCGGTGACGCCCGCCTTGACCGCGGCCTCGCTGCGGGCCTCGGCGGCCTTCAGGGCCTCGGGGTCCTTGATGCAGGTCTCGATCTGCTGGTTGCTCAGGCCGGCGCCGTTGCCGACGCGGAACAGGGTGTCGCGCGGATTGACGCCCGCCTGCCACTCGCGCTGGCTGCCCATGATGCCGTGGACGACCTCGAAATATTTGTCCGGACCGGCGCAGCGGGCGATCATGAAGCCGGCGACGGCGACATTGGCCGGCGGCGTCGGCAGTTCGCGCAGGACGTAGCGGACCTTGTTGTTGTCGACATAGGCCGCCTTGAACGCGGGCCAGACCTCCTCCTGCCAGGCGGCGCAGTGACCGCAGGTGACCGAGGCGTATTCGACCACGGTGACCTTGGCGCCTTCCGGCGCGCCCAGGGCCATGTCGCCCTCGGCCGGCGCCCCCGCGCCGCCCCCGCCGCAACCGGCCAGGGCGCCCATGGCGGCGAGCGCGGCGGCGGTCATCGCCGCGCGGCGGCTCATGGCGGCGTATCGGGTGGTGGCGCTCATGGCGTCTTCCTCAACTGGCGGCGGGATCTATTCGAAGTATCGCGCGATTCCCCGCAGTCGCGCGCATCTGACCACCTTCGAGAACAGAAACGGCGAAGTTTTGTCAACGGCCCGCGCGGTCGCGGCCTTTTTCGGGATCGCCCAGAACCGCGCGGCCCAGCCGTTCCAGCGGCCCTTTCAGCACGTCGGGTGCGTCCGCCACCGCGGCCTTGAGCGCGGCCTCGTCCTGGGCCGCCAGCGGCTGGGCGGCGGGCCGGCGCTTCGGCGGGGCGGCGATGTCGGAAGGCGGCTTCACCGGCCCTTGGGCGATGCGCAGCCGGTCGACGCTGCCGGCGCCGAGGAACAGGTTCACCCGGGCGAGGATGTCTTCCGACTGGTGCTGCACCAGCAGGGCCGCCGGGCCGGCGACGCGCAGCTCCAGCGTTCCGCCCGCGCCGCCGCGTCCCTTGGTCAGCTTCTGCGGCCGGGTGACCCGGGCCAGCCGGTCGCCGACGATCTCGCGCCAGCGCGGCTCCAGCGCCTGGGCGCCGCGGCCGAACCTGGCATCCAATTCCTTGATCAGTCCCTGCAACGCCCGGCCGGCCTTGGGCGCGGGGCGGGGCGCCGGACGCGTGCGCCGGCGCGACAGGATTTCGCGGACCTCGGCGTCGGTGGGAAGCGTGCGCGGCATTTCCGGGTTATAGCGCGGTCGATGCCTCCCGTCCCGCTCCACCCGCCCTCTGACCGGCCCGCCCAAGGAGGCGCCCTGCGCGCGGCCCTGCTGGACTGGTACGACGCCCACGGGCGGACGCTGGCGTGGCGCAGCCCGCCGGGCGCGACGGCCCCCGATCCCTATCGGGTCTGGCTGTCCGAGGTCATGCTGCAGCAGACCACCACCCCGCACGCCACGCCCTATTTCGAGGCCTTCACCGCCCGCTGGCCGACCGTGCGCGATCTGGCGGCGGCCGGGGACGGCGACGTCATGGCCGCCTGGGCCGGCCTCGGCTACTACGCCCGCGCCCGCAACCTGCTGGCCTGCGCGCGGGCGGTGGCCGGGGACCATGGCGGCGTCTTTCCCGACACCGAGGCCGCCCTGCTGGCCCTGCCGGGCGTGGGCGCCTACACCGCCGCCGCCGTGGCGGCCATCGCCTTCGACCGCCCGGCCAATGTCGTCGACGGCAATGTCGAGCGCGTCATGGCCCGGCTGTTCGCCGTCGAGACCCCTTTGCCCGCCGCCAAACCGGAACTGCGCCGTCTGGCCGGATCGCTCGTGGCCGACGATCGTCCCGGGGACTGGGCCCAGGCCCTGATGGACCTCGGCGCCACCGTCTGCCGTCCGGGCAGGCCCCTGTGCATGCTGTGCCCGCTCACGGCGTGGTGCGCCGGCTTCAGATCAGGCGCGCCGGAACGCTACCCCCTGAAGACGAAGAAGGCAGAACGCCCCCACCGCACGGGAACCGCCTGGGTCCTGCGCGACGCCGTCGGCCGGGTGGCCCTGGTCCGTCGTCCCGACAAGGGCCTGCTCGGCGGCATGACCGGCCTGCCGACGTCAGACTGGTCCGTGGAGGCCGGTCCGGCGGTTCCCCCGGTCCCCGCCGACTGGCGCGACGCCGGCGCGGTCGAGCACGTCTTCACCCATTTCTCGCTGAGCCTGTCCGTGCGCACCGCGACCGGGCAGGGCGACTTCCTCTGGACCGACCCGGACGAGGCCCTGCGCTCCCTGCCCACCGTCTTCCGCAAGGCGCTGGAGCGCGGACTGGCCTAGCCGACCGTCCGCACCGCCACCGGACCTTCGCGCCGGCGCGGGATGACCACCGTATGGTTCCCCATCTGCTGGAACGACAGGTCCACCACCCCGTCGCCGACCTGCAGATTGGTGACGTTCAGCCGGTCGATGCCGGTCGGGAGGACCGGGTCGTCGATCTCGACCACCCCGGCGACCGCGTCGATGCCGATCCCCAGCGCCGACTGCAGCATCAGGAACACCGATCCCGCCGCCCAGGCCTGGGGCAGGCAGGCGACCGGATAGGCGATCGGCGGCTCGCCCGTCTGGCGCTCGAAGCCGCAGAACAGCTCGGGCAGGCGAAGATGGAAATGGGCCGCCGAGGCGTAGATCTCGCCCAGCAGCAGGGCCACGGCCCGGCGCTCGCCGTAGCGGGCCATGCCCGCCGCCGCCATGGCCGTGTCGTGCGGCCAGACCGAGCCGTTGTGATAGCTCATCGGATTGAACCGCGCCTGGCCCGTCGCCAGCGTCCGCACGCCCCAGCCCGAGCGGAACTCGGCCCCCAGCAGCCGCTTTGTCACCCGCTTCGCCCGTTCAGGCGAGGGCAGGCCCGTGAACAGCAGATGGCCCGCGTTCGACCCGATCGACCGGCACTGCTCCCCGTCGCCGTCCAGGGCGATGGCGTAGAAGCCCTCGTCCTCCATCCAGAACCGGTCCTCGACCAGGGCCCGCACCCGCTCGGCCTGGGCGGACCATTCCGTCTGACGCTCGTCGCCGAGCGTCGCCGCCAGATCGGCCATCGCCGTCCAGGCGGCATAGGCGTAGCCCTGCACCTCCAGCAGGGCGACGGGCCCCTTGGGAAAGCGGCCGTCCGTGTGGAAGATCGAATCCTCCGAGTCCTTCCAGCCCTGGTTGGACAGCCCGGTCTCGGCGGCGCGCTGATAGCGGATCAGGCCGTCGCCGTTGATGTCGCCATAGTCCTTCATCCAGCCCGCCGCGGCGATCAGACTGGGCCACAGTCTGCGGATCAGTTCGAAATCGCCGGTCCTGCGCGCATAGGCGCCGGCCAGGGCCACGAACAGGGGCGTGGTGTCGACCCCGCCGTAGTAGAGGCCGAACGGCACCTCGCCCAGCGCCGACATCTCGCCGCGGCGGGTCTCGTGCATGATCTTGCCGGGCGCCGAGTCCTGGAAGGCCGAGACTTCCGTGGCCTGCCGCATGGCCAGATAGGTCAGCACGCCCTTGGCCAGGGACGGATCCAGCCACAGCATCTGCCAGGCGGTGATGATCCCGTCGCGCCCGAACGGCGTCGAGAACCACGGCACCCCCGCATAGGGGTAGGGGCCGGTCGGCAGGTCGGTGGTCAGAAGGGCCACGTCGGCGCGGCTCTGGTCCAGCCAGTCGTTGAAGCGCGGGCTGCGCGGGCCCCTCAGCGAGGCGCCGCGTCTCCGGCGGGTGCGCATGGCCAGCCGCGCCGCCACCGCATGGATCCGGAACCGCGCCTCGTCTGGCGCCTCGCAGCCCTCCGGGCCGCATTCGATGTACAGGTCGGTGCGCTTGCCCCTGGGCAGGCTGAACATGAATTCGGCGCGCGCGCCGTTCAGCCGCGCGGGGGGCTCGGAAAAGGCCAGGCAACTGGTCCGCCGCACGCCGTCCAGTCCGACATAGCCGAACGTCACCCGCCGCCCGTCGTGCGTCGGCATCTCCGTCGTCCCGCACTTGTCCCGCCGCGTGCCCCGCACCTGGAAGATGTCGGCGAAGTCGGCGGCGAAATCGACCGCCAGCGGCAGCAGCATGTCTTCAATGCCGTGGTTGAAGATCCGCACCCGCTCGAACATCCGGCGGTCCCGGACGAAGCGCCGCCGCTCTATGTGCAGCACCCCCGCCGGCGCCGAGCGGCCGCCCATGGGCGGCAGGGGCCGGTTGGTCGAATGGCAGGTGAAATAGACATTGTCCTGGCTGACGCCCGAGCTCAGCCGCGACGGCCGCGCCGATCCGACCGTCAGGATCAGGCGGGACAGGATCCGGGTGTCATGGTCGAACAGGCCGTCGGCCCCGCCCCTCATGTCGCCCCAGCCGTCCGCGACGGCGAAGGTGTCCGCGTCCTTCAACGCCATCAGCTGTTCAAGGCCGTCGGTGTCCGAGGTCTCGGCGGCGGTGGTCTGAACGGAGTAGGCGTCGTCCATGAAGGCTCCGGCGGGGTGAGTCAGGAAGGCCTGAGGGTTCACCCCGAATGGGGAGGCTTGATGGCGCTTCGGTACGGTAATGGACGAAGCCGCCGACGGTTCAGCTGTTGGCCGCGAAGCTCCGGCTTTCCAGCCCGCGCAACGGCGTCACCACATCCGCCAGCGGCGTCTCGGCGAAAGGCCGTTTGGCCAGCAGATCGCCATAGACGTCCAGATACCGCCGCGCCATGGCCGTGGCCGAGAAGCGCAGGTCGAACCGCGCGCGGATCGCCTCGCGGTCCAGCAGATGCGCCCGCCCGGCCGCCGCCACCGCCTGTTCCAGCGTATCGACCAGGAACCCCGTCTCGCCGTCCTCGATGACCTCCGGCGTCGAGCCGCACCGGAAGGCCACCACCGGCGTGCCGCAGGCCATGGCCTCGATCATCACCAGGCCGAACGGCTCGGGCCAGTCGATGGGGAACAGCAGGGCCTCGGCCCCGCCCAGGAACTCCGACTTCTGATGGTCGCCGATCTCGCCGATGAATTCGACCAGGGGATTGGCCTCGATCATCGGCCGGATGACCGTCTCCCAATAGACCGTGTCGGCCGCGTCGACCTTGGCCGCGATCTTCAGCGGCTTGTTCAGCGCCGTGGCGATCTGGATGGCCCGGTCCGGCCGCTTCTCGGGAGAGATGCGCCCCAGGAAGGCCAGATAGCCGTCGGCCTTCGGCGAGAAGCGATAGGTCTCGCCCGGCATGCCGTGATGCACGGTGGCCTTCCAGTTCGCCAGGGGCAGGGGCCGCCGCTGGTCGTCCGAGATGGAGACCAGGCCGAATTCGGGCCAGCGCTCGTAGACGCCCGGCAGATCCTTCAGGTCCAGACGTCCGTGCAGGGTCGTGATGGTCTTGTCGGCGCGGCGCGCAAAGAAGGGGAAGTGGATCATGTCCGTGTGGAAATGGATCACGTCGAACTCGTCGGCGCGCTTCATCACCTCGGCCAGCAGCGTCATGTGGGCGGCCAGATCCGACTTCAGGGGGGCCGGGTCCAGCCGGATCGCCTGATCGCGCACGGGAACCAGCCGCGCCCGCGTCTCGGCGTCGGCCGAGGCGAACAGGGTGACGTCATGGCCCAGATCGACAAGGGCGTCGGTCAGATGGGCGACGACTCGCTCGGTTCCGCCGTACAGTTTCGGCGGCACGGCTTCATACAGCGGCGTGACTTGCGCGATCTTCATGGCCGTAGCTCCCGACACCCCGGGGAGGGGGCGCCGGAATCAGCAACTATCTCGCAGGTGCGAGGTTCCCGAAACGCTGATTTTTCCTGTGCGAAGTGCGGAGGTTACCGTTGTTACAGTGTCCGCCGCCGCTCACTGCATCCCGGCGCGGACCTCGGCGCGCAGGGTGTCGATCGACCTAAGTCCCTGATCTGTCTTGAATCGCCAGTAGGTCCAGCCGTTGCAGGCGGGCGCGTTCTCGAACAGGGCGCCCATCTTGTGAATCGATCCGCTGAGTTCGCCGGCGACCAGCGACCCGTCCGCCCGCACCCGCGCCTCGCGATCGCCCTTGGGACAATACAGCTTGTCGCCGGGCGACAGCAGACCGGCCTCGACCAGGGCTCCGAACGGCACCTTCACCTCGGCCCGCTTCGAGCCCATGACCATCAGGTCTTCGGGCGAGGCGGCGATGACCGCCTTGATCCGTTTCTCGGCGACCTTGGCGTAGGTCTCGTCGCGCTCGATGCCGATCCAGCGGCGGCCCAGCCGCTTGGCCGCCGCGCCGGTGGTGCCGGTGCCGAAGAAGGGATCCAGCACCACGTCGCCAGGCCGCGTCGCCGCCAGCAGCACCCGGTGCAGCAGGCCCTCGGGCTTCTGGGTCGGGTGGGCCTTCCGGCCCTCGGCGTCCTTGATCCGCTCCTCGCCGGTGCACAGGGCCAGGGTCCAGTCGGACCGCATCTGGACGTCCTCGTTGAAGGCCTTCAGGGCGTCGTAGTTGAAGGTGTAGCGCTTCTGCTCACGCGACTTCGCCGCCCAGATCAGGGTCTCATGGGCGTTGGTGAAGCGCGTGCCCTTGAAATTCGGCATCGGATTGGTCTTGCGCCAGATGATGTCGTTCAGCACCCAGAAGCCGAGGTCCTGGATCGCCGTGCCCAGGCGGAAGACGTTGTGATAGCTGCCGATCACCCAGATCGAGCCCTCGGGCTTCAGCACCCGGCGGCACTCGGCCATCCATTCGCGGGTGAAGGCGTCATAGGCGGCGAAGCTGTCGAACTTGTCCCAGTCGTCGTCGACGGCGTCGACCAGGCTGTTGTCCGGCCGCAGCAGATCGCCGCCCAGCTGCAGATTATAGGGCGGGTCCGCGAAGACCATGTCGACGCAGGCGTCGGGCAGGGACCGCAACACCGCGATGCAGTCGCCCCTCATGACGACGTCGGTCTTCAGATCGGACATGGAAACGCGGCCCCGTACAGCTTGAAGGCTGATTGGTGAATCATCGCGGTTAAGGACGGGTTGAGATGCTGTGTGAACTATGGTTGACAGGGCCAAATCTGTGAACCATAGTGGGCGCCATGGTCGAGGTGATCCGCAGTCGCGTGTTCGCCGGGTGGCTGGACGGCCTCGGGGACCGGCGGGCCGCCGCCCGCATCATTGTCCGGATCGAGCGCCTCGGCTTCGGTCAACTCGGCGACCACAAATCGGTCGGCGGCGGGGTGACGGAACTGCGGATCGACTACGGGCCGGGTTATCGCGTCTATCTGCTCCGGCGCGGCGGTCGGCTGATCGTCCTGCTCTGCGGCGGCGACAAGTCATCCCAGGCCAGGGACATCGCCGCGGCCCATGCCATGGCCGCGGCCTTCAAGGAGACACCGGATGACTGACTACGCCCCCTTCGACGCCGCCGAGCATCTGAAGACCGATCAGGACATCGCCGCCTATCTGGAGGCGGTTCTGGCGGAGGTCGAGGCCACCGACGACGTGAGCTATTTCGCCCATGCCCTCGGCGTGGTCGCCCGCACCCGCAACATGAGCCAGCTCGCCCGGGACGCCCGGATGTCGCGGGAAGGGCTCTACAAGGCGTTGTCGAGCGACGGGAACCCGTCCTTCGCCTCGATCCTCAAGATCACGCGCTCGCTGGGCCTGCGTCTGGCGTTTGAACCGGCCTGACGCTGAGCGTCGGTTATCGGGAAGCAGGCCGAGGACCGCTGTCGACCCGTTTCAGACATCCGGTTCGGGCTGCGTCGGGCCGTAGATGTCGAGATCGACTACGAGGCCACGCTCACCGATCCTGACCAAGGTCTCGGGTTGAAGGGTCAGGCCGTCGTTCTGGGAGGCAAGGAACAGCCCGCAGAAGACCCGTCCACGATAGCGACCAGCCAACGACCTCCACGCACCCAGATCGTCGTTGAGGCGCGAAAGTAGATCGTTGATCTGCCAATCGAGTTCTGCGGGCTCTCTGGGTTCCGCCACCAAACGCCACGATCCAGTCTTGGCGGTTCTCTCGGTGCCATATTCGTTAACCCAAGCTTCGCCCTTAGCGACGCCCACAGTTGGCTCGCCGAGGGCCAGCGTGATCTCTGACGGGTCAAGATCGTCGCCATAAAACCCGATGCTTGCCTGTGACGATTCCAGTCTTCCCATGGCGAGAGCGTATCAGACAGGCGTCCGCTCACCACCCCGAACCGACCTCTGTGATGTCTGCTCCCGGCAGTCTGGTTTGAGGTCCACGATCAGGCCTGAGGCCAATGACCCCCTCCCGAACGGGCCGGGCGGGACTCCCGCCCCGCCCGATCGGCCCTTCTCGCCCCCGATTTCGGAGACTCTCGCCCCCTCAACCACGCCGCCAAACCCCGTCCGTCCGATTTTGACGCCCCTGTATGCTTGTATGACCTCATGAAGGATGCACACCGCCACAGCAGGGCGAGCCGACCCATCGGCGCCCACAATCCGACGACGTCGCCGAGCCGACCGACCTCCCGAATGTCTCGAGAGTCTCCATTTTCGCATTTTTCCGGGCCGGCCCGGTTTTCGGCCCTTCCGAACTCCGGAACCGTCACAGCGGCTCACGTTTTGTTACACCCTCAGCCTCGCCTTGCCGCGCCTCGCGCGGTAAGCGGGGCCCTGCACCGCGAGGGATGCGAGTCCCCCGCGACCGATCAAGGCTCAGGGGCTTGTCTATGACTCAGTGGGTGTACGGCTTCGGCGGCGGATCCGCCGACGGCGACGCGTCGATGAAGAACCTCCTCGGCGGCAAGGGCGCGAACCTTGCCGAGATGTCCTCGCTCGGCCTGCCGGTGCCGCCCGGCTTCACCATCACCACCGAGGCCTGCGTCCACTACTATTCCAACGCCCAGACCTACCCCGACGCCCTCGCGGCCCAGGTCGCCGCCGGCCTGAAAAAGGTCGAGGCCGTCGTCGGCAAGACCTTCGGCGACGCGAAGAACCCCCTGCTGGTCTCGGTGCGCTCGGGGGCCCGCGCCTCCATGCCCGGCATGATGGACACCGTCCTCAACCTCGGTCTCAACGACCAGACGGTCGAGGGCCTCGCCGCCCTGTCCGGCGACCGCCGCTTCGCCTTCGACAGCTATCGCCGCTTCATCACCATGTACTCCAGCGTCGTCCTCGGCCTGTCCCACGACGACTTTGAGGAGGTGCTGGACGACCACAAGGACCGTCTGGGCGTCACCATCGACACCGACCTGTCCGCCGCCGACTGGGAAAAGGTCGTCGCCGACTACAAGGCGGTGGTCGAGGACCGTCTGGGCCAGCCCTTCCCGCAGGACCCCCATGACCAGCTGTGGGGCGCCGTCTCGGCCGTCTTCGCCAGCTGGATGAACGACCGCGCCAAATTCTATCGCCGTATGCACGACATCCCCGAAAGCTGGGGCACGGCGGTCAATGTCCAGTCGATGGTGTTCGGCAATATGGGCGACACCTCGGCCACCGGCGTGGCCTTCACCCGCAACCCCTCGACGGGCGAGGCCAGACTCTATGGCGAGTTCCTGATCAACGCCCAGGGCGAGGACGTCGTCGCCGGCATCCGCACGCCCCAGTCCCTGACCCGGGCCGGCCGCGAGGAGATGGGCGAGACCGCCCCCTCCATGGAAGAGGCCATGCCGGTCGTCTTCGCCGAATTCGTCGATGTCGTCGGCCGGCTGGAAAGCCACTATCGCGACATGCAGGACATCGAATTCACGGTCGAACAGGGCCGGCTGTGGATGCTGCAGACCCGCAACGGCAAGCGCACCGCCAAGTCGGCGCTGAAGATCGCTGTCGATCTGGCGGCCGAGGGGGTGATCTCCGAGGAGGAGGCCGTCTCCCGCGTCGAGCCCTCGGCCCTCGACCAGCTGCTGCACCCCACGCTCGACCCCAACGCGACGCGCACCGTGGTCGCGGCGGGTCTGCCCGCCTCGCCGGGCGCCGCCACCGGCAAGATCGTCTTCGACGCCGACGAGGCCGAGCGCCTCAACCAGCTGGGCGACGCCGTCATCCTGGTGCGCGAGGAGACCAGCCCCGAGGACATCCACGGCATGCACGCGGCGCGCGGCATCCTGACGGCCCGGGGCGGCATGACCAGCCACGCCGCCGTCGTCGCCCGCGGCATGGGCCGTCCCTGCGTCTGCGGCATCAATGAGCTGTCGATCGACGACAAGGCCGGGACCTTCACCGCCCGCGGCCGCACCTTCAAGGCCGGCGAGATCATCACCATCGACGGTTCGAGGGGCGAGGTGCTGGACGGCGCCGTGGCCATGATCGAGCCCGAACTGACCGGCGACTTCCAGACCCTGATGGCCTGGGCCGACAAGGTCCGCCGCCTGCGCGTCCGCGCCAACGCCGAGACGCCGCTCGACGCGAAGACCGCGCGCGGCTTCGGCGCCGAGGGCATTGGCCTGTGCCGGACCGAGCACATGTTCTTCGACGACGCCCGCATCGCCGCCGTGCGCGAGATGATCCTGGCCGACGACGAAGCCGGCCGCCGCCTGGCCCTGGCGAAGATCGCGCCGTTCCAGAAGGCCGATTTCGTCGAGCTGTTCACCATCATGGCCGGCCTGCCCGTGACGGTGCGCCTGCTGGACCCGCCGCTGCATGAGTTCATCCCCCACACCGACGCCGAGATCGACGCCCTGGCGGTCACCCAGGGCCTCGACGCCGCCAAGCTGAAGCGGCGGGCGAAGGAGTTGCACGAGACCAACCCCATGCTCGGCCACCGCGGCTGCCGGCTCGGCGTCGCCTATCCCGAGATCTACGAGATGCAGGTCCGCGCCATCCTCGAGGCGGCGCTGGAAGTGAAGCAAACAGGCGCGCAAGCTGCCCCCATCCCCGAGATCATGCACCCGCTGGTCGCCCTCGGTCTGGAGATGAAATACCTGCGCGAACTGACCGACCGCACCGCCGAGGCCGTCTTCGCCGAGGCCGACGACCGCGTCGACTATCTGGTCGGGACCATGATCGAACTGCCCCGCGCCGCCCTGCGCGCCGCCGACCTGGCCGAATACGCCGAGTTCTTCTCCTTCGGCACCAACGACCTGACGCAGACCACCTTCGGCATCAGCCGCGACGACTCCGGCCGCTTCCTGCAGGCCTATATGGACAAGGGCATCTTCGAGACCGACCCCTTCGTCCGCCTCGACCAGGACGGCGTCGGCGACCTGATCCGCATCGCCGCCGAGCGCGGCGGCGCTGCGCGGCCGGGAATCAAGATGGGCATCTGCGGCGAGCACGGCGGCGATCCGTCCTCCATCGCCTTCTGCGAGGACGTCGGCCTCGACTACGTCAGCTGCTCGCCCTACCGCGTGCCGATCGCCCGCCTCGCCGCCGCCCAGGCCGCGCTGCACGCCCGGGCCGGAACCGAACGCGAAAAGGACCGCTGAGGGAAGCCGAGCCGTATCTGCCACAAAACTGTCTTGTTTGAGGTAACGCGGTCTGTGCCTCGCGCCACACAGTCATTGTTATGTATTCGGGCGCCACTGGAACGCCGCTTTCGACCGCCCATTTCTGTCCTCGCTGGATGGGGCTGGCAGCCGACGGTTGCCACATCTAGAGGATACAAGAAACAATGCGTAACATTCTTCTCGCCACCGCCGCTCTTACTATGCTGGCCGCGCCCGCCATGGCTCAGAGCATCTCCAACCCGCAAGTCAACGGCTCGATCGGCTACACCCAACTGGACGGCGACGACGCCGACCTGGGCGCCGTCACCGGCCGCCTGACCGCGAAGTTCAACCGCTACGTCGGCGTCGAGGGCGAAGCTTCGTTCGGCGTCAAGGACGACGAGATCACCGTCGGCGGCATCACGGGCGACCTGTCCCATGAATACGACGCCGCAGCCTATGTCGTCGGCGTCCTGCCGGTCACCCCGAACTTCGAACTGTTCGGCCGCGTCGGCTACGGCACGACCCAGATCAAGGCTGACGTCGCCGGCTTCTCGGCCACCGAAGACGGCGAAAGCGTCAACTACGGCGCCGGCGCCAACTACTTCTTCGACGGCCGCAACGGCGTCCGCGCCGACTGGACCCGCCGCGACTTCACCGACGACAACGGCGGTGAACTCGACACCTACGGCCTGAGCTACGTCCGCCGCTTCTAGGAGCTGACAGCTTCTGAAACGACGAAGGCGCGCCTCCTTGCGGAGGCGCGCCTTTCGCCATTTGAGCTCTGTGGCTCAGGCGACGCCGGGTTGCAGCGCCCAGCGCATCGAGCCTTCGCCGAACGGCTTGAAGAACAGGTCGCGGTATTTCTCGAACACCTCGACGATCTTGTTGGCGAGGTCCTGGGCCACGGTCTCGCCGCGCTGGCGTTTCATCGCGGCGACGCACTGGACCACGTCGCGCTGGTGGGCCGAGCCGCCCATGCGCTTGAGCACCGCGGCGATGTCCTGCGCCAGCGGATCGACCTGCGCCGCCCATGGATTGGTGTTCTGAGTCATGCGGGACGCCCCCTTGTTCTCGACACAAGCGAAGCGGTCGCAAAATCTCGCCGACGATGCAAGCGTGACCGCGAATTCGTGATCGAGGAGAGATCGGGAGCCGTCGAGGCCGAACCGCGTTCCAGACCCATGCCCCTGCATCGACTCGCCCCGTTCGCCGTCCTCATCCTGGCCGCCTGCGGCCCGTCAGAGACCAATCCGCCGACGGAGCCGGCCGCGGCCATCAATACGGCCGAGGCCGAGGCTCCGCTCCCCACTCCGCCGCCGGGCGTGGGCTCGATCATGCCGGGATCCGGACCCCGGACCTTCGTCGGCCGCTGGGCCGCCAACACCGCCTGGTGCGCCAATCCCCGCGGGGCCGAGCGGCCGATCGAAATCAGCACCACCCGGTTCGAGGGCTATGAAAACAGCTGCGGCATCGGGTCGATCCGCCAGGTGTCGGACGGCTACGAGGCGGCTCTGACCTGCATGGCCGAGGGCCGGACGTCGGACGAACGCGTCCGCCTCGCGGTTCAGGGCGACTCCATGCGCCTGACCTGGTTGAACCGGAACGGCGCCGCGGTCACCCTCGCGCGGTGTCCGCCGCCGAAATCCGATACGCTCCCGGCCGCCGGAACCCCGCCGCCTAGTTGAACAGGAAGTTCATCACGTCGCCGTCCTTGACGACGTAGGACTTGCCCTCGGCGCGCAGCTTGCCCGCTTCCCGCGCCTTGGCCTCGCCCTTCAGGGCCACGAAGTCGTCGAAGGCGATGGTCTCGGCGCGGATGAAACCCTTCTCGAAATCGGTGTGGATGACGCCGGCCGCCTGCGGGGCGGTGGCGCCGATCGGAATGGTCCAGGCGCGCGCCTCCTTGGGCCCCACGGTGAAGTAGGACTGCAGGCCCAGCAGGGCGTAGGCCTCGCGGATCAGCCGGTTCAGGCCCGGCTCGGCCAGGCCCAGGCTTTCGAGGAATTCGGCCTGTTCCTCCGGATCCAGAACGGCCAGCTCGGAATCGATCTTGGCCGAGATGACGACCGCGTTGGCGTTGTCGGCGGCGGCGCGCTTCGCCACCAGATCCGACAGCTCATTGCCCTTGTCGGCCGAGGCCTCGTCAACGTTGGCGACATAGAGGGCGGGCAGGGAGGTCAGCAGCTGCAGCATATGCCAGGCCTTCTCGTCCTCCTTGTCGACCTTGACCACGCGGGCGGGCTTGCCGGCGCGCAGCGGGGTCAGGGCGAGGTTGATCAGACGCAGGGTGGTCTGGGCGTCCTTGTCGCCGCCCTTGGCCTTCTTCTCGACGTTGACGACCCGCTTCTCGAGGCTTTCCAGGTCGGCCAGCATCAGCTCGGTCTCGATGATGTCGAGGTCCGAGATCGGGTCGATGCGGTTTTCGACGTGGGTGATGTCGTCGTCGACGAAGCAGCGGGCCACGAAGGCCACGGCGTCGCAGTCGCGGATATTGGCCAGGAACTGGTTGCCCAGGCCCTCGCCCTTGGACGCGCCGCGGACCAGGCCGGCGATGTCGACGAAGGTGATCCGCGACGGGATGATTTCCTTCGAGCCCGCGATCCCGGCCAGGGCTTCGAGGCGCGGCTCCGGCACCGCCACGTCGCCGGTGTTCGGCTCGATGGTGCAGAACGGATAGTTGGCGGCCTGCGCCGCCGCCGTCTTGGTCAGGGCGTTGAACAGGGTGGACTTGCCGACGTTGGGCAGGCCGACGATCGCGACTTTAAGAGCCATGGGCTTGGGCGGTTCCTGAAGCCTCTTCAGCGGGGGGACGCACAGTCCCGTCCGCAAGAGGCGGCAAAGCGGAGTGGTGAGCGCGAGCCTTTAGCGGGTCGCGCCCGGTTTGTCAGGTTCGGCGTCAGGAACCGCTGTCGGGCGCCGCCTGATCGTATTCCGACACGGAAGGCTGGCCGACGGTCGCCGTCACCTCGACCGGGGCGGCGGTCTCGAAGATCAGCTTCAGGGTGACGGTGTCGCCCGCGACCAGAGGCTCCTCGACGCCCAGCAGCATCAGGTGATTGCCGCCCGGCGCAAGGACAGCCGTCTCGCCCGCGGCCAGCGGCAGGCCGTCCCGCAGCTCCCGCATCATCATCATATTGCTCTCCATGCGGCTCTCATGGATCTGGACGAGGGTGGCGGCGGGGCTTTCGACCGAGACCAGCCGGTCGGCCGCGCCGGCCGTCAGCGTCATGTAGCAGCCCGTGACCCGACGGCCCTTCGGCGTGGGCCGGCACAGGGCGTCCGCGACGGCGACCGTGGGCGCGCCGGGCCCGGGCGCGGGTTCGCCCGGGCTGCAGGCCGCCAGCGACAGCAGGGCGGCGGCGGAGGCGAGTACGCGGTTCATGGGCGTTCCTTCAGGCTGGGCGCGGTCTATCCGCGCCGCTCCCGGCAGACAAGACGGTGCGTCTAGTCGTCGCCCCGCGCGGCCTGACGGGGGCTGAATTTGGGGGCGGGGGCCAGGCGCATGACCTCGGCCTGGTAGCGTTCGTCGTCGCCGGCGAGGGCGAAGGGCAGGGCGTCAGAAACGGCGGCGAGCATCGGATCCAGCCAGACCCGGTCGGCCTTGTGGAAGTCGCCCAGCACGTGCGGCATGACCAGGTGGCTCTCGCCCGGATGGCCGACGCCCATGCGTCCGCGCCGGAAGTCGGCGCCCAGATGGCTGATCATGGAGCGCACGCCGTTCTGGCCCGCCGCGCCGCCGCCGGTCTTCATGCGGAACCGGCCCGGAGCCAGATCGATCTCGTCATGGAAGACGATCACGTTCGACGGCTGGACCTTGTAGAAGCGCGCGGCCTCGCCGACCGCCCGGCCGCTCTCGTTCATGAAGGTCTGGGGCTTCATCAGCAGGACGCGGATGGTCCCGGCGGGGGTCGGCACCTCGCCCTCGCGGATCACGGACTGGAATTTGGCCCGTTCGGGACCGAACCGCCAGCGCGAGGCGATCTCGTCGGCGGCCATGAAACCGATGTTGTGGCGGTTGCCCTGATATTTGGGGCCCGGATTGCCCAGGCCGGCGATGATGATCATGGCTCAGGTCCGGATAAGGAAACGGCCCCGTCCGTCGCCGGATGGGGCCGTTCCAGCAGCAGGTTGTCGCAAGGCGATCAGCCCTCGGATTTGTCTTCCGCGGCTTCGGCTTCGGCGGTGGCGGCCTGTTCGGTCGCTTCGACTTCCGCGGCCTCGGCGGCGACTTCGGCGTCCTGGGCTTCGTCGGCGGCGGCCGAGATGGCGGCCGAAGACGTCTTGATCGAGGCGATCACGAAGTCACGGTCGGTGATGGTCGGCTCGACGTCCTTGGTGCCTTTCAGGTCGGTCCAGCGGATGGTGTCGCCCATCTTGTGGCCGGCCAGGTCGACGATCAGGTCTTCCGGGATGTGATCCGCGCGGACCTTCACCTCGACCGAGTGACGGACGACTTCCAGCGAACCGCCCTGACGGAAGGCTTCGCACTGGTCCTGGTTGATGAAGTGAACCGGGATTTCGATCTTGATGGTCTGCTTTTCATCGACGCGCATCAGGTCGAAGTGCAGCGGACGGTCCGACACGGGGTCGAACTGCACGTCGCGTGCGATGACCGGCTGGCTCTCGTCGCCGTACTTCAGCGTCACCAGGTGGCCCAGCAGCTTGCCGGTGTAGAGCGACTTGCGGAATTCGCGCTCGTTCACCGAGATGGCCACGGGGGCCTTGTCGCCGCCGTACAGCACGCCCGGGACCATGCCCGCACGACGCGCGGCGCGGGCGCCGCCGGTGCCAACGCCATCACGGACGTCCACGTTCAGAATGATCTCGGCCATCGCCTCGCCTCAACAACACAAACGCCGCGCTGACCAGTCAGCCCTCGCGGCGGGGTCTAGGGACCCTGAATTCAAGAGCGCGGGTCATTACACGCAAGAACCCCCGGACGCAACAGGCCGGGCGCGGTGAACGTGTTTCAGCGGCTGTTGTTCAGCGCCGCCGTCGCCGCGGTTGAGACCGCGGCCGCTTCGGCGGCGACGGGAGTCTGTTCGGGAGCCCCGCCCGCCACGGCGGTCTGGGGCGCTTCAAGCGGCGCGGGGGTGATGTTCTGGGCGGTGCAGGTCGCCAGATCCCGCGCCACGTGCCGGCCGACGCAGAACATGTCCTCATAGCTGGGGCGCGAGGCCGCCAGGCACTGGAACAGCATCAGCTTGGACATGTTGAGGCAGAATTCGCTGTTCTGCTCGACCGTCAGGGCTTCGGTGTTGGCGCGGGCGTCCTCGCCTCCGGCGCCCAGGGCCGCCAGGGCGGCGACGGCCAGCGAGCGGACCACGGCCGGGGTATAGGGCGGACCCGAGCGGGCCGAGCCCATGCCCAGTCCCGAACCGCTGTTGGCGGCGGCGAACAGCCGGGCCGATTCCTCGGCCGAGGGCAGCATCTGCACCGCGGAAAGCGACTTGGCGCCCTCCAGCCGGGTGACGCGGTCGGCGATATGGACGGTGGCCCAGCGGCGGCGCGGATCGCCCCGTCCCTGGATCGTATAGGCGTCTTCCTCGACGGCCTCGGCGATCAACAGCATGGCGGCGGAGTCGCGGCCGATGGTGTCGACGATCAGGCCCGCGGCGGCGTCGGCCCCGGGGAAGGTCGCGGCGGTCGCCGGATCGGCGAGAATGCGGGCGATCATCTGCTGACGCTGGGCGGGGTCGACGGCGAAGGTGCGGACGCCCTGGACGAACTCCGGCGATTGCAGCGCCAGGATGGAGCCATAGGCGATCATGCCGCGCGAGAGCTGCGCGGGTTCATAGGACGCGCCCTTGCGGATGGCGGCCTGGATGGCCTCGGCGCTGTCGAAACCGGCCCGGATGGTGCCGGCCTCGCGCATGAAGGCGACATAGATGGACGCGGCCTGGGCCACGCCTTCATTCAGGGTGACGGCCGGCGGCGGCGGCGGCGGCGGCGGCGGGGGAGCCGGTTCGGGCTCGGGCGTGGCGCAACTGGCCAGAACAAGGGCGGCGACGGCAGCGGCGACCGAGAGGCCGCGACGCGGATAGGCCATGAGCATGCGAGATTCCCCAGAACACGCGCGGCGCCTTCGCGGGACGCCGAAACCGCAGGCCCTTATAACGCGGCGCGAATCGTTTGCCGATCACTAATCCGCCAGCACGATCGCAAACGCATCAGCCGCCGGATCCCCCGGGATTCGGCGCGCCGGGCCCGGTGTTCAGCATCTCGGTCGGAGACACGGGCGCGAGCCGGGGGGGACCGACCGGCGCGATCACGATGGCCGGAGGCGACGGATCCGCCACGACCGGGTCGGAGACCGTGATGGTCGCGGCCGGCAGGGCCGAACTGCGGGTGCAGGTCGCCAGATCGCGCACGATATGGCGGCCGACGCAGAACATGTCCTCATAGCTGGGGCGCGAGGCCGCCAGGCACTGGAACAGCATCAGCTTGGACTCGTGGAGGCAGTTCCGGCTGGTCGGTTCGGATTGCAGGGCGACGGTGTTGGCGCGCGCATCCTCGCCGGCCGCGCCGAGGGCGGCCAGCGCCGCCAGGGCGAGGGCGTTCGTCACCACCGGGGGATAGGGGCCCTCGCGGCGTCGCCCGCCGGTCACGCCCAGGCCCGCGCCGCTGTTGGCGGCCGCCAGCAGGCGGGCGGAATCCGTCGCCGACGGCGGCATTGTCTGGCCTGACAGGCTCTTGGCGCCGGCCAGCCGCGTCTCCCGGTCGGTGATGTGGGCGATCGCCCACGAGCGGCGGCCATCGGCCTGGATGGCGTAGGCGTCATCCTCAACCGAGTTGGCCGCCGCACTCAGGGCGGTGATGTCGGCGTTCAGGGCCGCCATGATCAGGCCGGCGGCCTCGGGCGCGCCGGGCATGTAGGACGCGACGCGCGGGTCGCGCACGATGTCGGCGATCATCTTCTGCCGCCCGGTCGGATTGATCCCGTACTGGTTCACGCCCGAGACGAACGCGGGCGACTGCAGGGCGACGATCGAGGCGTAGGCGACCAGCCCCCGGGAAATCTGGCCGGGGTCGTAGGCCGAACCCTTGCGCAAGGCGGACTGGATGGCCTCGGGGTTCTCGAATCCGCCCCGGAGGGTGGCGATCTCGCGGGCGAAGGCGAGATAGACCGAGGCGTCCTGGGCGACGCTTTCGGACAGGCTGATCGCCGGCGGGGTGCGGGCGGCGAGGGCGGCGGCCTCGGCCAGGCGCGCGGCTTCAGCCTCGGCCTCGGCCTTGCCGGAGGCGCAGCCCCCGAGAAGGGCGGCGGCGCACAGGGCGGCCAGCGACAGGCTGCGGCTTGGGGTTGCCGAACGCATGAACTCTCCTCGAACTGTCAGTCGTGGAGCAGAGAACGCGCGGCCGGCCATTTTGAGGCAGGCGCCCGGTCAATCGAAAAGTTTGGAGACCGATTCCTCGTTCGCGATCCGCCGGATGGCCTCTCCGATCAGCGGAGCCACGGAGACCGTGCGGATCTTGGCGCAGGTCAGGACTTCGTGCGGCTGCTCGATCGAATCGGTGATGACCAGCTCCTTCAGCGGGCCGTCGGTGACGCGCTGGACCGCCGGTCCCGACAGGACGCCGTGGCTGATATAGGCCGAGACCTCGGTCGCGCCCTTGTCCATCAGGGCCTTGGCCGCATTCACCAGGGTGCCGCCCGAATCGACGATGTCGTCGAACAGGATGCAGCGACGGCCCTCGACGTCGCCGATGATGTTCATGACCTCGCTCTCGCCGGCGCGGGCCCGGCGCTTGTCGACGATGGCCAGGTCGGCGTTGAGGCGCGACGCCAGCGAACGGGCGCGGACCACCCCGCCGACGTCGGGCGAGACGATCATCAGGTCTTCGCCGCGCGGATAGTGGTCCTTGATGTCCTGGGCCAGCACCGGCGTGGCGACCAGGTTGTCGGTCGGAATGTCGAAGAAGCCCTGGATCTGGCCGGCGTGCAGATCCATGGTCAGGACCCGGTGCGCCCCGGCGCGGGTGATCATATTGGCCACCAGCTTGGCCGAGATCGGCGTGCGGCCGCCGGTCTTCCGGTCCTGCCGGGCGTAGCCGAAATAGGGCATGACCGCCGTGATCCGCCTGGCCGACGCCCGCACCAGGGCGTCGGTCATGATCAGCAGCTCCATCAGGTTGTCATTGGCCGGATAGCTGGTCGACTGGATGATGAAGACGTCCTCGCCGCGGACGTTTTCCTCGATGACGGCGAACACCTCATTGTCGGCGAACCGCTTCACCTGGGCCTTGGTCAGGGGCATGTCGAGGTGGGCGGCGATCGCATGGGACAGGGTCCGGTTGGAGTTGCCAGAGAGCAGCTTCATGTCCGGTCATCCTTTCGCCGTCATCGCCGGGCTGAGAATGCCCGTGTGGCGCTGGCGCGCTACATACCAGCGGACGGCCCGGCGACAAGGCGCGACGCGTCTTTTTATCGGCTGTTTCGCGCATTGGCGCTGACAAGTCCGCTGGTGTAGAGATCGCGTCTCGTTTTCGGGGGCGCCGACGGGTTCGCGCCCGCCGGCTTGCATTTTGAGGTCGTCCTTGCCTGCTTTCAAGTTCCGCGCCGGCCTGATCCTGGCCACCGTGGCTGTTTCGGCCCTGACGCTCTCGGCCTGTAACGGCGGCGCCAATCGTCCGCGTCTGGCCTATGAGGAGCGCCCGGTCGAGGCGCTCTACAACACCGGCTACCAGCGCCTGCAGAGCAAGCGCTGGGCCGACGCGATAGACTATTTCCAGGAGGTCGAGCGCCAGCATCCGTATTCGGAATGGTCGCGCCGCGCGATCCTGATGCAGATCTACGCCTACTATCAGAACAACAATTACGCCGAGGCGATCGCCGCTTCGGACCGGTTCATCCAGCTGTTCCCCGGCAATCCGTCCGCGCCCTACGCCTTCTACATGAAGGCCCTGTGCAATTTCGAACAGATCACCGACGTGGGCCGCGACCAGGGCTACGCCCAGGCGGCGCTGAACGGCCTCCGGGATGTGCAGCGCCGCTACCCGGGCACGTCCTACGCCCTCGACGCCACGGTCAAGATCGACATGGTCAACGACCAGCTGGCCGGCAAGGAAATGGCCATCGGCCGCTACTACCAGCGCGCCGGCCAGCCTCTGGCCGCGATCAACCGGTACAAGGCCGTCATCGACAATGAAGCCTATCAGCGCACCTCGCACACGCCCGAGGCGCTGTATCGTCTGGTCGAGGTCAATCTCTCGCTCGGCCTGACGGAAGAGGCGACCCGCAACGGCGCGGTTCTGGGCTTCAACTATCCGGGCAGCCCCTGGTACGCCGAAGCCTACGCCCTGCTGTCGGAAGACGGCCGCCAGCCCGATGTCGCCCCGACCGGCCAGCGCGAAAGCTGGCTGCGCCGGATCATCCCGGGCTGACGTTTCCTATATGTTCCGCTAACCTCGGGCTTTACCCGGGGAGCGAAAGGCCAGCATTCTCCGGCGTCGCCAGAGAGATCGATTCGCTTTGCCTCACCCTGATCCCTGCGCCTTCGGTCCCGTGACCCTCGACGGACCGGGCCCATGCTGACCGCCCTTTCCATCCGCGACATCGTGCTGGTGGAGGCGCTCGACCTCGAGGTCGAGGGCGGCCTCACCGTGCTGACGGGCGAGACCGGGGCCGGCAAGTCGATCATCCTTGACGCCCTCGGCCTCGCCCTGGGCGCACGCGCCGACGCCGGACTGGTGCGGGCGGGGGCGAAACAGGCCTCGGCCACCGCCGTCTTCACCGCCCCCGACGATCCCGCCCTGATCGCCCTGATCAGCGAGCGCGGCTTCGACGTGGCGCCGGGCGAGGAGCTGATCCTGCGCCGCACCGTGGCCGCCGACGGCCGCAGCCGCGCCTTCGTCAACGACCAGCCCGCCGGCGTGACCGCCCTGCGCGAGATCGGCCAGGCCCTGGTCGAGGTGCACGGCCAGCACGAGACCGTCGGCCTGCTGGACTGGAAGACGCACCGGGCCCTGCTCGACGCCTACGGCGGCCTGCAGCCCCAGCTGGACGGCGTGGCCGGCGCCGCCGACCGCCTGAAGGCGGCTGAACGCACCGTCTCCGATCTCAAGGCCGCCGCCGCCGACGCCGCCGCCCACGCCGAGGAGCTGACGCAGAACCTCGCCGACCTCGACGACCTCGACCCCCGCGCCGACGAGGAGACCGAACTGGCCGGCGAACGCGCCATCCTCGGCGCGGCGGAGAAGGCCGTCGCCGATCTGGCCGACGCCCGGACCCAGCTGGGCGGCGACAAGCTGTCCCAGAAGCTGTCGGCCGCCCTGCGCGCCGTCGAGCACGCGCGGACGCGGGCGGGGCAGGCGGGCACCGACCCCGAGCACCCGCTGCTGCAGAAACTGTCCGCCGCCGCCGAGGCCATCGACCGCACCATGGTCGAGGCGGAAGAGGCCATCGCCTGCGTCGACGCCGCCGCTGACGCCTTCGACTTCGAGCCGGGCCGCCTCGACAAGGCCGAGGAACGGCTGTTCGCCCTGCGCGCCGCCGCCCGCAAGCTCAACACCTCGGTCGACAGCCTGCCGACGCTGCGCGTCCGCTTCCGCGAGCGGCTCCGCCTGATCGAGGACGGGGCCGAGGCCATCACCGCCGCCGAACGCGCCGCCTCGGCCGCGCGCGAGGCCTATGACGTCGCCGCCATGCTGCTGACCTCGGCGCGCGAGGCCGCCGCCGAGCGTCTGACCGCCTCGGTGATGACCGAACTGGGCCCGCTGAAACTGGACCGCGCCCGCTTCCGCGTCGCCTTCGAGCCCGTGGCCGAGGGCCGTCGCGGCCCTCTGGGCGTCGAGACCGTCCGCTTCGAGATCGCCACCAACGCCGGAACCGCCTTCGGCCCGCTGGACGCCATCGCCTCGGGCGGCGAACTGGCCCGCTTCGCCCTCGCCATGAAGGCGGCCCTGGCCGGCCGCGAGGACCAGCGCCAGCCGGTGATGATCTTCGACGAGGTCGACCAGGGCGTCGGCGGCGCCGTGGCCTCGGCCGTCGGCGCCCGTCTCGAACGTCTCTCCGCCGGCGCACAGGTCCTGGTCGTCACCCACAGCCCCCAGGTCGCCGCCCGCGGCCACGCCCACTGGAAGGTGCGCAAGGCCGACGCGGGCGGGTTGACCACCACCACCGTCGACGCGCTGGACGACGAGGCGCGTCGGGAAGAGATCGCGCGCATGCTGTCGGGGGCGGTGGTGACGGACGAGGCGCGGGCGGCGGCGCGGTCGCTGATCGGGTGACGTCTCTTCGCTTTCCGTTTGGAGAAAAAGGTGGCCTGGTATTCCTAGGCTCAGCGACAAAACCTTCTGGTTGATCTACAGATCGCCGTTATGAGGAAGTCTATCTTGATCCTCGGGGTGATGTTCGCGCTGACCTCATGCGGAAAATCGGATGGCTGGATGCTCCAATGGTATCCGCGCGCCGACACCGACTATGGCGAACTGACACCCGGCTTTGGGTCCCTCGAAATGTGTCGCAGAGCAGGGGCCGGAAAAACCATTGCGGCTCTCGGCGGGCTGGCGACGATGGTGACGCCTGATGGCCAGATGACGATCCCTTCGGAGAACGCGCCTTACTTCGAATGCATGAAGGGGTGTCGGCCAATTCGTGAGGGGGGCTACCTTCTTCAGTGTGGCCAGATCGAAGAGTTTAAGGGCGCCGCCGCCGTCACCCCGCACTGATCGGATAGACCATGCTGGCCACCGCTCTTGCCATCCTCGCTCTCCAGACTCAGACCGAGACCGTTGTTGTCAGCCCGAAATTCAGGGACGGCGTTCACTTCGCCTGCGAGGCCGCCTTCGACGTTTACGTTCAGGACACCGCCTACTTCCGTGGCCAGCCCGTCGCGGTCTCAGGGAGCTTCACCTTCTACAACTGGCCGGATCAGAGCCGGGTGTTCATCGGGATGAAGCTCGGCGTTCTGGCCGTGGAGAACGGCGGCTGGCGCCCGCCGTCAAACGCGTACGTGGTCAACGGCTACAAGACGAACCTTTCGGAGCAACAAGCAAACATCGAGGCTGAAGATCCGAACTTCCGTCTATTCGTCTACGACTTCACCGGCACCGAGACGATGAACGCCCTAGCCCGCATGTCTTACGAAGGTCGGCTCGATGTCGCCTACACCTTTGAAGGCGGGTCTATGCCCACGACCTTCCAGGTCATCCTGACGGATGAACAGGCTGGGCATTGGGGCGAGTGCGTAGCCGCACTTGCGGGCCGGGATCAGTAGCAGGGCGGCGTCGTGATTGAGGAAGATCAGAGCCATGCCGCGAGCGAGGCGGCTTTCAACGCCACGTCGGCAATCCTCCACGAGTTGCGCCCGAAGCTACGGACCGTCGTGACCGAATCATTCCTCGGCCATCCCGCCTATGCCGAGGGCACCTTCCCAATCTGGTGGCAGGGTCAGAACAACGACCAGTTCATCAAACAGGCGAAACCGCCATTCTATGTCCGTTTCTCGCATCACCCCTCACGGACTCATCAAGGTGTGATGAAGGGGCAAGCGCACATCCAGTGCTACGCCCAAACAGAACCTTGGACCGAAGCGCTCCGCGATCTCGTGATAGGTGCCTACCCGATTGGTGCGGCTACCTCCGGTCTGATGATCCAGTCAGTGGACGCGGCCCGCGCGTGGCCGGTGAAGGGTTGGGACAAGGACAAGCCCTGGCCAGAGAAAGCTGACTTCATGCTTCCCGTGTCGGTCTGGTGGAGTGTCAGCCTAGAATGATGAAGCCCATCCGAAAAGGCGATCGGGCGTCACGTGAGACAGACGTCACAGTCGGCAGACTGTCGCGCGGGAGACGGTCATGAATGAGAAGGCTGGTGCCGGTTGGAGGCTCTCTCCTCCGCCGCCCGTTCTGTACAAGTATCGATCGCTCTCCGCCGGGGTCGCCCGAGACTTCACGCGGGACATCATCGTCAACAGCCGGCTGTGGTTCGCGCAGGCGTCGTCCTTCAACGATCCCTTCGATTCCTATCCGTTCTTCACCCTCGACAGCACGCCGGAGCAGTACGAAGCTTATCTGCGGCACGTCGTCGATAAGGCGAACACCGACACGAGTGAAGGCGTGCGCCAGCGGGTGTTCGCCTATCTGATGGGACTGTCACCGGAGCAGATTGCCCACCAGCTTCAGCAGGCGAGCGGACTTCACCTTCAGGGGTTGGCGGTCTGTTGCCTCAGCGCCGTGAACGATCAGGTCCTCATGTGGTCCCACTATGCGGACTCTCACGCGGGCATCTGCCTTCGATTTAGGACACGACCACTCTCAGGCGACATTCCCGATCTCGCCTACCGGGTCAGTTACTCGGCCGATCGTCCCGTCGTGAACCGGGCGACAGCCACCGAGGACTACGCTGCGCTTTTCGACGCCATGTTGGTGAAGGCTGACTTTTGGGAATACGAGCAGGAGCATCGCCTCTTTCGCCGGGAGGTGCTCGGCGGCGCGGGCCTTGAATCCTTCTCTCCTGACCGCCTAGACGGCATCATCTTCGGCGTGCGGTGTGGCCCCGACGAGCAGGCTCTCGTGAGGACATGGGTCGAGGAACGCGGTCTCGAAGTCGAGTTCCTCAAAGCCGTGCCGGATGCGAGGCAGTTCCGGGTCTCAGTCCAGCCTGTCTGAACGAGAAAACCAGCTGTCCCGGCAGCAGATGTCGAGCGGTCTGTCCCGGTGTCGCCAAAGTACCCGACTGCTCGGCGTCCACCCGGGTGCCCGATCTTCTGACAGGCCAGAATCTTCTCCGCGACATGGAGACTCTCGCCCCCTCCTACCCGCCCTTTTGAGGACAAGAATCCGCTACTTCCGCCCCTCTCACGAGCGCATCCGTCGCTCCGGAATCGGCTTCCGACCGTTTCTGACGCAGGCCCGTGCACAATAGCCAGATGCCCGCCAGGCTTGGTCTTTGACAACATCCACCCCCCCCGCCGCGACCGGTCCAGGCGCGACGCACACCTCTTGAACCGGGGCCGACCGATTGTTGGAGTCCGTGTTCGAATTTTTCGGGCCGGGTACGAGACTCTCTGCCCTCGACAATTCACGGGGATTGGGTTGGCCTACCCCCGCAGCACCTTCAGCAGCTGCGGATGCAGTTCCGAGTTCGTCGCCAGGATCTGCGCCCCCGTCTCCGGCCGGCCCTCGCCGTCGATGGTGGTGACGACGCCGCCGGCCTCGGTGACGAACAGGATTCCCGCCGCCACGTCCCAAGGCTGCAGGTTGCGTTCGTAATAGGCGTCGTACCGCCCGGCGGCGACCCAGGCGAAGTCCAGCGCCGCCGAGCCGAGGCGGCGGATGCCGGCCACCCGCTGGCCGATGGCGTGGATGTCCTTGATGGCCTGGGCGTGGCCCGTCTTGCCGATGAAGGGCAGGCCGGTGGCGACCAGGCTTTCCGACAGGTCGCGACGTCCGGCGACGCGGATGCGCTGGTCGTTCAGATAGCAGCCCTTGCCCTTTTCGGCCCAGAACAGCTCGTTCATGACGGGGTTGTAGGTCACGCCGGCGACGATCTCGGACGAGCCGTCCGGCGCGGTGCGCTGCAGGCCCACGGTGATGGCGAAATGCGGCATGGCGTGCATGAAGTTGGTGGTGCCGTCGATCGGGTCGACGATCCACATGTGGGACTTGTCGGTCCCCTCCATCATGCCGCGCTCCTCGCCCAGGAAGCCGTAGCCGGGGCGGGCCTTCATCAGCAGTTCGTACAGGGTGTCCTCGGCCCGGATGTCGGCGGCGGTGACGAAGTCGCCGGGACCCTTGCGCGACACCTGCAGCTGGGCGACCTCGCCGAAGTCGCGGAGCATCGGCCGGGCGGTCTTGCGAACCGCGTCGAGCATGACGGTGAGGAGGGCGGAAGCGAGGGCCATGGGGATCTCCTGGTCCGCATGTCCTGAAAAGGCCGTGAGCCCGGAGATGCGGAGAAGTTCAACGGCCCCGTATGGGGCCGAGTGGTAGTGAGTAGTGAGTAGTGAGTAGTGAGTAGTGAGTGGTGAGTAGTGGATGGTGACCGGGCAGACACCCTGAGGCCGGTCTCAGACGCCAGGGCGACTAATCACGACTCACCAGCACCAATCACTACTCGGCGCGGCGGACGTATTCGCCGGTGGTGGTGTCGACGATGATGCGTTCGCCCACGCCCATATAGGGCGGAATCATGATGCGCACGCCGTTGTTGGCGATGGCGGGCTTGTAGGAGGACGAGGCGGTCTGGCCCTTCACCGTGGGCTCGGTCTCGACGACTTCCAGCGTGACCTGGTCGGGCAGGGTCAGGCCGATCGGCCGGTCCTCGTGCATCTCGATCGTGACCTTCATGCCGTCCTGGAGATAGGCGACCCGATCCTCGCCGACCCAGTCCTTCTGCAGCTCGGTCTGCTCGTAGGTCTGGTCGTCCATGAACACCAGGGCGTCGCCCTGCTCGTACAGATAGGAGAACTCCTTCTGCTCCAGGGTGACGCGCTCGACCTTGTCCTCGGACCGGAAGCGTTCGTTCAGCTTGTTGCCCGTCTCGAGGTTCTTGGCCTCGACGTTGGCGAAGGCGCCGCCCTTGCCCGGCTTGACGTGGCTGGCCTTGGTCACGACCCACAGGCCTTTGTTGTGCTCAATGACCATGCCGGGCTTGATGTTGTTGCCGTTGATTTTCATGGGGTCTCGGAAAGGGTTGGGGCGCTCCGCATCGGACGCCGACGCGCGCGAGAACGGGCGCAGTCCCTAGAGGAAGCCGCGCCATCCGGCAAGGCGCGGGTCTCTCAGTGCACGGTCGGCCGGTGTTCCGTCTTGCGCTGGAGGAAGTTGGCCAGGCGCACGCGCCCGCCGGTGGGAGACGCCAGCTTGCCCGCCCCCTCGTCGAGCTTGCGCGCCTCATGGGCGAAGGCGGCGGCCAGTCCCGCCGACGACATGGCGGCGGCGATCTGCAGGCCCCGGCTGGTCGGGCGCAGGGCGATCCACACGGCGTTCAGCGCCTGGGCCGCGGCCCACAGCCCCATGGCCGTCGTCCGCTCGGGCCGCGCCGGGGCGTTCCAGACCCGCACCGCTGACAGCGTCGTCACCGAGAAGACGGCCGGCAGGATCAGGCTCAGGGGCCCGCGTGGCCGCTCCGTGATCGGGCCGTCCTCCTCGCCCGGGTGCATCCGCCGCGGCCGGATCGTGCTCCGGGCCAGCAGCGTCGCGCCGAGGGCGAAGCCCAGCGTCACCGCCACGCCCAGCACGACATGGCCGACATCGCGCTCGTTGGCGTTCAGGAAATCGCCGGCGGCGTCGCGCGCGTCGTCCAGAATGTCGTCGATATCGGTCACGCGCCGCTCTCCCTGCCTGCGGACAGACAATGGCGTGGCCGGGCGGCGGTTCCCTCAGGCCTCGTCGTCGTCGACCGGGGCCAGGTCCGCGGCGTCGAACCCGTAGTCCAGCAGGTCGCCGGGCTTGCAGTCCAGCGCCGCGCACAGCCGCGCCAGGGTGCGGAAACGGATGCCCTTCACCTTGCCCGAACGGAACAGCGACAGCTGGGTCTCGCTCAGCCCCACCTCGGCCGCCAGATCCCGCGCCTTCAGGCCCTTCTTCACGATCAGGGCGTCGAGCGTCACGCGGACAGGCATCAGATCATCTCGTCCAGCTCGGCCTGGACCCGGCCGGCCTGATCGATCACGCGACCCAGCAGGAACAGGGCGCCGCCGATCATGCCCAGGGTCATGCCCGCGACGTCGAAATGCAGATAGCCGCCCCGCGACTCGCCCGTCAGGCGGATCAGGTTGGTGACCCCGAACACGCTCAGCACCCCGCCGACGCCCAGGGCCACACCGACGCGGCGCAGGGCCTGCACGAGCGTGGGCTGGATCAACCGGCCCTTCGACAACTGGCCCATGGCTGACCCGATCGACCAGACCGCGAACAGATAGAAGGCGCTCGGCAAGGCCCAGATTCCTTGGGAAAGCCATTGCATCGGCGTGACGCTGAGGTCGCCCCGGAGTGAAAGGACGCCAGGGGCGATCCCGTACATCAGCGCCAGCAGCGCGCCGACGCTGACCACCATGAACACCGCCAACCAGCGGAACTGGGCGCACATGCGGCGAAAGCGGGCGATGTCGTCGAGGCTCACGGCGGGCTCCGGAAACTGTCTGATCTTTAATCTTGACTTAAAGGCGCGGGTTTCGCAACTTTATATAAGACTTAAACGAAAGCGAGCGCCGCGCCATGACAGCCGCCATCGAAACCGAGGCCCTGACCCGCTGCTTCGGCCGCCATCGCGCCGTCGACGCGGTGTCGATGACCGTGCCGGACAGGGCGGTCTACGGCTTCCTCGGGCGCAATGGCGCCGGCAAGACGACGACGCTCAAGATGCTGCTGGGCCTGATCCGTCCGACCTCGGGTTCGGCCCGGATCGCCGGCATCGATGTCGCCCGCGACCGCCTCGGCGCGGCGCGGCGGGTGGGGGCCCTGCTGGAGGCGCACGGCTTCTACGCCAATCTGACGGGGCGTCAGAACCTCGACCTGACCCGCACCCTGCTCGGGCTGCCGGCGACCGAGGTCGATCGGGTGCTGGAGGTGGTCGAGATGAGCCCGAACGCCCGGCGCCGGGTGTCGGACTATTCGCTGGGCATGCGTCAGCGGCTGGGCCTGGCCCGCGCCATGCTGGGCGCGCCGCCGGTGTTGATCCTCGACGAACCCACCAATGGCCTCGACCCCGACGGCATCGCCGACATGCGGCGCTTTCTCAGGGATCTGCCGGCCCGAACCGGCGCCACGGTCCTGCTGTCCAGCCATCTGCTGGGCGAGATCGAGCAGATCGCCACCCATGTGGGGATCATCCATGACGGGCGGCTGGTGCTGGAGGGGGAACTGGCGCGGATCAAGGCCGACCTCGCGCCCGAGATCGCCCTGCGGGTCGATGACGTCGCCCGCGCGACCGCCGTGCTCAAGCCTTTCGATCTGGCCCTGTCTTCGGCCGACAATGGTATGACGGCCCGGCTGAGGCCCGGAGACGATCCCGACGCAGCGGTCCCCGCCATGACCCGCGCCCTGGTCGAGGCCGGCGTGGCCGTGGTGGCGATCGGCGCCCGCGCCCGTTCGCTGGAAGGAATCTACCGCGAGGCGTCCGCTCCCGCCCCCGTCACCCCGTCCCAACCGGAGTTCGTCTGATGCTCGCCGTCCTGTCCGTGGAAATCCGCAAGCTGAACCGGTCGCTGGCCGTCCTGCTGGCGGTCGCCGCGCCCTCCCTGATCGCCGTCTTCACCTTCTTCAACCTGATGCGCGGCAAGGCGCCCCAGCCGTGGGAGATGTGGATGGTCAGTTCGATCGGCATCTGGGCCTTCTTCATGCTGCCGATGAGCGTCACGGCCCTGACCGCCCTGGTCGCTCACATGGAGCACGGGCCGAAATCCTGGGACCATCTGCGCAGCCTGCCGCTGCCGCGCTGGCGTCTCTATGCGGCCAAGGCGATGGTTGTGCTGGCCGTGGTCGCGATGATGAGCGCGGCGACGCTGGGCCTGACATGGGGCGCGATCACTCTGGCCACGACGCTGAAGCCGAACCTGACGCCGACGGGGCCGCTCGATATCGCCCTCTACGCCACGACCATGGGCAAGGTCTTCCTCGCGGCGATCCTGATGGTCGCCATCCAGCTGTGGACCGCCCTGCGCTTCGCCAGCTTCGTGCCGGCGCTGGTGCTGGGCATCGGCGGGACCTTCTTCTCGGTCGTCGCCACCTCGGCGAAGGCGGGGGTCTTCTTCCCGTGGCAGATGCCGGTCAACATGCTGATCTCGAGCCAGGCATGGCGCGCGAACACCGCCCTTGGGCTTGGCTGCGGCCTTGGCCTGGTCGTGATGGCCCTCGCCGTCGCCCATCTGGCCCGGCGCGAGGTGCTCTAGCCGCCGGTGGGGGAGACTGCTTACATAAGGTTGTGAGTCGGGGGACGCGCACGTTTCTGGACCATCCATTGTCGGACACGTCCATGACCGCGCGCAGATTATCGCAGTTCCTCGCCCTCGCGCTGGCGGCGCTCACCTTCTGGGTGCTGATTTCGCGCCCGGGTGTTGTTGATCCCCAGTTCGCCGTGGAGATCCATGTCGCAATCCTGCTGTTCGTTGCGGCCATCTTCGGAATATCGTTCGTCGCCCTGCGCTTTGGAGCCGGCGGCTCGACGACATTCTGGACCGTGGATCGCGCGGATCAGGTCCGGCCGATCCTGTGGATGGAACTCGCGACGCTCACGGCGATGCTGTCGGCGGACGGGGTCTTCCATTGGCTCGGCCAGGCAAGCCCTGCGTCAGCTGAGATCAGCTACCTCCTCGCCGGAACGCTCGTGCCGGCGGCGTTCCTGCAGTTCGGACTGGTCACCTGGCCCTCTCGTTCGAGCCGTCCGGGGCGGCTCAGGCTGCTCATCATCGCCGGGCTTGCGATCGGTCTTGCGGCGGCATGGACCTACGGGGCCTACTCAAGCGCTTCAGACAAGTCAGTTCTTCCTCAAGCCCCCGACCTGATCGTCACCGTGGGCGCCGTGATCCTGGGCGCGACGTTCGAGGAGATCGTGTTCCGGGTCCTGCTTCTGACGGCGCTGCTCGACCGGACCGGTTCACGCTTCCAGGCGGTATTCCTGTCCAGCGTCGCCTTCGGCCTGATGCACGTCCCGGGCGCCTTGCTGGATCCAGTCCTGCACGGCGACTGGGCGTTCCTTCAGCAGGTGGCTTTCGAATACGCGCCCGAGTTCCTCATGCAGACGTTTATCGGCCTGCTTCTGGGAGTGCTCTGGCTGCGATCCGGCTCGATCACGCTCATCGCCGCGACCCATGCCATCCTTAACCTGGGCAACGCGATGGCGTATGGCCTGCTGGCCTACGGCTAGTTTCCCGTCGCGCTCCGGTCCGGGGCGATCTCGGTCATGGCCGACTGCAGATAGTTCTGCTCGCCCAGCTGTTCGATCAGCTTGTGCTGCGCCTCGAGGAAGTCGATGTGCTCTTCCGTGTCGGCGAGGATCTCTGTCAGGATCTGGCGGCTGATGAAGTCGGACGCCGCCTCGCACTGGGCGATCCCGGCCAGCAGCGTGTCGCGCCCGCCCAGCTCCAGCGACAGGTCGGCGCCGAAACACTCGAAGACGTTCTCGCCGATCTTCAGCTTGTGCAGATCCTGCATGTTCGGCAGGCCGTCGAGGAACAGCACCCGCTTGATCAGCTTGTCGGCGTGTTTCATCTCGCCGATCGATTCGTCGTAGATGATCTGGCCGAGGTGTTTCAGGCCCCAGCTTTCGAACATCCGCGCGTGCAGGAAATACTGGTTCACCGCCGTCAGTTCGTTGGTGAGGACCGCATTGAGCGTGCGGATGATCGCGGGATCGCCCTTCATGGTCGTTCTTTCCGTCAGCGGCGCGGCGGTCGACCGGACCATCGTGAATCACCGGCTGTGAGCGCCTGATTTAACACGCCAGGCGGCTCTGTGTTCAATGCGAACACTTCTCACAGTCCTGAATATGCGAATGAATAACGCCGGAGGGGGGCGAGGCGCCTATTCGGCCGCCATGGCGAAGGTTTCACGGGCGTCCTGGATCATCTCGCGCATTTCGCAGACGCATTTGGCGCACTGGGCGGCGCACTGGTTGCGGGCGAAGACGTCACGCGGCCGCGTGGCGCCGGCCTCGATGGCGGCGGCGACATCCCGTTTGCGAAGGCCGTTGCAGTTGCAGACGTACAAGGCGAACCCTGAGGCTTGTTGCGAATGGTTCTTTCTAACAGGCTGTCGGCGGAGAATGCAAGTCGTTCGCATCGGCGGAGTTGACGCGGGCGTGCGTCCGTCGCACTTCGCAGCCATGGCCAAGACCCCCGTCGCCCCGACCCGCCCGCCCTGTCAGCTCTATCTGATCACCCCGCCCGCCTTGCCGGACCTCGTCGCCTTCGCGCGCGATCTCGAGGCGGCGCTGGACGCAGGCGCGGTGGCGGCGCTGCAGATCCGGCTCAAGGACGTGGATGACGCGGCGATTCTGGCCGCCGTGGCGGCGTTGAAGCCGATCGCCCAGGCGCGCGGCGTGGCGGTCATCCTCAACGATCGGCCCGATCTGGCGGCGCGCTCCGGCTGCGACGGCGTCCATCTGGGGCAGGGCGACGCCTCCCTGGCCGAAGCGCGGGCCGTCATGGGCCGTGACGCCATGATCGGGGTGACCTGTCACGACAGCCGGGAACTGGCCATGGATGCGGCCGAGGCCGGCGCCGACTACGTCGCCTTCGGGGCGTTCTTTCCGACGGAAACCAAGGCGACCTTCCATCGTCCGGATCCCGAGATCCTGACCATCTGGCAGGAGACGGTGGAAATCCCCTGCGTCGCGATCGGCGGGATCACGGCGGCGACGGCGGGCGAGCTGGCGCGGGCCGGCGCCGACTTCGTGGCGGTCAGTTCGGCGGTATGGAGCCATCCGGACGGTCCCGCGGCGGCCATACGCGAACTGGGTGAGGCGCTGGCGGCGAACGCCTGACCTTCAGGGGATATTAGGAAGCGCGAGCATAAGGAACGACGACGATCTGTCGTTCCAGGACCTGACATGCCAATGAGCCGTGCGCTCGACCCCTTGGACCCCGCGACCGGCGTTACGGCGCCGACAGCTCCGCGCGTCCGGGACCTGTCGCGCCCCGTCAGTGGCGTAGGCCCGCCCCTGGCGCCGATCTTCACGGCGATGGCGGTCATGGTTCTGGTGGTCATGGCCATCACCTTCGCCCGCTCCGCCGGCGTCGTCGCCGCCCTCTGGGGCGCGGGCGGTCTGGCCGTCGCGGTCTGGCTGCGCACCTCGCGCGGTCCGCTTTACGATCTGTCGTTCGGCGCCCTGGTCGCCATGGGCGTAGCCGCGGGCAACCTGCTGGCGGGCAATTCCGCCGAGCTGACGGCGATGTTCACCGTCGCCAATATGCTGGACATCTATGTCTCCGTTCTGCTGGCGCGCCGTTTCGCGCCCACGCTGAACCTGGCCTCGGTTCAGGGCGCGTGCCGCTTCCTGCTCAGCGCGGCCGTGCTGGGCCCGCTGCCGGCCGCCGTGTTCGCCGGCGGCATGTTGTGGTGGATGCAGGGCGCGAGTTTCCTTGATTCCGCCCAGACCTGGTGGTTCGGGCATGCCCTCGGCGTGGCCGTGCTGTCGAGCTTCGGCCTTGCGCTGACAAGACGCGAGGTCGTGCGGTTCCGCGCGCCGGCCAAGGCGATCGAGGCGGTCGTCCTCATCGGTCTGCTGGCAGGACTGTGTCTCATTGTCCTGTCGCACCACGTTCCGATCGGCTTCGTCACCATGCCGCTGCTGCTGCTGATCGCGGTTCGCCTCCGGATGCTGGGCGTCACCGCGGCCCTCGTCGTCCTCGCGATCCTGATGGTCGGCGGAACCATGCGAGGCTTCGGCCCCTATGGCGTCACCTTCGCGGGCGCCGATCGCGCCATGATGGCCCAGTTGCTGATCCTGTTCGGCTATATGCCGATCATGCTGGTCGCGGCCCTGCTGGAAGAGCGGGATCGTCTGTCGGATCGCGCCAAGGCGGGCCAGGTCCGCGCCGAACGCGCTTCGGAAGCCAAGTCCCGCCTGCTGGCCAATGTCGCCCATGAGATCAAGAGCCCCGTCGGCGGGGTGATCGGCATCGGTGAACTGTGGAAGACCGGACAGCTGGGGCCGGTCACGACCACCCAGGCCGAGATGGCCGAGATGCTGGTCAAGACGGCGCGTCAGGTCGAGGCGCTGGCCCACGATCTGCTGGACGTCGCCCGCGCCGAGTCCGGAGCGGTCAAGGTCGAACTGCGGCCCACCGACGTGCCGGGCGTGCTTGAGGACGTGAAGCGGGCCGTGGCCCTGCGCCCCGAGTCCCGGGGCGTGTTCCTCGAAGTGATCAGCGAGGGGGATGGTCTGGTCGCCCTGGCCGATTCCCAGCGCCTGACCCAGGTCGTCGCCAACCTGGCCTCCAACGCCGTCAAGTACGGCGGCGCCGGCGGCATCGTCATCTTCCGCGCCAGCAGGATCTACGACGGCGTGCGGATCGAGGTCAGCGACCGCGGCCCGGGCCTGTCCCTCGAGAAGCAGGCCCAGCTGTTCGAACCGTTCAACCGGCTGGGTCTGGAGCGGTCCGCGGTCGAAGGCCATGGCATCGGTCTGGCCCTCGCCAAACGTCTGGTCGAGCTGCAGGGCGGGTCCATCGGCGTGACGTCGACGCCGGGTGAAGGCGCCGTCTTCTGGGTCGAGCTTCCGGCCGCCTGATCGCGGCGGCGCCGTGGCGGCCCTGCGCTCAGGGCCTTGCCGTTCCCGGGCTGAAGGGCGAAGGTTCCGGCCATGAAACTCCAACTGATGACCGCCGCCGCCGCCCTTTCGCTGGCCGGCGCCGCCCATGCCCAGACTCCGCCCGCGACCCCGCCGGCCAGCGACCTGACGCGCGATCTGAACAGCGGCCCGCCGTCGCCCGCGGCCTATATCGCCCCGGCCCCGGCCCCGGCCCCGGCGCCCGTCGCCGCCGCGCCGGCCAGCACG
>Ga0265296_1000922_pt1 | contig 37696 bp, 37 predicted proteins | sample MunlanPumphouse1_FD_189073 | JGI IMG/M metagenome (GOLD analysis project Ga0265296, IMG submission 189073) | Groundwater microbial communities from a municipal landfill in Southern Ontario, Canada - Pumphouse #1 | ecosystem: Environmental > Aquatic > Deep subsurface > Groundwater | place...
AACAAGCAAATACATTTTCATGACCTTGTCCCTCCTCTCATCAGCAGCTGCACCCGGTGCTGTCGCGGGAATTCCATTCGCTCATGCTGCCTCCCGATCCTTCGTATACCTGGATTGAAGGGCCGGTAATAATCAGGTGCGCCTGAAGTATCCGCTCCGATGATCGTGCAACCTTGACCGTATGCCGCAGTTCCCCGGTCATGCCGTTTCTGGACATTCCAATCTTCTGCGAACAGACATTCCATCCGGGATCATGGGAGATGGCAGACTCATAGAGAACGCGATCGACCCGCTGCCCGTAGAGCACATAGAACGTCCCGGTTGTCGAGACCGTGAAGATCTTTGCTCCATCCGGATAAAGAACCGTATCTGCCCGGGTCTTTTTCACGATATACAGGGGGGTGGTCGCATTTCCCGGTCCCGGGAGCACGAGGTCGATGCGATGGATCGTGACATCATCTTCCGTTGAAGAGTTATAGGTCGGGTGATGGTGATACCCGGTCTCGTTGGATCCCGTGTGCCGGTTCCCCACCAACCGGGGTACAAGGGTATAAGTCCGGATAGCATTACCCGTCTCAAGTAATTCTGTCAGGGTCGTATCATTGTTGATGAGGAGGAGCCGTGAATCTGAAAATTCATAGAGCCCGATGATGGTTTTTTCGGTGCCGTTGACCTGTGCCCGGGTCATGAACGGGTCAACGACTTCCCTGTGTATGGGATAATCTGCCAGCGGCGGCATGTCCGGGCCCTTAACCGGTTCGCTCTCCCCGAACGGGTACAGGAAACTGTCGGCATATGACGGGGTGGCCATGCTGGTATAGGTCATCTGGATATCATCGTTACTGCAGGTGCCGAAAGAAAAGCCGGTCCACACGCCAGCCGGGATAAAATACATGTTCACTACCGAGTGCGCGGGGCTCCAGAAGAGAGATCCAAATCCAAGAACGATGATGACACAGAGGGCAACCATCAGGATGTTATGCCATTTTTTATTGTCAGAAGAATTCATTTTAATCCCCGGTCTTTTTTCAATCCTGCAATCATCATGAAACCGCTGATCGCTGTAATCGTAATCATGGCAGAAAGCGGAGCGGGTTGCGTGGGGGTGGCGATGCGTGCCGGTGTCAAAGAAATTGTTTCCCAAAGGGGTAACGATGGAGGGGAGGTTGTTATCGTGGTTAAGTTTTCTGCCGGGCGTTTATCTGCCGAAAAGAGGTTGAACAGCCCCACTGCATAACCGCGATCATGCGTATGCACATCGGTTGCCGGATAGATAGTTGCAAGATATTCATCCTCCCGCCAGCCACTCGTATTCATTTCGATCGACCAGCGGTTCGTAGTACCATTTCCCCCGGGCACTATCGCGACAGTCTGGGATATCCCATAAGAGACACCGTGTATGCCTGGATGATAAGATGATGTATATACCTGAACCAGAAGATTTTCCATTGTGGGATGATTTGTCGATCCCTGCATGAGAATCGTATCCCCCGAATAATGGTCCCCGATTGGTTCAATTGTTATGAAATAGGATTCACTGGTATTCTTCCCGGACTCCGTGCCGTGGCTCTCATCAGCACACACAGGCAATACTGCGAGGAGAGCGATTGCCAGAACGATGACCGGGACATACAAGAGGTTCATGGTTCCTCTGATAGTTTTTGAGAGGGGATGCAGACTCGGATAATAAGCGAGGTAAGCACTGTCAGAACCAGCCATAGCCGTTTATTCATGGAACCACGGCACCTCCCTAGTTTGCCGGCATTGCATCTTCCCAAACAGCGTATTGTTTTTTATTGTCTGCATATCTTCACACCAAGCTACCACATTTTTTCATCATGCATATACTTCAGCCCCGGCATTCTCACGTTCCTCCCGGTATCACCCGTACGGTAAACGGGGCATAATCGCCTCCACCGGTGGGTGTCCGGAGGACGGCGCTGAAACAGTAATCGCCCGGCCGGACCGTGGGATCAATGGCAAACGACATATCCGAAAGGTAACTGGCAAAACTCCGGCCGGTGAACCGTTCGGGAGTGATTGTTGCCCGTATACCTTTTGGCCACGCGGGCCTCTCGTCAGGCCGGAGCGGGCCATGATCAACGATACACGGGCTGGTGATAAGTCCCAGCGTCACATTTCCCGTATCGAGTTCGCTGTTCCGGATCGCAAACGGGGCCGCACCTGATCCACCCTGCCGGACTACCAGCACCTTCTGGCAGTACCCGCCACTTCCCTGGTAAAAATGATAGAGGCCCATGCCGCTCATCAGCGACCCGTCATCAATGGCAAGCCGGACCCAGTCATCCGTAATCGCATCCGGATTGCCTTCCACATCGGCGTGGATATGGATCCAGAAATTTTCATGAAGAACTGTTCCCGGTTTCACATGGGCCGTGACGGTCGAAGTATAAACATGACCCGGCTCCGCGAGGAATTCACCGGGCTCAACCAGAACGGTGATATTCCCGGGCATAGGTTCGGCCTCGGTCTTGTAGAGATCCGCAACGCGGGAGATTGTGTACCGGACTTTTCCGGACTGCATTGAGCGGGCATAGAACGAATAATTTACAGAACGGTTGGGATCCGTTTTGAGGGTCTGGCCTCCGGCCTGGTAGTCATAAAGGGATACCAGGAGCCGGTCGCCGCTGAACCCCCCGATCGAGCGGGTCAGCAGTGCATCCGTACAATGCAGGCAACCCGGTTCAAGTGATGAGGGGAGCTTCGGATCGAAGTTTTCTGTTTTGGCTGGCCCGGAACTATACCCGCACTGGACATCTGATCCTACCGGGGCAGCGAATGCGAAGTGATCATCCGGTATACCGGTATTGGTCTCTATCCGGAAATACCTGATCCGGTTGTTCACGGTATCGGCCGGGTAAAATGTGGTGATATTCCAGGCAAGACCGGTTTCCGGATCGATCCATGCCTGGACTTTCGAGCTCAGGTATTCCGTGTACCGGGTTGACCAGGGTTCAGTAAGTACTTCAATCCCGTACAGGGTATGGTTGTTCCGGTATACTCTGCCGATTAGGGTAAAGCTCCCGTCCTCCGCGATCTTCCGGACCATTGCCTGGTAATCATGCTGGATGAGATACTTCATATCCGGTTCAATGCGATAGGTATGCTCCCGGGCATCATACCATACAGCAGTTGTCCTGTTCAGGGTCAGGATGACCGGAGTGACCGAGGGGGATCCGTCAGACTCCATTCGGTAGAGCCCGGGTGATTTCCAGTCAAACCTGACCGTTCCATCGATCTTTGCCGAGTATTCCGAACGATAATCCTGGATCCTGCCGGCATTCTCCAGAAAAGCTGCCCTGAGTTCTGGAGCCGACAGGTTACCCTGCGGACCACCCGAAATACAACCCGGTGTTATTGCGCAGAAACCAGAAAGGAGGAGCATTATCGCAACCACCCGTACATGACTAGCCCTCATCATTCATCCCCTCGTGGCATTGACAATGAGCGGGATCGGTTCCTCATCCAATCCGGGTTTCACGCCGTAAAAGATCCAGACGGGCGTGCAGGTATCCGGTGAGACCGGTTGTACCGAAGCATCGGGAAGGTGCAGGTCCACGTAGTAGCCGAGCTCCACCCGGGTAATGGTGTTATCGGAAATGCAGCACTGGTACTTCTCCAGGAGATCCTGCCGGTTGAGTTTTTCCAGCGCCTCCTCTGCCGTAATGATGGGGATCTCGCCCGTGGCGTCGAGCGTGCACCACGTTTTTGCCAGGTCCAGGATCTCCCCGTCCGCCCCGAGCCGTGTTTCGATCATCGTGCCCATGACCGGCAAACCGTTCACCTGCTTGCGGAAGATAACACGGGTATACTGCGGGAATTTTTCCTCAACCCTGCCGGTTGTACCATTGTAGGTGTTCCAGAAGACCTGCTGCGATACCTCAAGCCCGGCATCCGGAGGGAGTCCCCCGTAGGGGGCAAGGTCCCGGGCTGCAAGGGCGGGGGCATCACGTTCGGAAGGGATATGCGCCTTCTTCTCCGGGGTCTTTGCTGAACTGAACGAGAGTTTCTTCACGTTCGAGACGCGGTAGGCAGGAACAACCGGAGGCGATGACGGCAGGGCGACTGCAAGGGTTACGGAATTGTTGTAAGCTATGTGCGGATCCGCCAGGGCCGGCCGCGAGAAATGTCCCGGGATTCCCAGCATCCCGGCGCTGACGATCATGAACCCGGCAAGAAAGACGGCGATTACCATGCCCGCTCCCACGTGGATCCATTCGCGTTCGTTCATCTGAGGGTCTGCTCCTTGCGGGATCTCCGGGCCGCCCGGGTCCCTTCCATCTCCGGTTCGGGCGGAACTCCCGGCGGTTTCACCTGCCGGAAGCGGCCCCGGCCCGGTCCGGCTCGTACCTTCCCGCGAGACAGGCGCAGTCTCATGAGGGGTCACTGCCCGGTCGTACCGGTCGATCGCCCGGTCGGTATTACGAACAGGGATCCGGTTGGTGTGGATTTCTCATTACCAAGCGAGATCTTGTATTCAAAGGACTGCGTGTTCTTCGGCATCACCGCAAGCGTCCACCGGCCGGGCCGTCCCTGGGCCGTATACGAGAAGACGTACTGGATGCCTACATCCTGGTACTGCCCGGGCTGGTCGCCGCCCCCGAGATATGGGTCGCTTCCAAGGCCCACCGAGCCCTTGATCACCTTCTCCACGGGAACGAGGGGGATCCTGCCATCGGGCCCGGTGAGCATTGCATCGAACGACGGCTCCGTCCGGGGCTGGTTCCGGGACGCCCCGTCCACCGTCACCGGTCTCATCATGGGCATGGCGGACGTGAGTTCAACCGATATGGGTTCATAGCTTGTGACCGTGAACGTTTTCGAGAAGCCGCCCTTTGGCTGTTTCCAGATCTGGAAGCTGAGCTGGACCCGGCCCTCTTCCATCCGTATGGAGGGATCATCGATGCCAAGATCAATATTCCCGTTGAAATATCCCGAAGCATTCGGGGGCACGCGGACCGTTATGGTCACGGTCCCATTCCGGCCCGGGGCAATTGGCGGGGGCGAACTGATCGTGAACGATTTTGCCGTGAGAGGCGGTTCCTGCGGACCGTAGGGCCCGTACATCATGCTGCTTTCGTCGCCGATCTTCGCGTTAAGGGAAAGGGACGTGCTCCCCTTGTTCTTCACGTCAACCGTGTAAGAGTACTCGTTCCCGGCTTCCAGCTGGTCGTTGATATACAGCGGGGAGATCTGGATCATGGGCGACGAGGCCACGTTGATGTTGAGGTTAAGCGTGTGGATGTAACTCGGAAACGGCGGGGGATATGCAGCGGGATAGGCTTCATCCGTAAACGTGATCATCGAGGAATAGGATCCCCGCAGGGTTTCTGCCGGGACCGTAACCGCCACGGTAAACTTCGCACTCTCACCGGGTGCGATATCGGCATTTACGGGGGTTATGGCAATCCAGGAACTCTCGGCCACATACGGCCCACTGTAGGGTTGCGGCCGGACAACGGGCCGGACATGGGCGGTTTTTGTGTCACGGTTCCGGACGGTCACGGTCATCTCTTTTACCACGCCGGGGTCTGGCATAACGTTCAGGTACGACGGCATGATCTCGAGTTTCGTGTAATTAGCGGTCTCGCTACCCGGTGTCGGGACGGGGAGCACCACCGGGGGGACGGTCATGACAGCAACTCCTGCGCTTCCGGTTGCCTGGCCAACCCCGGTTACTTCGGCGGTGCATACAACCGGAAGAAGCAGTACGAGCGCCAGAAAAACAAGGATAATCCGTGTCGGATATTGTTCCATGAATATACGTCCTTTGAGTTTTAACTATCAAATACCTGTTATATATTATTTCTAGTCCATTCATCTACACGTCCCGGAAAACAGAGCGGGCCTGCCATGCCCCCACAGACGGTATGATCCAAAAGATGCGGGAATGGAGCGCATACGGAAGTTCGATCCTCACGATTCCAAAAAAACGGGAAACAGGCCGCAGGGGGCCCGGGGCATGTACCGGGCCCGGTAAACCCGCCGCATGCGAATGCCGGCCGTAACTATCAGGATAAAATCATAAAAATTATTGAATAGCCACGCTCATGCAACAGTATGGATGACGATCATCTCGCGCTCGTGGTTACCGGCATATTCCTCTTCGCGGTGATGATCTGCTCTCCCTGGTCGGGCCTGATCGACAATGGCTACGTTGTCAGGCCGGCAACGGATGCGGATACCAGGGATGCCACCCCGCTGGAGACCGTTCAGGTCTCGTTCTGGGAACTGCCGCCCCGGATAATGATCAGCTCCGTTCTCTTCTCGGTCTGCCCGTTGCTTGTCTTCCCGGTTGAGTTCTTCTTTTTTTTAAAGATGTTTTCGTATTTCGGGTACCGGAAACTCGCAACCGCAAACATCCTCGACTCGCGGACCCGCTCGCTCATCTATGATGCGATCCGCACGAACCCGGGAGTCCATTTCAATGAGCTTGCCCGGATTGCAGATATGAAACGGGCAACGGTCAGGTACCATCTCGCCTTCCTCAGCCTGACCGGCAAGGTAACCGCGCTCGACACCCGGGGCGATACCCGGTACTTCGAGAATTCCGGCAGGTATTCGGCCACGGAACAAAAAGTCCTGCGGAGTCTTAGGAACTCGCGGGAGAAACAGATCTTCCTCTGCCTCATGGATCAGCCCGCGATGACGAGAAAGGATCTCGTGGAGCACATTGGGATCTCGGGCGCCTCGGTCTCGTGGCACACGGGACGGTTGTCCGACGACGGGCTCCTGACTGTCACCCAGGTGGGGAAATTTACCCGGTACGCAATCAGCCCCGAAGTCCGGCATTCGCTGGAAAAATTTCTCATTCCCCTGCCTGCTGCCACGCGGTACCGACAGACAGGTGCGGCCTGATCCCCCGCAGTATTCAGGCTTTTACGGGAAGAGCAGGATCAGGGCGGCGCCAAAGACCATGAGAACCGCCCCGGTAAGCCGGCGCACCACATCTTTCTCGTGGAAGACGAAGGCCCCGTAGAGGACGATGATGAGGATGCTCATTCGTTTTATCGCGATCACGTACGGGGCGATCTGGGTAATATAGGCCGTGTTGATGCTGACCGCTTCGATGGTTATCAGGAGTCCCACGAGAAGGCCGGCCCCGGCAACTTCCCGCTGGCATACGCGGGATGCGGCTGGCAGCCCGGCAGCGGGGTGGACAAGGGGGCCAGCGGAACAACCGGGCCGGTTCCTGCACCTCCGCCACGCGGCGATGGGGACAAACGCGATCCCGATGAGGAGCATGGTCATGGCTGCCCCAAAGAAGGGATCGGAATTCATCACGGCAATCTTGTCGAAGTTGACGGCAACGGCATAGAGGAATGCAACCGCCAGCATGGAACAAACACCCGGGCTTCTGATCATTGCCCTGAAAGGGTCGCTGATCCGGGTGTGTTCCGCTGCCGTGTTCAGGACATACGAGCCGACAACGATGATGATGATCCCGCAGGTCCCGGCAGCGGAGGGCAGCTCGCCGAGAAACAGGGCCGCTGTCCCGATCAGAAAGAGGGGCGTGAACGAGATCATCGGCACGGCAAGCGAGATATCGGTCGTAGCAAGGGCCCGGAAGGTGAGCAGGGTTGCGACAACGTTGATGGCAGCAGTGGCCGCAATGGCCGGAATAAAGAGCGGGCCAAGAGCGGGAAGACCGTTTGCCGCAGAGACGATGAGGAGGATCGTCCCGGCGCAGAGGAAGCCCGACGCTGCGAGGATGTCGGGATCAACTGTCCTGAGAAATTTCTTGTTGACTATGTAATATCCGGCGTTCGCGCATGCGCCGATTGCACAGAGTGAGGCCCAGAACATAGTTGCAGGAAAGCATTCGTCCGGCAGGGGTTTATTGGTTGCCGGGCGAACGGGACGGGGTGGTTTTTACAGCCCCATGATCCATTCGTCAGTTTTTTGCACTCGGGAAAAGCGCATCTGCTGGGTGATGAGGATGGCCCGGTGGAGGTCGGCGTCCGTGATGCTGCCGGCGGAGTTGGTGACGGAGAGGGTGCCGGTGGCGTCCGCGAGGAAGTTCACGGCATACCCCCGGTGGAAGGCCTGCCGGGCGGTGGTGTCGCAGCACATCTGGGTCATGTAGCCGGCGATGGTGACGGTTGTGATATCCTGGCCCTCAAGCCATTTCTCAAGGCCGGTGCCGGTGAAACTCCCGGGCAGGGTCTTTTCCACCAGGATATCATAGTGCCGGCGCTTGATCTCGTCGTGGAGTTCCCAGCCGTGCGATCCTTTCCGGAAGGCCATAGCTTCCGGCGCCAGGTTCGCATGCTGGATCATTGCGATGGGGACATGCGAGGAGTGTGCCCAGTCCATGGCTTTCAGGATATTCTCAAAGCTTCCCGACGGGTAGGTCACCGGGAGTTTCCCGGTAAAATACTCGTTCTGGACATCGATTACCAGTAGTGCCTGTTTCATGCCGTGTTCAACTCCCGGAATGTGTCCCGGTCCATCTCCATCCGGTAAAAATCCACCATCTTCCCGTGGACTTCCTCGGTGCATTCCCCGGTTCTTTGGAACTTCAGGGACGCATACAGCCGCTGGGCCCGGGGATTGTTCTTCCGGACTATGAGCCGGATCACATCGATTCCCGGATCAGAAAACCCGTGGGCGAGCACAAGGAGCGCGATTATCTTCCCGATCCCCTGCCCGAGTTTTTCCGGGTGGAGCGCGATCCGGAACTCGGCCCGCCGGTCCGGTTCGCGTTCCAGGACCGAGAAGCCGGCGATGATGTCGCCATCCGTTGCGATGAGGATCTCGGTTCCGGGTTTTGACCGGTATTCGTCAAGCCATCCCTCGTCCCGGAGCGCGTAGTCGAGATCCAAGCAGTCCTGCGGGTACGGGGGCCAGTTCTTGATGACCGCAATGTCCCCTTCCCGGATTTTGCGGAGCGCGATCATGGATGATCATACGTATCGTGGGCAGGGGGAAAAAGGTGCCGGGCGCAGATGGCCTGCACCGCGAATCAGACGGAGTCCTCGTTTTCCCCGACCGGGACCGCCGGGTCCAGCCGGCGCACGGTCCCGTATCCCTGCGATATGGACTGGCCGATCCCGAGGTAGTCCGGGATCCGGAGATTTGTTGTGAATTTCCCGTAAAAGACGATAAGGTTCTCCCGGTCGATCCGCTCGCGCCGGAACCGGACTTTCGCTTCGCAGGTGATGGGAACTGCCGGGGTGTAGTCCAGGGATTTTGCGAGCGTTGAGAGGTGCCCGATGAGGATCTTGTGCATGAAGGCGTCGCGCTCGGGCTTGCCCGTGAGGTCGTAGAACTTCTTTGCGTTCTGCTGGCTGAGGGCGAGCCACGAGGTCTGGAACTCGTAGGTTGACGGTTCGTCCGCGATGACGAACTCTTCCTCGCGGACTGCCGGGTCACGCGAGACGATGGTGCAGGTATCCGGCCCGGCGGCGATTGCGGTCCTGCCGGTCGAGAGCTGGTGCAGGAAATCCGCTCCCTGCGCAATCCCGACGGCCATGAGCATGGTTTTGACCTGCTTGCACTGGACGACCTGGTACCGGTGGACAAAACCCTCCCGATCGGTCCGGAGGGCAGCGTATTCCAGTACTTGTTTGTTGAGGAAGGAGCGGAACCCTTCGATGGAGAACCGGACCGGGTTTTCCGGTTCGAGCGTGAGGGTGAAAATGCGGAGATTCATGGGAATGCTCGCGGGATCAGATGCCGGGGGTTGGCGGGACCGGTGCCCCGGTTGCGGATGGCGTTGCCTGTTTTCCGTCAGAGGACGTTGCAGTTGGGGCCGGGAGGATCGTGAACCGCTCAAGTGCCGATGCGGTCTTCGTGCTCTCGGCAATCCCGATGATATAGACGCTGGGTTCGGGCAGCATTACATCCGCCGACCACGTGTTGTTCCCGCAGGTCCCGGGAGCGGGCGTGAGGGAGACCGGGGTCCCGAGCGGGATCAGGGTCGAGCCCTGGCCGGGGGAAAAGATCGTGTACCGCATCTCCTGGCCGGGGGCAACGTTTGTTTTCCCGGTGATCGTGAACTGTTCACCGGCAATACGGGACGGGATGGGATCTATCGTGATCCAGGGAGTCTCATTTCCCTGCGGAGGGCAGGCAGTTGTCGGCGCAGGGGTCGGGAGTACCCGGATCAGGAAGTCCCGCACGACCCCGTAGTCGGAGACGATCCGGTACCGGCCGGCTTCCCAGCCGGCAGGGATGAAGCGATACACTTTCGAGGATTCGCCGGGCGCGAGGATGGTGGCGTTCGAGAAAGCGGGCTCATCGGTTCCCATCTTCGTTGCCCAGGTGCCGTGGCCGGTCTGGAATTTGACGGAGAAGTCCGGATGATCGTTCGGGCTTACCAGGTTCGTCTTCCCGTTGTTCACAACCACGAACTCGACCACTTCGCCATCATTGTACACGTCCGAATCCATGCGGATGGATCCCGAGTTGGCGTCAGGCTGGGCGAGGGTCACTTTGTACAGGGCAACGGACTGGGCCGGGGTCGGGGTGACGTTCGCGGTGGCGTTGGCGTTCGTAAGGGGGGTGGTACAGCCTGCGGTGAGGAGGAGGGCGAATATTATGATTATTGTTCCGTACCGGATCATGGAGAGGTCACCGGAGGATTGGTTGTGGTGGGAGAAAAAGGGAGTGGGGGAGATCACAGCATGACCCCGGGCCTGAAAAATCGTTACTCAGAACCCGCCCATTCTTCCCGGGAGATGTGAGCCTGACGGAGAATCCTTAAGAGGAGATCCACACTGATCTCGGTCCGGTGGGGATTGGGGATGGTAAGAACGAGATCACCCCGGATCAGGTACGGGTGTTTCCCGCCCTTGTACGGACCCTCAAAACCAAATGTTTTCAGTTTTTTGACAAGATCCGCCCATGACAGGGGGGTAATCTTAAGCCCGGACACTTTGATCCAGCCGTACGACTTCTTCAATGGTACAGTTATCAATCGGCGGGATGGAAAGTCCACGTCGCAGCCGGATAATAATCCAGCCATCGATCACTTCCTTCAGGTTCGCCCGGCATTCTTCAAGGGTTTTTCCGGTCGCATAGACCCCCTCCAGTTCCGCTATCTCGCCGTAATAAGGTTCATCGTCTTCGATGAGCTCGTACCGGGCATGTGCAAGGGCTTTTTCAATATATTCCAGGATCATTCTGTCACCATTCTCCGGTAAGGTCCGGATAATCCGACCTGTTCAGGTTGATGTTTGCATGGTCAGCTATTAAATTCTCTTCATATCCAGGGACGGGTACTCATTTTGCGGGGGATGGGGCTTATCAGAAATGTGTTGATCGCGGGAATTCCCGATCAATAAAGGCACTGCACGGTTCATAGTATAAATCGGAGCCCTTCTGCCCGGTCTTTTTTTACCTGAACTTGTGGCACCGACTCCGGTCCGGATTCACGCCAAATTTTTTCCCGCAAATCCACAAAAAATTTTCAACCAGACCCGGCCGGAAATTTTTTCATCGCGATCATGATCGCGATTGAAAATCGTTCGCAGATCAATCAAACCTTGATTTTTATTTTTCCATCAAACCGTGATTGAAAAATTTTCACCAGACCCCAATGAAAAAATTTCAACCGGCCTTTGATTGAAAACGTTGCAGCGAATCCTGGTGAACAGGTATGGCTCTGAAGGCCCGGGACTTGTCCCGGGTGTGAACGTCCGTTCATATGCGTCTCAACAACAAAATGTCCGATATCACCAAAATAGTAGCGGACCAGGTACGATTCGATCTAGCGTAACGCCCTCTTCTCAAGCAGCAGTTCAAGGTAGGAAGCGAGGATAGGTTCGCCGTCTGCCCCAATCTCTTTTGCAATGGTATCTATCTGGACGGACGGATCGTCGGTTTCGTTTGCTACGATGACTTCGATCTCGGCAAAGGTCCCGAGTTCGTCAACGGTATCGAGGCAGATGGATGCAGTCCCGAGCTTGTAGTTCTCCCGCCACTTGTTCACGTCCGTTGTTTTGGTAAATCCCAGCCGGAGGAGCATGGTCTCGAATACCGTGCCGGACTCAACGGCAAAATTGAGTTCCTCGCGGGCCTTGAGCCCGAACTTCCTGAGTTTGGGCCCCTTGTAGGTGACAACGGCATGATCGTCGGTATATCTCACCCGGATCGCCTCGTCGGTCTTACCGAAATCCCGGTGGGGTGCATTGTAATAGATATCGTGTTCGTGGACTTTCCCGGTGAATACTGCGTTCTGTGAGGTCAGCCGTTCGCGGACTGAATCGAGCGAGGGGACCCTGACTTTGAGTTCGACTTCCAGCATGGTTGTGCCACACTTTTATCTGTCTTCATTGCGACTTAATATAGTCAGGTGAATCATGGCAATTAAAGAAGGAGATTTTATCCGGCTGAGCTATAATGGCACAGTGAATGGTAGTGTTTTTGATACCACTCATGAAGATGAGGCCAAGAAAGCAGGAATCCACAGCAAGAATGCGATCTACGGCCCTGTCACGATCTGTGTGGGCCAGAAACACGTGATCCTCGGACTTGACGAGGAGCTTGTCGGCAAGAAAGCCGGCGCGGAAGGCACGGTCACGGTCGAGCCCGCGAAGGCATTCGGGGAGCGCGACCCCAAGAAACTCCAGTCTTTCCCGAAGAACAAGTTCTCCGAGAAACCCGTCCGCGGTATGCCCGTAAAGATGGAAGAACTGGGCGAAGGAACGGTTGTCGATGTCATTGGCTCCCGGGTCATTGTCGACTTCAACGCCCCGCTCGCAGGCCAGACTCTTACGTACGCTTACAAGATCGAAGAGAAGGTTGCTGAACCTCTCGACCAGTTCAAGGGCCTTGTCCGCCTCTATGCCGGCAGGGAAATGGAGGTCGCAATGGATGGCGGTATTGCCACGGTCACCCTTCCCCCGGGCATCAACTACGACCGCCGGTGGCTTCTCTGGCGTGGCCGGATCATCCACGAAGGTTTCGAGCTGATCACGGGCATCTCCGAGATTACGCTTGTTGAGACCTTCAAGAAACCCGAAAAGAAAGAAGAATAATTCATTCTCTTTTTTAGTTTTTTTTGGATCTTCTGGACCCGATTCCGTTTTCCTGACGGAACCGGATAAATTACTTTTTTAAGAACATAACCGTAATATTCAGTATGGACAAATCATCCGGGATATTATCTCTCTTACTGGTACTCCTATTTGCCGGAGTCCTCATTATGGGCTGTTCCAGCAGCGATTCTTCCTCCACTACAACTGCCCAACCGAGTGTTACGGCAACGACCGCTTCTTCGGCGGCCCTGTACTCTGCCGGGGATATTGTGAAAAACCCGAAATCCACTACCACGTCGGCCCTGCTCATCATCAGCTTTGATGCCGGTAAGGATATGTACGAACGGGCGTATATTTACCCCAACAACGACGGGAGCTGGGGTTACCGCATTGATTCCAAGACCGAGAAGATAAGCCGGTCGGTTATTGAAAAAGTATACACGCAGAAAGTGGGATCAAAAACCGTATCGGCAGTGCCGATCAGCACTCCGACGCCGATAGCAACGCCAACTCCTTTCCCCACGACCCAGGCCACTGCCACCAGTACTGCAACCGCAACTGCGACGACAAGTTCGTTGTCGGCTCCCCATGTGACGGGTATAGAGCCCGATAACGGGAAAGCCGGGACAACCGTATCGATAACCGAACTGCGGGGAACCAATTTCCAGTCGAATTGCTCGGTAGCCCTGGTAAAATCCGGAAGTTCGAATATTGTTGCAACCAATGTGATTGTTTCAGCGTCCGGTGTTATTTCCTGTACCGTTATCCTGCCCTCCGATGCGTCGCTGGGTCCCTGGGGCGTTGTGGTGACGAACCCTGACGGACAAGCCCACGAGTATAAAAACGGTTTTACGATACGCGAAGGCAGCACTTCACAAACAACTGCAACAGCCACAACAACGACATCATCATCATCATCGACAACGACAACTACGGTGAAAACTGCGACATTGACTTCTGTATCTCCAAATATAGTAGCCACTGGTGGATCAGAATCATTAAGCAAACAACTGGTAATTACCGGCACAAATTTTGAATCTGTTGCAAATATTAAATTGACAAAAAGCGGGAGCAATACAATCTCCGGACAAAGCTACTGGGCTCAGTCTGGGACAAATGCACAGGCTAACTTTGATTTCCCCGCAGGATCCAATGGCCAATGGACTGTTACCGTTGTGGATTCCAGCGGAAATGTTCTTGCGTCCCTTTCAAACGCGTTGACTGTCAATTAATTACCCGGAAAATCTCTCTTTTTCAGATAATAACAATTAAAACCGAAGATTATTGCTGAAACTCGTGTTGGAAAATTGTGCGTGAGATCTCATTATTGGAAACAATTGTTTGCCAGGGCACCACCATTTTACATCCAGCGCCTCCTTAAAAAAAATGAGCAGGGTCTGGTTGATCTGCTCACGATTTTCAGGAAGGGTCCCCCCCAAAAAATTGAGAGGGGGCTGCCCTGAAATTTTCAAGAGGGGTCCCCTTGAAAATTTTCGAGAAGGGGATGGTTGATTTTTCGGATTTTCTTTCGACGGTGATAAATCATCATGATTTTACATCGAGAGAGATCCGGTTATCTTTTTGCACCCGGGGGCTCCTCAAAATTTTTAAAGTGGGGGCTTCTTAAAAATTTTTGAGAAGGGGGTTGTAGATCCGTTCGCAGGTCTTGAGAGGGGTCTCCATGAAAATTTTTGAGAGGGGGGTAGTTGATTGGCTAACAGGTTTTGAAGGAAGGGCTTACCAGAAATCCCGGATATTCCAGATAAATATGAAAGAAATCTCCCTAAAAAATCATTCTCGCTAACCGTGACCGGTTCATACAATTTGTCTGGAGCAAGGTTCTCCATGAAAATCCCTGCATCTTCTGGAAATGATGATGGGGGTTGATATCCCCATACCCCTGGGAGCAAGGGACGCCGCCGCCCCCGACGGGGCGTCCCCTCGGCGGATCAATGTGTGGAAAATAAATTTGCCCCGCCGTGTTTTAAAAGACGCCCTGATACGGGAGTTCTCAATAATATCCGGTTTTTATTCTCGTGGTCAAGGGGTGAACCCGGGTTCATGTGCGTTTCACCAGGGTGAAAATAACACATCGTTAACGGGCAAGATTATACCGGAGCAGTGCGGCAATCCCGCCGAGTGCAACGAGCCGCTCACCGGGTTCGAAACTGGATGAGAGAACCACGATGGCCGCCCGCATGGCTTCGGCCTGTTCGATGAGTCGGGTGATCTCCAGGTCCCGAAGGAGAGTGTCGGCTATCAGGACCTGTTCAACAGCGCCATACCCAATCGCTTCCTGCACTTCCTTCAGGCCATAGGCAACGGCCCCATCCTGCGAGATCCGGAGCAGGACCTCGTCCATCATCCGGACTTCGCGGGAGAGCTGGAGATCCTCGATCAGCTTGTCGAGCGCTCCTTTGCCAATCACTTCCTGCACAGCACCCCGGCCTATCCGCCGCGTCTCGACAACAACGGCCTTCTCCATGAGCGGGCCCGACCGGTTCTTTGCAAACTTTACAAAATCGTCCTTGATGAAACCCGGGCCGGCAATGATCAGCGGCCCGGAGATATCGGCGATATGCGCGAGCACCGTATCGAAGAACCCGGATCGCGATTCCGTCTCCGCACCCTTGCCGCTACCGCTCGTGAGGGTTATGATACTCTCCGGGCCGTACTGCCGGAGCCGGAAGAGTTCCCCCTCCCCCTCTTCCATGGTGAGTATGTGGATAACCCCGTAGACCGATGCTTTGACCGCCCGTTCGATCCGTTCGAGTTCGAGCGTTCTCCAGTGCTTGATGACCGAGATCTCATAGCCGGTCTCCACGTTGATCGTGTGGAAAGCCCCGGTATCGACCCCGTGCTCGATGATTCCGGTCAGCCGGAGCCGGATGCCGTGCTCGGAGAATTCCAGCCGTTCGATCCGGACTCCGAGACGGACCGGGCGTTTCTCCACTTTCTCCGGCCGGATCTTGTCGCCGGCAGTGTCAACGCTCCGGAAGGTCGTGGCAAAGACCAGGTCGCCGGGACTGATGATATGCTGGAGGTGCCAGAGATCATCGATACTTTCCGGCAGCAACCGGATCTCGCGCTCGTTTCCCCGCAGTTCGCCGTACTCAGCCTTCATGGTGCCCTGCAATATCCGAACCGCCGGGAGGAACAAATGCAGCCACCGCTTCGGTGTTGAGGATGTTTTTCAATGCCTTGAGTTCATCGTCGGCAAATTTTTCCTTGAGGATCCGGAGGCCTTTCTTTGCCACGTCGTTTGGTTCGAACTGTCCCGGCTTGAGTTCGATAAAGGACCGGGTTCTTTCTTTGATGACCGAAGGCGGCCCGCCGATTACCACGGTGTTCGGCTCGATCATGATCCCGATCCCTACGGCAAGCGGCACGTTCCGGTAATACGTTCGCTCTCCCCTGACAATGAACGAGCCCCGGGTGACGAATTCCCCGGATTCGGGCGTCTTGCTCACCTGCGATGGGAGGGCGCTGTATACATCGGCCGAGAAGTGGCCGCTCCGCCAGGCTCCCGAGTACGATGCAGCGAACTGGGCTACTTCGTCCATGCGCCCGGTCTTCCCCTTGACGATCACGACACTGGCGCCGTGCACGTCAGCGTGCACGAACAGGTCACCCCCGGCCATGTATTTTTTGACCAGCTCCTCGTTCTGCCCGGCATCCCTGCCGCCAAGGACAACAATCCCGTCGCTCGTGATAAACCACCGGAAGCGGTGGTACCAGAGTTTCTTGAGGGGAACAAATTCACGGCGCTGGGGTTTTTTGACCGCCACTACCGCCCGTGACATAGCCACAAGCGCACCCTCTTTCTTCTTCTTGAATTTCTTGATGATATCGTAGTACCGGCCGGCGTTCTGCTCAACGCCATCGTGGACAAAGATCTTCACTCGTTTCCCGATATCCACTTCCACTGCCGCATCTTCGGGAAAGAACGCTACGATCTTCTTTGCATCCCCCGATTCAGCCTGCCGGAGATGTGCCTCGATCTCCTGCCACGAAAGCTTTTGGCTGGCGGCATCAAGCGTGGTGATCAGCCGGCTGATGAGCTGGTAATTCTCGTAAATGGCGTTGACGATCTCTTCGGTATTTTTTATTGTCTTGTCGAACTTCTTGAGCGCTGCTTCCTGGTGGGTGCGGATACGATCCTCTTTTGCGATCTTCGGCCTCGAAGACGACTTCTTCTCTTTCCTGGTGAGCGGATAGAATGCTTCCAGGGCTTCGGAGAACGTGGGAAATGACGTGACCCCGACCCCGCCCCAGAGATCGATGGGCTCGCAGTGCTTTGCCGCGATGACCGGGGATGGGGACTCAAGAACCCGGCCAAAGAGCGCCTGGATGGATCGGGAAATCGTTTCCGGGTCAGCCGATGCAGCAGGAATGGTCTTCTCCTGGCCTGCTTCCCGGCAGATATACTCGGCATACATCCCGCCAAGCATACACCCGATGGCAAGGGCCCGGACCACGTCGCGGTCATCGTTCCTGAGCACCCCTGCAAGGATTTCTGCCGAAGCCGTCGGATCCGAACTTCCCAGGGAGTACTGGGCACCGGGTATGATCTCCCGGTCCTTGAACCGGTGGTGCCTGAGCGGCTTTACGATCCGGTAATTCTCATCGGCCAGGATAATATTGCCCTCATCGAACAGCTCCAGGATAAGGTGGTACGTGGTAGTGCCTTTCCCCACATCGAAGATGAGGATGCGTTCAAGCCCGTGCTGGCGGATCGCGAGCACCTTTCCCCCGGAGAGATATTTCCGGAGCAGCATGGCATACTGCGGGGGATTTTTCGGGGGCTCAGGGAGTTCTGTTACCAGGTGGGCCCGTCTTCCCGCTTCGATGAGCAACTGGTACCGTTTCTTGTTCTCGCCATTGAGGCGGATCGCGAGCGTCCGGGTGTCGAACTGGTATACCTTGTCGATCCAGAGCGGCAGCTTGCCCGACAACTCGGCAGTCATTGCCTTAACATCGATCCCGCTCATTCCCTGTTCGGATGCCATAGATCTACAATTTACAGAACATCGGGCATGTGCGCTTATACTGCATGCCCAAATGTGTCTGTTTCCTCAGGATGTATACGGCAGGCGAATATCTTAATTTGCTGGTACCGGCCAACAAGGCCCCATTCGCGCTTTGGAATTACCGTCGGATCCCGGCCCTGGTTTTCTCATACCGGGTCCTTATCGGATGGCAGAAGAAAATACCGGTTATGAAAAGCAAGGTTTAATGTGGAAGAATATTACTTTAAAGGTATGCCATTACGTTCATCGAAAATGCTTTTTATTATTTCTTCCTGTATTGTGCTCATCCTTGTTGCCGGGTGCACATCACCGGCCACAACAACCCCGGTCACTCTGACCTCCACGCCGACCGTGGCACCAACGGCAGCGCCCACAGCGGTTGCAACCACGGCCGCCCCTGCTACGGTTGCGACCACGGTACTGCCGGTAACAACGGTGACGACCCCAACCGCAGATCCTATCCTTCATCGCTGGATACGGGCTATCTCCGGAACAAACCCCAAAAAAGGGTATGAGTACAAATTCTATCCCGACGGGACCGTGATTTATAATTACGGGTCCACAAAGGAAGTATCCTCCAATCTCGTTATCCAGACCCCGGCCGATACCAGCGCATCCGGAACATGGACAAAACTGGGCGAGAACAAATATATTGTAAAAATACTGCCAACGGGAACAACCGGCGCACAAATCGTTGAGGAATATACACTTGTGCCGGCACACGAGGATCCCGCATATCCCGGCGTAATCATAAAGGATCACATCGAGAGCAAGCAAGAGACGGACCAGATCAACAAGGGGCAGACCCGGCTCTCGGACGAGATGTACTATCCGGAGAAAGCGAAGATTGACTGATTGCGTAATAGCTTGAGTGGGATTTTTCCCCTTTTTGGAAATGCCCGATGACGAAGGGGAGGATCTCCCCCTCAAACTGCCCCTGAGCTATAACGGTAAATGGGAGCAAAGACCGGATATAACCACGCAATCAATGAGTACAATACTGCGATGAGCGTGTCGGGCCCGGCAATTCCCGGCGTTATTGGCGTGCCCTTGTTTTTCCGGTCCGGGACCGGTGCCCTCGTGATAATTCCCGCGCCGATCTGGTGGTCATCGGGATTTTTGCACGGGCTTTTAGTACCATTACCTGGAGGAAAGCGGGCCGGCGAACGGGATGTCTCCTGACGGGCATCCGATACTAACTTACATATGGCTTGCGCACTAAAAATTATGACTACTGGTGTTGAGGGATGAGCGAAGAAATCATCGAAGAACAGCCTGTTCTCACGAAAAAACAGAAAACCAAGCAGGATAAACAGGCAGAACACATTGCCCGCATCAAGCGGACGCTTGTTGCATCCTTCATAGGAATTTTTACCGGGGCTCTCTCCTATTATATTGGCGGTGCCCCGAATGCGGCAGGTATCCAGAACGATGGGCTCCTGGGCTTCATGCTCATGCTCGCAGGTATTGTGATCCAGAAGCACATCTTCATCTTAAGCGGCATGGATACCAGCAAACTCGGCGGCAAAGACTGGTTCTACCAGGGATTCATGACCTTTGCCTTCTGGTTCATGACCTGGACCATTTTGCTGACGGCAATACACGCGTAATCTTTTTTTGTGGTCTCCATGAGAATAGCAATTGTCCATAAAGATCGCTGCCATGCCAGGAAGTGCGGCAAGGAATGCATCATCTATTGTCCCCGGGTAAGGACCGGCGATGAAACTGTGATCATCGGGGCCGAAGGAAAAGCGGTCATCTCCGAAGAGCTCTGCGTTGGCTGCGGGATCTGTATCAAGAAATGCCCGTTCGATGCGATCGACATCGTCAGTCTTCCCGAAGAACTCGAGCATCCCACCCACCGGTATGGCAGGAACGGGTTCGCTCTTTACGGTCTCCCGATCCCGGTCGAGGGAAAGGTCACCGGTATCCTCGGGGCAAACGGTATCGGGAAAAGTACTGCCGTCAAGATCCTCTCCGGCCAGCTCCGCCCCAATCTCGGGAATTTCGACAACGAGGTTGCCTGGGAAGAGATCCTGAAGCAGTACGCCGGCACCGAACTCTTTGATTATCTCCAGACCGTCTCCAAAAAGACCCTGAAGATCTCGTCCAAACCCCAGTATATCGATTACATCCCGAAGGTTTTCTCCGGCACGGTCCGCAACCTTCTCAAAACAACGGATGAACGCGGCAGGTTGTCCGAGATCCTGCCGGTGCTCAAGCTTGACGGGATCCTCGACCACGAGATCACCACCCTCAGCGGCGGGGAACTCCAGCGCGTGGCAATCGCCGCGTGTCTTGCCCGGGATGCCGAGCTCTATTTCCTCGATGAGATCACCCCGTTCCTGGATATCTACCAGCGCATTGCAGCTGCAAAACTGATCCGGGATCTTGCCACCGAACGCCCGGTCGTCATCGTCGAGCACGACCTGGCCATCCTCGACATGCTGGCGGATACTGTCCATGTCGGGTACGGCAGGCCGGCGGTTTTTGGTATCATCACCCGTCCCAAAGGTGTCCGGGTGGGTATCAACCAGTACCTGGAAGGATACCTTAACGAAGAGAATGTCAGGTTCCGGGATACCCAGGTGGTTTTCGAGAAACGCGCACATGACAAAGGGTCTCACCGCGAAGATCTCTTCATCATTCCCGCAATGACCAAACAGTATGAATCGTTCCACCTGACGGTTTCCGGCGGGACGATCCGGTCCGGTGAAGTGCTCGGTATCGTCGGGGCAAACGGCATGGGAAAAAGCACGTTTGCAAAACTCCTTGCGGGAGCCGAGACCCCCACGACCGGCGCCCTTGAGACGTCCCTGCGGATCTCCTACAAACCCCAGTACATCAAGGCGGACACCTCCGACAGCGTGGAGATGTACCTGCGCCGGTGCACGACAAAGTTCGATTCGTCCATGTACCAGCACGAGATCCTTGAGGCTCTCACCCTCGCCCCGATCCTCCAGTCCCCGGTCGATGCCCTCAGCGGCGGGGAACTCCAGCGCGTGGCAATCGCCGCGTGTCTCTCGAAGGACGCGGATCTTTATATCCTGGATGAACCCAGCGCTCACCTGGATGTCGAGCAGCGTGTCAAGGTAACCCGGATGATCAAGCACCATGCCGAGGGACGGGAAGCCGGCATCATGGTGATCGACCACGACATCTACTTAATCGACATGATCAGCGAACGCATCCTTGTCTTTGAGGGAGAACCCGGCATACGGGGCACTGCGGCCGGTCCTTTCCGGATGCGGGATGGCATGAACCGGTTCCTCAAAGAACTGGATGTCACGTTCCGCCGCGACCAGAGCGGGCGGCCGCGAATCAACAAACCGGAGTCATTCCTTGACCGGGAACAGAAAAGCCTGGGCGAATATTATTACTATGCCCAGGATGAATCGTAATATTCCTTTATCATACATTTTAATATTTTAACATGCCATTTTCCCTATATGCGGGGAGAGAAGTTATCGGATGCAATAACATACGATAAGCTCCACCTTTTGAAGCGGGATTTTGACGGGTACATCGAACGCAATACCGTAAAAGTGGATGCCAACCTGCCGGTTTTTTACGGGTATGTCATTTCCGCGCTGGAATCGTCCTTCCCGAACATCCCCAGTGATGCTTACGATGAATTCCTTGACAGCGTCACCTTCAAGGTCCTGGATGCCAGTACGAATTCCGGGGATTTTGAATTTATCAAAAAAGTGATGGCCAATGCCATCCGGTTCAAGAAGAACAAGGATGCAGAGCAGGGCATCAATATCGTTGTCGGGCTCAAACTTCTCAAAAGCGGAGACTGTATCCATGCCCTCAATTACCTGAAAAAATATGCAACGCTCGATGCCAAGCTCGGAACTGCCGTAGCATACTGCTATTATGTTCTCTCCCTCCGGGAATTCAAGGCGGGCGATCCCAGCACCAAGAATCACCGGCCCGGCGAGATGGAACTCTTTGCCCGGGAACTGATGCTCACTCTTGCCAAGGGGCAGCCGCCCGTGAACCAGCTGCCCCAGCTGGAACTGGACGATCCAGCATTCCTGGAAAAGATCTTCTGGCAGATGGTAGTTGTTGCCCTTGAATGGTTCCCCAGCGAAAAATGGTTTGTGGAGATCGGGCTCAAAAATGCGGCGCTTACCGGTAATGCCGAGATGCGGAAACGTTTTCTCGATATGGGTGCGGAGCGGTTTTACAATGATATCCATTTCCTGCGCGAAATGTACTATTACAAACTGGAAAACCGCGATGCAGCCGGAGCTGCGGGGATCGTGAACCAGCTCCTCAAACAATACCCTGATCAGCTGGAACCCGTCTACCTGGGACTCAAGCTCTCCCTTCTCACGAACAAGAAGATAACCTATCACAGTTTCAGGAAACTGGCCATCACCCGGGGTATGCCCTCGCATATCGTTGAACTCTTCGACTTTGCGTTTGATCTTCTCAGCCATGAGCAGAAAGAAGCATTAAACCGGCTGAACGATTTCGAAACGGAATATCCCCGGTTCAAATATTATGCGACTGCCCTCCGGTACCTGGCAGGGGATTTGACTTCTGTTGAGGATCTCCGGGTGAAGAAGGCAAGAAAGACGCTCCTCGATTCGATCGACTTCTTCTGTCTTGAAGAGTTGAACCGGAAAAAAGTACCTGAGTTCCCCGCTCCTGCCCGGTGAGGTTTTCATCCCTCTCTTGCGGGGATCGCGTACCGCGTCATCAGGAAATTATTTTTATGCCAAACAGGCCGGATATGGTGTTAATAATGCCGATTATGGGATCAAAAACCGAGCTGTTTTTCATGCCCTGGCCTGGCGGGGAGCTTGCGGGCGTTGCCGGGATACGTTCCAATGTGCCTGCCGGAGGTATCTCCGGTGGAGGAGTCTGAACCTGGGACTGGTCCGGAACTGGTGTCACGAGTTCGATATTAATATAATTTTCCGGTGCCAAATCCGCATAATAACCAACGTACCCCGACGTGGAAAACCATGCCCGGTTCAGGGTGTCGACAAATACGGTCCGGACCGCCGGCGATGTGCCGATGCCTTCAAACCGGGTCAGGTGCCGGTAAACCGCATTGTTTCTCCAGATAAACAGGCCGTCATCGGTAGCAATAAACAGGTTCCCATCCGGGCCCGCCGAGACATCGTTTATTCCGATCCCAAACGGAGCAAGATCCGTATTTGTCAGAATGGGGACAAAACCGGTATCCGCTCCATAATGAACAATCGAGGATTTATCAAAGAAGTAAACCCCGCCCTGGGGATCGCGCCGGATGTGATCCATCTGGCCGTAGGGGGTATTTTTCCCGGCAAGCATCTCAAACCGGATGGGATCTGCGGGCGACCGGATGATCCATAATCCCTCATTTCGTGTTGCGATTACCATGGCATTGCTTGCCGGATCCACAACCATGCTGTCAATCTCATAAAAACCCGGTCCTCCGGGTGTCATCGGCTGGAACCAGGTCCAGGTTCCTGCATGATACCGGTGAATTGCGGCATTGCCGGTTGCAACCCACATGTCGTCTCCCCAGCGCTGGAGGTCGTTGATGCGGAGATCTTTTAAGATCTGCTGGTCCCGGATCGTCCGGTAATCCCTGCCATTGTAGATCTGGATCCCGCCTGAATATCCCAGCCAGAGATTACCGTTCGCATCGTACTCTGTTGCGGTAACGTAATCGTCCATGAGACCTGCCGATATATTGTTGAGATCGATATGGCGGGTCTCCCAGGTACCATTGTAACGGGAGAGGCCAAAGGCTGTTGCGAAGAGGATATCCTCCCCATTCGGCCCGTTGATCTGATCCATGACCTGGGCGGAATGGATCATGCTGGCAGTCGGGATGAACATCTGGATCGTGTACGGGAGGGGTGATTCCACCGGTCCAGATGTGGATAACACTACCGGCGAACCTGACCCGTCTGCCGCAACAGGGTATATAAAAAAAATCAGGATCAGGATAAAAGCGAGAGGACTACAACTCACCGGTCGTGCCATCCGCTCTCCTTATTGCAACCTTTCCATTATTTCCCGGGAAGAATGTTACGGACCTGCCGCATTTGCCGCCAACATCTTCTTTCATAAGCCGGATACTGTGTTCTTTTAAGAGTGCCCGTATCTTGTCCGCGTTTCTTTCGCCGATGTTGAGGTTCGCCCCGAAATATTCAAACATGCTTGCACCCCCGGCCATCTTGGCCACCAGGGACCGGTTCTTACACCCCAGCGCATTGAGTTCTTTTAAGAGGAGCGGGACTGCGGTATCGGCGTACTTGCCGGGACGGTCTTTTCTTCCTGCACTTTCCGGGAGCATGATATGAACCATGGCCCCGATCTTGAGCGAGTCATCGTACAGGGTGAGGCCGATACATGAACCCAGGCCAATGGTCATCATGGGGAATGAACCTACGCGGTATTCTCCAATTCCAATCATTGCTGTCTGTTCATGGGTATGCGGGTCGGGCATTGTGTTCACAACGGGATTAAACGCCTTTCATCATGTTTTCCATCAGTTCGACAATATGTGCGAGAGTGCTGTTCTCGGGCATCATGATTATATCGCTGTCAATTTTATGTTCTTCGCAGACCAGTTCGGTGGAGAAGAGCAGGACCTCATCGATCTCCTCGCCCATCTGGGCAATAAGGGATGACATTGCGGCATGGGCCATATCGATACTTAACGAGGGTGGGGAGGGGAGCATAATGAAACCCAGCAGTTCAGCGGTTGCATCCAGGAAGGCAGAGACCATGATATTGCCCACTTCGAGAAGTGCGCTCTCGTCCATCTCGTTCATCGGGCGGTTCATGTCGGTTAACCCGAGCATGGTATTGGTGAGGCGGATAGCCGATTCGCGGGATATGTAAAATATGATATATCCCCCGTGCGGAATCTCTCCCTGAAGTTCAAAGGCTACCATTGCAGCGGATTCTTCCCCCATATAGGAGCCAAGCTCGGAGATATCGATCGCCTTGATTGCCGGTACACTCATCTCGACTGCACTACCCAGCATCTGGGATAAGGTAGTCGCGGCGTGAGCGGCTCCAATATTTCCAAGCTCCTGGATTGCATCCGTCTGGACTGTTGATAGTTTCATTTTCTTCTCCTACACCATCGTATTTACATCGAGGACTGGCACGACTTCGCCATCTCCAAGGATGGTAACGCCACTGACCCCCCGGGTATTGCCGATGAACCGGCTCAATGGTTTTACCACGACTTCCTGTTTTCCTTCGACAAGATCCACGGGTATACAGCATTTTCTTTTCTGGTACTGGACAACGATGAGAATTTCACAGATGCTGGAGGCACCTACCATCTCGTTCAGCCACATGATCTGGAGTACTTCGTCCCGTAGCAGGATCGCTTCTCCTTTTCCGATGTGGTGGGTGGAATCGCGCTTGAAATTGGCGACTTCGACTATGCTGCTGATCGGGATGCCCAGCCGTTTCCCGTTGATTTTGACGATCATTACATCGACGATTGCCATGGTGGGCGGCAGCAGGAGTTCAAACCGGCTTCCTTTTCCGGGGGTGGTCTCCACCCGGATGGTTCCCTTGAGGGCTTCGATGGAGCGTTTGACTACGTCGAGCCCGACACCGCGCCCGCTGATGTCCGTTATCTTGTCGGCAGTCGAGAAGCCCGGTTGGAAGAGCAGGTCAATGGCCTGGTCTACCGTGAGAGTATCCGCGGTCTCCTGGGTGATCAATCCCTTCTCGACCGCTTTTGACTTGACTTTTTCCACATTGATCCCGGCACCGTCATCGATAAGTTCGATGATGACATTGTCGCGGTCGCGGTGAGCGGAAAGTTTCACGTAGCCTTTGCGGGGCTTGCCGGCTTTTTCCCTTGCCTCTGGAGACTCAATACCGTGGTTGACGGCATTTCGTATGAGGTGGAGCAGGGGATCATTAAGACCATCCATCACGCTCCGGTCAAGTTCTGTTTCACCACCCTCAATAACAAATTCAACTTCTTTCCCGTCATACTGGGCAACATCGCGGACTACCCTGGGAAGGCGGTTGAATATCTGGTTTAAGGGGATCATCCGGATGATCATCATCAGGTTCTGGAGATCCGATACCGACCGGTCAACCATGCCGATAGCTTCATCCATCTCCTTGATCTTGTGCTGTTCGGCTATCTGTTTGAGCCTGCCCCGGTTGATGACGAGATCCTCAACCAGGTTCATGATATGGTCGAGCTGGTGGATATCCACCCGTAGATTTTTGATTTCGCGGTTCTTGTCCGGTGACGATGCCTGCTTCTTATCAACGTCCGGTCCTTTCTTAGCTTCGCCCGGTGCATCTGCCACCGGGATCTCTTCTTTTATAACGGGTTTTATCTCGACCGATGCTATCTCCGTTCCCGAAGCGGCGGTTTTCAGGGCATCTTCACCGGCATCGCTGCCGATCCGGAGATCGAAACTGCCTTCGAATTTCCCTTCGTCAATAGCCTCTTTTGTGGGGTTTATTGACAGGATGGTTCCTAAGTCTTCGAGATTGCCGATGGCGAGCATTGCACGCACATCTTTCATCATGCACTCGCTTGCCACCGTAATATGCATATCATATTCCGGCATACCGGAGGATTCGATGGATCCTTCGGGGTCATCGCCAGCTCCATCCGGTGACAGGGCCGGGGTGGTTACCTGATCTTTGGTTTTTCCCGTTGCCCCCCCGCTCCTGCCGAGCCAATTCTTGAGGGCATGGACCTGTTCATCGGGATTTTTGGATGATGTGTCCCCGCCGGCTTCAACATCATCGATCATCTGTTCCAGGACATCAGAACATGCCAGGAGAAGATTGCCCAGTTCCTGGGAGATCTCTGCACTCCCGCTCCGGACGAGCTGGAACACGTCCTCCATTGCATGGCAGAGCCGTTCCATATCGGCAAAACCCATGGAGGCAGAGGCGCCTTTTAAGGTATGACACGAGCGGAAAATTTCATCGATTGCATTCTGGTCGACACCTTTTTCCAGGATCAACAGGTTTTTTACCAGGTTTTCATGATTCTCGCGTGACTCTGCGACAAACAGTCCCCGGTAAGCCTCAAATTCACCCATGTGAATCCTCCATCTGCCGAACTACCCGTTCGATCTCTTTTGCCAGTTTTGTCAGCGGAAGCACTTTGTCTACGGCATTATGCTGGATCGCGGATCTGGCCATTCCGTATACAAGACAATCCTTCTCATCACAGATAAGGCTCACCCCGCCCGCTTCCTTGATGGCATGAGCCCCCACACCGGCGTCGTTACCCATCCCACTGAGAATTACGGAAACGATGTTCTTGCCGTACACGTGTGCCGCCGATTCAAAGGTCCTGTCGACTGCAGGACGGACTCCATGCAGGGGGGGTGAATTGGAGTGGACAATGCGACCGGTCATCTGCTTGTTTCCTTCCATGACACCGCTGACAACCGTATGTACACCGGCTTTCGACAAAAGGATCTTTCCCGTTTCGACGAGATCCCCATTCTCCGTCTCCTTTACGGGCATGGATGCGATGCGGTTGAACCGTTCTGCAAGGGCAGCGGTGAAACCTGTTGGCATATGCTGGGTCACAATCACTCCCGCCGGCAGGTCAGCCGGCAGGGCCGCGAGAAGCGTATCGAGCATGGGCGGGCCTCCTGCCGATGAACCTATCAGTACAACCCGTTCTGCGGAGCCGGTTGACATCGGCGCCTTCCGGGGTGTAGTGGTGGCGATGAGGGTTACAAGATGCTTGATCTTCGAGACCAGTTCCTGCTCGATTTCCCGGACATGCGGGATATCTTTTGGTTTGAGCATGAAGTCATCCGCACCGAGCCGGATAGCCTGGTAGGTCATCTCCGCATCCTTCGAGGTAAGAGAACTCAGCATCAGGATTTTCGGGCGTTTCTTGACTTTCCTGAGTTCTTCAAGAACCTGGATCCCGTTCATTTTGGGCATCTCGATATCGAGAGTAACCAGGTCCGGACTAAGGCTTTCTATTCTTTCCAGAGCATCAATTCCGTTCGATGCAGTTCCCACTACCTCGATCGAAGGATCCTTGGTTACCATATCCCGGATGACCGTGCGCATGAACACGGAATCATCAACAATGAGTACCTTTACCATGGCGTCAGGTTGCGAGAACGTTTTTGACTTCCTCAAGCACTTTTGGTGCCTGGAACGGCTTGACGATATAGCCCTTGGCTCCGGACTTGATGGCAAGTTTTACCATCTGTTCCTGTCCAACGGCAGTACACATCACAATACGGGCACCAGGATCAACTGCTTTGATTGCCTTTAATGCCTCAATCCCATTCATCTTAGGCATCACAACGTCCATGGTGACGAGATCCGGTTTCAGTTCCTTGTATTTTGCTACGGCCTCTTCACCGTCTCCTGCTTCGCCGGCTATGGTATGTCCGCCGGAGAACAGGATGTTCTTTAGAAGTGTTCTCATGAAGAGGGTATCATCCACGATCAGAATCTTTCCCATTGACGATCAAATATGTGATTGGTAAACCATTGCATAAAACTGTATGGGAAAAAAGGAAAAAACGACTCAGTTGGTCTGAGATTTCGTGGCATCCGAAATATACCGGACACCTTTGGTGGTCAGCTGGACTTCCCGCCTGATGGTAACCACTTCAGCAAGCCCCAGCTTGAGTACTTTGTCATAAATTGCATCCAGTTGCTTATGGGGAATGTTGAGCATGTTCTCAATTGCATGGGAATCCATCCCGGAGTAAATGAGCATCGCAACCTGCTGGTCGACGCCGTCCAGCTCGGTTCCCTTCATGTCCATACCTTTTGTCGTATCTTTAAGGAAATTGTAGAGAACCTGGAGGGTCGAGAGCGGACAGAGCACGAGGCTTGAGACAACTTCACCGGATTCGAGGTGATCGATCCTCACCACTTCAGTGGGTTTTCCCTGTACATCCCTTTTCGTCAGTTCGATTGCGGCAACATCCGTTACCGGGACGCATATCTGTTTTGTTGCACTCACGAACCAGATCCCGCTCTGGACCACAACCACGCTTCCTTTCTCCCATGCAGCGTCCTTGATCATTACCCCGCCACGTATTGCAGGGGACATGAAATACGCCATCAGGCGGTACGCATTACACGAGCCAAGGATCAGTTTCTTTAACACTGCCAATACTTTTTCAACGGACAGGATCTTGTAAACGGTCTCCTTGTCGGTCTTCACCGTGATAATGAGGATATTTTTTCTTTCTGCAACATCAGCAACCGCTTTGAAGAGGATCTCCTGGTTGATGGGTGCCGGCAGGACTATACGATCCTCGCCGATTCCCAGTTTGATAACAATCCATTGGTTGTTATGCTCGATTTTTGCCGGAACTTCTTTCATACATCCTCGCGTGCAGCACTACTTTCCCGTTGAAATGCCAATGATATACTATATTATCATTATCGTGTTTATTTCATTCCATCCGTAAGCGGCTTTTTCGCTTGCGTGGTCTTGACGGAATCTATTTTTTTATACATAGCATCCAGTTCCTGCTCAATTTCGGTCGCAGGTGCTTTGAAATCCTTTAATTCCCGCAGGAGGCTGATATCTCTCTCTTTTGTTACGTGTTTGACATCAGAGGCGATCGAACTCAGCAGATCCTCGTCGTTGCCAGATCCGCTCGCAAATGCAGCCATGTCCGACTGGGTTGAGATCTGGTCTTCAACCTGGTCTCCTGCACCTTTTGGAGCATCGGATGGGATCCATGCGGTTTTGACGGACGCAGGTTGCGAGGTATCCGGTGCAGGAGCCTCGGGTGCGGCTGCTGGTTCGGGTGCCGGCGTTCCCTCTGTTTCATCCGTGTCCTCATCCAGCTCGATATCCATATCCATGTCATCAAGACTGATATTTTCCAGATCGCCAAAATCCGCGTCCAGGGAGTCTCCTCCCTCAAGTCCGCTGAACTCGTCAGGGCTTCCCTGGTCCTCCTGCCCTTTGAGGATCGCGTCCGATGCGGCATCGATATCCATGGCGGGATCCGGTAGTTCTGTATCCGGAGCTCCGTTAGGATCCAATCCGGCGTCCGGACCTGATGGCGGGGTTGCGAAGTCCTGGTCATCAAGTCCGTCGAGGAGCCCGGGGTCGAACTCATCATCAGAGAGCGAGAGGAACGGGTCGGCATCGGCGGACGCCGCACTCCCGGCACCCGCCCCTCCGGCGGGCGCTGCGGTTCCGGAAGATGGGGCGGTACCTGCCGGGGAAGCAGTCTTCCCTCCTTTTTCACTGACCGTTTTATCCAGTTGTTTATTGATCTCCCCTACTTTTCTCTGGCGCTTGCTCCGCTCCTGGATGATCGTTCCAATGGATCGGATCGATGTGAAGAAAGAACTGATATGTCCGCCAATTCCGCTCTTATTCTCCGTGATTTTTACCGGTTCTTTCTTATCGGGTTTTTTCTCCGGTTTGGACGGGGCCTTGCCGCTGTCTTTTCCCTTGGAAAGTTTCAGGTTTTTCAATCGATCCAGAAAACTGCCCTTTTTGGAAGAGCCGGTTGGTTTGAGACGGGCAACTGATGCTTTGATATCCGCAGGAGTGATCGCACCGAGTACCACCAGGATAATGAACCCGACAATGATGAGGAGCGGTATCAGGACGATGAGCGAAACATCGAACAAGATCAGTACGGAACCCGTGATCACGATGATTGCAAACAGGACGATTCGACGCTTACTTTCTATCATGTCAGACCCTCACTCTCATGTGGAATTTCCGCCGGCATTGGCCATGTTCTGAAGTGCGTCCGGGCTGAAGAATAACCCCACCGCCATAGGTCCCACCAGGAGGATCAGGCCGGTCAATGTACAGAATATTGCGGTGTAAAAATAAAACATATACCGATCACCGCCTCCGACAATGCGTGCGGCAAGGATATTGGAGGCCGTGAGGATGGTAAGGATATACACCACAAACGCACCCATCTCCTTTTCAGGGAAATTCGTAAACATGGTCATCCCCCCGCCAAGTACTGCCCCCGCAGATATGCCCCCACCGGAACTCGCACCTGCCGCGCTCTGTGCTGCCTGGAATTTTTCCATCATGACGGTGACCGAGCCGGTGAGAACTACCATGATGCGGTAGAGGGCGACAAAAATGCCGGCCATCGCCATGTGCATCGGGACGAGGAGCACGATGAAACTCTTGGCATGCATATCCTTTTTTTCCCGCAGCAGTACCATTTCAAGCACCGATGAGCCGACAACGGTCCCGATTGGTTCGGGAGGTCCGCCAAGCATTACGGTATCAAGGTAGATGTTGAGGTACTTGTAAATGTAGTTGCTTCCCGATTCCCCGATAAATTTGCCCCAGACCTGTTTGTCATCGAGGCCAAGATTCATTTTGGAGTACACGGAAAGAACGAGAGGTTCGAGGGAGACAAGAGATTTCTTGTCAATCGTATTGAGAGCATACACCGCTGTTGTTCCCTGCCCCCCCATAACCGCACCCAGGCTTCGGATAAAGGTTGAAAAATCACTGTCCCGTATGGTGATATTGGAATCATCAATAAATCCGATGATGCCCATGGGTGCCATCAATATCCCGACGAGAATAAAGATCAGCGAGGCCGAGATTCCCAGAACCGCCAGAACAATGACTGAGATAATCGTTAATGGGACAATGATCCGTTCCATGGCATAGATTGTCTGTTGTTCTTTGGAAGGTCGATCTTTGAGGCCGTGGGTTTTGGGATCATCCGGTACTGACTGGTACATGAGAACATTCCCAAAAACACAGATACAAATGATGATCCCGTATGCCATGCTAAGCGTGGTATCGAGCCCGGCCGGGGCATAAATGGCGATCGATACCATCATCGTGACGGCGATAACGGTCCCTGAGAGGAGCATGGCGATGTAGGCATCTCCCCATTTCTTGAGCATTTCCAGCCCCTGTTCGACCTGGCTCCGGTAAATGCTCTTCACTGTGTCAAGCTCGTTTTTCAGGAAATCTTCGTCAGGTACACCCGAATCGATGGCATTCGCATACCGGTTGAGCATGCTCTTGAGGGTGACATTGCTCGTTCGTTCCGCAACGATACTGAGTCCCTCAGCATAACTGTAACTCCACCGTTTAACAAACGTCTCGACCCGGGTAATGTATTTGGCGGAAATGTACTCTTTCCGGTTTGCCGCATAGGAGAATATTTCGGGTCTCGATGCACTGGCAAGTGCCAGGGACGCCATGTAGGTATTCATGAAGAGCAGGTCCGCGCTCATCTTTTTACCTTCGGATACCTGCAATAATTTTTCTTTTATGGATTCGATCGTTGACGCAAACGGGAGTGGTTTTGCCTCTTTTGCCGGATCATCTTTTCCTTTGGTATCTGCCATATCAGGCACCGATGGTCAGGAGGCCCTGTTTCTTGATCTTTGTCATCATATGGAACAGGTCCCAGAATTTGGTGTATCCGGCTTTATGGAGCCGCTCCAGTATCTTTGCCCGCTTTTCCACTTCCAGGTAAATTTCTGCTTTTCTGCTGTCTGGCATACCCAGCATGGTGGCAATCTTGTTCTCCAGTAAGAATGAGCTGCCTTTTCCCGACCAGGTAAACGTATCGGAAATCGGCTCCCAGCTGAACATCTCGACAAAGGTGAACCCTTGTGTTTCCGGGTTGAATCCTACCAGTTCGTTACAGCTGATCATCCTTCGTACCAGTTGCCCGTCCGGACGCTTGACTGCACTCTGGATGACCACAAGGTTCAGGTTATCGACATAGGTCCTGGGAATATTGATGGGATCCCCACAGAGACGCTGGATGAGTTTCTCCACGGATGCTGCGTGGAATGTGCTCATGACCGGGTGCCCTGTCTGCATGGCACCAAAGGCGACCGCACCTTCAACACCTCGGATTTCACCCACAAGGATCTGGTTGGGACGCTGACGAAGGGCAGCTTTTAAGAGGTCGAACATGGACACTTCTCCGCTGGCTCCACCGCCCTCTCCTTTACCCTTCGCAAGCGCAACCTCACGGATCCAGTTACGGTGGGGAACGTTTAATTCCGGGGTATCCTCAATAGTCACTATCTTGTTTTCCGGGGGAATGAACGTGGTGATTGCATTCAACAGCGTAGTCTTGCCGCTTGCGGTTTCCCCGGAAACGAAGAGTGACATACCGTATTCCACGCAGATCCAGAGATATGCAGCCGAGAGGTAATCGAGGCCGTTGCTGTCGATAATATTGAGGATACTCAAGGGCACTTCGTTCACTTTACGGATCGTGAAGTTGCTGCCGTGGCGGGAGATGGCTGTGCCGTATACAATGTTGATACGGGATCCGTCGAGGAGTGTGGCGTCGATAACCGGGTTGCGGTATGTTATGGGACGCTTGATGCGTTCGGCCATCTTGACCACGAATTCATCCAGTTCGCTCGATACCTTGAACTCGATGACGGATTTCAGGCCCTTGAAGATCTTATGTTCGATAAAGATGGGGCCGACCCCGTCACAGGAAATATCTTCAATATACGGGTCGGAGAGGAAGGGTTTGAGTACTCCCATATCGACCTTGTCCCGTATCAGCAGGTACTCGATCGCCCGGTATTCTTCGTTGGTAAGGATGACCTTGCCGTCCGGGGTGAGGGGCACCTGGTGTTTCTTTTTGGTATCCTTCATCTTTTTCTGGGCAGTAAAATCCGTATTGAGGAATTTGACCATTTTTGATTTGATATCCTGGTGCCCTGCCACCGCACCCGTGAACTTGGTGATATCGGCATTCTTTGGTATGGTTATCGCAACCGTTGCCAGCATCTTTTTGAGAACTTCCGTCCGCTCTTTGTCGCTGATGGGATCCTCTTCAAGAGCATCGATAAGATCGATAAGTTTGGTCTCGATCACCGGCAGCATCTGGTTGACGCTGTGGAGAAACGAGGGCTCGATGGGGATGTAGAAATTCCTTACATCATCGGGATCCGGAAGGATATGGATGAACGTGGTATCGTTCACCGGATAGATGATGTTGGGACTTTTCATTGTCCGCAAATCTTTTTTCAGTTCAGAGAGGAAGAGGGGAATGCCATAGGTGTTGACCGGGAACGTGTGGAGGTATTCGAGGAGGTGGGGACTGGCCTTGACGTAATCCTTGGCATTGGCCGGGAGCATCTTATACAGCGGGCTGGATTCGATATCATTGTAAAAATCAACGTTTGAATCCACAACTTCAGGAGTAAACGGGAGGTTGACGGCAACGGAGAGCGTTCCCATATCAGACCCTCGCAAAACTCATGGGGATGATCTTCATCCCGTAGCCCGGGTGGACTTCGAAACTGACCAGGTTACCGGTAGTTTTCCGTGCACCCCGGACTTTGATGACTTCCATGACCATGACGTACTTGTCGCCGACCAGTGCCTTTTTCATGTTCAGGTGGGCATCGCAGATCGACCGGATTCGGACCAGCGTGTCTTCTTCAAAAGCGTACGTATGGAGGGTGACGAGAATTGTTTTCCCCTGGTCAATCAACGATTTGCAATTGGTAAAAAACGTAAGGATCGTGTCCGTCTGTGCGTATTCGGTGAACAGGGTGAGGGAATCAACGATAATAACCTGGGATTTGCTTTTCTGGATATGGTTTATCAGGTGTGCAAGGATTCCTTCCATCTCCTCTTTTTTCCATTCGAATCCTACAACATGCAGGGGGAATATTTTCAGGTAACCCCAGGCAAAGTATTCCGAGATGTCCAGGCTCATGGACTCCATCTGTTTGATGAAACTCTTGCTCGTACTCTCGGTTGTGAAGAGATCCACCGACAGGCCCTGTTTCATGGCGCCCCAGATGATCTGCTGGGTGAGTACGCTTTTCCCGGTATCGTTCTCGCCTTCGATAAGAGTAAGCGATTCCAGGGGGAGACCGTCAGCTATTTTTTTATCCAGTTCGCTGTTACCGGTAGAGATAATCTTCCGGTCTTCACCCCCCATCAGGTCAGAAATATGAGCCATGGTCTTTTTCTCCTATTATATGGCCGTTTGAGCGGAAACCCCGTTACTTGTTGTAACCTGGAATCGTATCGGGTTTACTCCGGGGAATGTAATAATAATGTTCATTCTCTCGCCGGGATCAAGCTCCTTTGGATGAAGAAGGTCATTTTCAAAGGATTGGATGGCCCAATAGCCTGTCCCCGGAGTGCACGAAGTGCAATGATCGTACGTATAATACTGGAATCCCTGTGTTCCATTGTAGGAATAGACATCCATGTGGGAATAATCCGAAATTATCTCATTGCCATTGTTGGTCACGTTAATAATCACGTTGTCCGTTGAAGGCTGGTTGGCGGTGATGTTTATACTGGTCCTCAGTCTGACTTCGTTTTGCATTGTCAGATCTTTCTGGGCATTTGCCATCGTCTCTGCCGCGGTGAGGGTTCCCCCAACGAGGAGATACGCCACGACGACGAGGAGAAGGACTCCGATTGCTGCCCCGATAATTTCTGCAACGGCCATTGAAGATCAGATCCCTGTGAATTTAGCTGTAGTTCATTGTAAATTCCGTTGACCGCCAGATACCGTTGGGCAGGATGAACTGGAAATACGCATTGGTACCATCGGATTTTGTCGGCAAACTGCTGGAAGCAAAGGTTATCTGGAGGGTTTCGCCGGGATCCCAGTATTCATTATTTTGGTCCTGGTCAATTGAATTCTTGATCTCTGCATACCACCCGTCCCCGGATCCGGTGTTATAGTTCAACCTCACAAATTTTCCAACCGCCCCGCAAAAGACATCGGAACGCAGGATTTCATCTACCGATATCCGGGAACTGCCGACATTTTTCAGCCAGATTGTTCCGGTTTTGGCGTCGCCGTTTCCTAAGTAATTGACGATTTTAAAATCCGTACGGAGGCGCTGGTCCGATTCGTGCGTTGCTGAAGAAAAAGTTCCCGCCATGTTAAATACAACGGGATAAATTGCATTAATCAATACACCTGCTGCAATTACCGCTGTAATCAGGAACAATGCCGTGGTAATGGTATCGGCTGACATCGATTATATCCTGTCCGGAAGGTTCATCCATTCTTCGTCTTTCTCTTTGTTTTTCGAGGATGTCTTTTTCTCATTCAGCGCCATGGTCGAGAGATCGATCCGGTCCTCTGTATTCCGTTCAATTCCCGGGGATTCCTGCTGGCGCTGCTCCATCATCACTTCTATCATGTCCCGGTCAAGCGACGTATCGTTGGGTGCAAGTATGCGGTTGAGGGCATATAATTCTGCAACAAACTCATCCGGGCCCACTTCGTGTTCTTCGCCGAGATTTGCCGGCATTAGTCGTGAGATCTCCCGGATTTCATCGGTTGATTCTTTTGGGATGTAACCCATGACGCGGTAAGATTCAAGCATAATCTCAAGCCGGTCGTGGCCGAATTTTTTGACTGACTGGTGAGTCCACTTGAACAGTTTGTATACTTTCTGGAGCCGGAGCTTTTCGTTCAGCTGGGGCGGGGCAACTGCCGGAAGTGGCGCTTTATGATTTGCCAGGGTCATCTGGGCTTTTAACGCGGCCAGCATCTGTTCCTCCAGCATTTTTTTCTCTTCATTTACGGGAGCCGGTGTTTCTTCCTTAACGTGAGGTTTTTCTTTCTTTGGCTCTGTGTCCATTTTTGCCTGTGTTGCGTCGAGCTGGGATTCACGGGCATCCAAAGCGGCTTCACGTGCTTCCATGGCAGATTTTTTTGCATCTTCTGCATCGGAAGATTCGATTCCTGTTGCAGGTGTGGCAGCTCCGCTCCCCCCCATTGATGAAATAGTGAAGGGGTTTTCCAGTTCATTCATCCGTTCCCGGATGTCCATCAGGAGTCGTTTGATAGATGTTTTTATAAGATCGACTTCACGCTCCAGGTTCTGGAGTTTGACTTCCGGATCGTCCTCTGAAGCGGCAGTGATGATATGGTCGACCTGAGACTGGTTTACCGCCATAGAATATCTAATCGTTATATTACATTTTTAACTAATAAACATTCTTATCGTAAAATACCAGCGAATTGCGTGATGCTGAATCTTTTCGCAAAGATTTGATAGGCTAGCCGGGTGATTTCAGGTTCCGGATTACCATTGAATGTTGCGTGCAGCAGGTAAGATTGATTGTTTTTTAAAAAAAAGGGAAAAATCAGTAGATGGTATTTACTTTCTGGATTGAAGCCGGGGCGGTACGGGAGATAGAGAGTGCTGCACCGATAGCCGGTTTGATTTCCAGATTGAACTGATCATTTTTCATAATGTTATTGGGGGGCTTTGCCGTGATGTCGAATTGTTCTCCTTTTTCAAGAACGGCATCAGGAGTAACTTCGTTCTGAACCGTGGCAATAATCCATTGACCCGGCTGGACGTTCGTGGTTACATGAGCCAGTGTTGCCAGGGTAGAAGAATTGCTGTAGGTAATTACCAGTTTATCAAAATCAACCGGGGTTCCGCCGGGGGCTAAGGCACAACTGAAATTGAGGGAGTCGATTCCTGCTGATGGAGTTGTTGCTGTACCGTAAACATTACCAACGATTTCAAGGGTCGAGCTCGCCTGCTGTACACCCGTGTGGACGACTTCCTGGCTCTTCTGTGTAGTGAAGAACCCGGCGCCGAGCACCACGTACGAAAACACCGCCGCAACGACAACGAATGCGATGAGCACAATCGCTGCCTCGAGGCCGGTGAATGCATTATCATTGTTGAAAGATCTCATGATTCACCTTTGTGGGC
>Ga0265296_1000923_pt1 | contig 37674 bp, 36 predicted proteins | sample MunlanPumphouse1_FD_189073 | JGI IMG/M metagenome (GOLD analysis project Ga0265296, IMG submission 189073) | Groundwater microbial communities from a municipal landfill in Southern Ontario, Canada - Pumphouse #1 | ecosystem: Environmental > Aquatic > Deep subsurface > Groundwater | place...
GACGCGCCGCGGCGCCGCGCGGCGGGCCCGGCTCCGCGAGCCCCGCCCGCCGCCCCTTCGGGCCCCTACAGCGCCTTGCGGCGGTCGACGACCCGCACGGCCTTGCCCTCGGAGCGCTGGATAGCCTTGGGCTCCTTGAGCTTCACCGCGACCTGGATGTTGAGCACATTGAAGATCTGCGCCTGTACCTTGCGCTGGAAGCGCTCCAGGTCGCCCATGGTCGCGGCGAAGACGTCCTCGCCGACCTCGACCCACACCTCGATGACGTCGAGGTAGCCCTTGCGGTCGACGACGATCTGGTAGTGCGGCTCGATCTCGGGGATACTCATCAGGACTTCCTCGATCTGGCTGGGGAAGACGTTGACGCCCCTGATGATGAGCATGTCGTCACTCCGCCCGATCGGCTTGCTCATGCGTGCCGAGGTACGGCCGCAGGCGCAGGGCTCAGACGTCAGGCTGCAGAGGTCGCGGGTGCGGTAGCGGATCAGCGGCTGCGCCTCGCGGCTCAGCGTGGTGAAGACCAGCTCGCCCACCTCACCCTCCGGCAGGGGCCGCAGGGTGTCGGGGTCGATGATCTCGGCCAGGTAATGGTCTTCGTTGATGTGCATCCCGGACTTGCGCAGGCACTCGAACGCCACGCCGGGGCCGCCCATCTCGGAGAGGCCGTAGATATCGAGGGCGTCGATGCCGAGGCCCGCCTCGATCTGCAGCCGCAGCTCGTTGGTCCAGGGTTCGGCGCCGTGGAAGCCCACGCGGATAGGCAGGTCGGCGGGCCGCAGGCCGCGGTCGCGGGCGGCGTCGGCGAGGTACATCGCGTACGAGGGCGTGCAGCTCAGGGCCGTGGCGCCGAAATCGCGCATGATCTTGAGCTGGCGCTCGGTGTTGCCCCCCGAGATGGGCACCACGGTGCACCCCAGGCGCTCGGCGCCGAAGTGCAGCCCGAGGCCGCCGGTGAAGAGGCCGTAGCCGTAGGCGTTCTGCAGGAGGTCGCCGGGCTTGACGCCGCCGGCCGCCAGGGTGCGGGCGATGAGGTCGCCCCAGGTGTCGATGTCCTGACGCGTGTAGCCCACCGTCGTGGGGTTACCCGTGGTGCCGCTGGAGGCGTGCACGCGGACGATCCGGTCGCGCGGCCGCGCGAACATGCCGAAGGGGTAGTGGTCGCGCAGGTCGACCTTGGTGGTGAAGGGCAGGCGGGCGACATCGCCGTGGCAGGTGACGTCGCCCGGCGCGACGCCGGTCTCCGCGAGCTTCTTGCGGTAGAAGGGTACGTTGTCGCGGGCGTTCTCGAGCGTGACGCGCAGGCGTTCCATCTGCAGCGCGGCCAGCTCCTGCGTGGCCAGCGTCTCGGCGGCCGGCTGCCACAGCAACCCGCCGGCCTGGTCGGGGGCGAGGTGCTCGTCGCGGACGGGGCTCACAGGGCGCGCACCTCCTCGTCGCTGAGCAGCTCGACCTTGCCCTCGAGCAGTTCGACGGCGCGGTCGATATCGCGCAGCGCGAAACAGATGTTCTGGAACGAGATGCTGTAGAGATAGTCGATGGAGGCGCCCGTCGCGGCGACCTGGCGGAGCACCTCGGCAAGGCCGCCGGGCTCGTCCGGGACGCGCACGCAGACGACCTCCGAGAAGTGCGTCGTGAAGCCGGCGTCGTGAAACAGCCGCCGCGCCTCGTCGGGGTCGGTGACGATGAGGCGCACGATGCCGTATTCGGCCGCCTCGGTCGTCGAGAAGCCGCGGATGTTGATCCCGGCCTTGCCGAGAAGATCGGCGACCTCGGCGAGACGCCCGCTGCGGTTCTCGAGAAACACGGTGAGCTGGGTGACCTTCACGTCTCGACCTCCTGGCTGGCGACGGCGCCGCGCCCGAGGGCGAACGCGCGCCGGTTGACTTCGAGGATCCTGGCCGGCAGCGCCGCCGTCAGGCCGCGCTGCCAGGCGTCGTCGGTGAAGGGGAGCGCTGCGCTGGCGGCGCCCAGCAGCGCCACGTTGACCGCTCGCACGGTACCGGCGCGGCGCGCCAGGCTCTCGGCGTCGACGGCCAGGAGGCGCACGCCGCGCGCCGCCGCCGCGCCCGCGAGATCGTCCGGATACTCCTCTTCGCGGCGCAGCACACTGCCGGGGGTGATCCGCGGCGTGACCGCGCAGACGAGCGTGCCCTGCGGCCCGAGCAGGCTGAGGCCGCGGAGGCCTTCGAGCGGCTCGGTGGCGATGACCACGTCGGCGTGTGGCGAGACCGGCGACCAGACATGTTCGCCGAAGCGGACGGTGCTGAGCACGCTGCCGCCGCGCTGCGACATGCCTTTGACCTCGCTCGCCTTGACCTCGAGGCCGGCGGCGGCGGCGGTCTCGGCGAGCACGGCGGCGGCCAGCAGGATCCCCTGGCCGCCGACCCCCACGAGCGAGACGGTGGTCGCGCCGTTCATCGGGCGCCCTCCCCGCCGTCGTCGGCGCGGCTCAGGGCGCCTCGCTTGCAGACCTCCACGCACAGGGCGCAGCCGGTGCACGCGTCGGTGACCACCACCGCCTCGTCGCGGGCGGCGAGCGCGGGGCAGCCCAGCTTGAGGCACAGGCCGCACAGGTTGCAGGCCTCCTCGTCGACCACGACGGCGCCCGCCCTCTCGCGGACCGTCAGCACGCAGGGGGCCAGAGCGACGATCACGCCCAGCCCGGGGGCCTCGACCTCCGCCTTGACGAGCTCGTCGAGCGCCTGGTGATCGTTGGCGTCGACCGTGGTGCAGCGCACACCGATGCCGTCGCAGAGCTTCTGGATGTCGACCGCCGGCCCCTGGCTGCGATCGGGCCGCAGGCCCGTGCCGGGGTGGCCCTGGTGGCCGGTCATCGCCGTCGTGCGGTTGTCGAGCACCAGCACGAGGCCCTCGGCCTCGTTGTAGTGAGCGTCGATCAGCGGCGTGACCCCGGAGTGGAAGAACGTGGAGTCGCCGATGACGGCGGCCGCGGCCTTGCGCCCCAGCGCCCTGTTGAAGCCGGCCATCATGCCGATGCTGGCGCCCATGCAGAGGCAACTGTCGAGAGCGAGGAGGGGCGGAAGAGCGCCGAGCGTGTAGCAGCCGATATCGCCCATCGGCGCGAGCTTCTGCCGGCGCAGGGCCGTGTACACCGAGCGGTGCGAGCAGCCGGGGCAGAGCACCGGCGGGCGCACCGGCAGGCCCGGGGCCGGCTGCGGCGGCGCGGACAACGCCGGCGCCGGCGGCAGCGTCGGGCGCCGGCGCCGCGGGGGCTTGCGCGTCACGAACGGCTCGAGGGCCCGGAAGACGACCTCCTGGTCGAGCTCACCGTCAGCCGGGATGGCCTCCTTGCCGATGACCGGCAGCCCCAGAGCGCGGACCTGCTCCTCGAGGAACGGATCGAGCTCCTCGACCACCGCCACCCGCGAGACCTCTTCGAACAGCCGCACCACCTTCTTGTACGGCAGCGGGTTGGAGAGGCCGAGCTTGAGGAACCACGCCTTGGGGAAGGCCTCACGAGCGTACACATAGGCCACCCCGGAGGCGATGATGCCGAAGTCGGCTGTGCCGGCCTCGAGCACGTTGAGCGGCGACTGCTCGGCCCGGGTGCGAAGCTTCTGCAAGCGCTCCCACACGAGGCGGTTCCGGACGCGCGCGTACTGCGGCACCATCACGTACTTGCTGATGTCACGCGCGTACCCGCGCGGCTCGAACTCGACGGGGACGCGTGGCACCACCCCCCCACGGCCGTGCGAGACACGCGTCGTGGAACGCAGGAGCACCGGGGTGTCGAACTCCTCCGAGAGCGCGAAGGCTTCGGCCATGAAGTCGTAGGCCTCCTGGCTGTCCGAGGGCTCGAGCATGGGGACCTTGGCGAACCGGGCGTAGGCACGGTTGTCCTGCTCGTTCTGCGACGAGTGCATCCCCGGGTCGTCGGCACTGACGATGACCAGGCCAGCGTTGACGCCCGTCAGGGACAGGGTCATGAAGGGGTCGGCGGCCACATTGAGGCCCACATGCTTCATGGTGACGACGGTGCGCACGCCGGCGAGCGAGGCCCCCACGGCCGTCTCCAGCGCGACCTTCTCGTTGATGCACCACTCTGCGCGAATCCCGGGCAGGCCGGCGGCCGTCTCGACGATCTCGGTCGACGGCGTCCCGGGGTACCCACATGCGAACCGCACCCCGGCGCGCACGGCGCCGTGGGCGATGGCCTCGTTACCGGAGAAGAAGTGGGAGCGTTCCACGGGGCAACGATTATAGCTCAGGCGGTCGACGGCAGCAGCGACGGGCTAACCTGAACCCTTAACTTGACCTTGAAGGATTCGCCGAAGTCGGGCAGAATAGGTGCTGCATGCAGCGCGCACCTCTCACGCCACGCATGACCCGGACGGCGCCACGGTGAGCCGCCCGCCTCGCAGACGGCACCGGCCGGCGCTACTGCGAGGCCGCTTTCGCACCCTCTTCTTCGTCGCCCTCGCGGCCCTCGCGCTGACCCTCGGGCAGCGAGTGGCGGCGGCGCCGGCGCTGCTCGGGGCGGCCTTGGGAGTCCTCTCCGTGAGCGTCGCCCGGCGGCGCGACGGCGACCTGGCGCACACGTTCGTCGTCCTCGACTGGCTGCTGCTCGGCTGCGCCCTGGCCCTCAGCGGGGGGGCCGAGAGCTGGCTCCTCGGCTCGCTGCCGTTGCTCGCCATGGGCCAGCTCGCCGGAGCGCCACGCCACGAGTGGCCGTACCTGCTGGCACCCTCGCTTCTCCTGGTCATCGCCCTGGCCATCGCCGACCCGGACCTCGGCGGCAACCGCGCCGCCGGCCTGGCCAAGGTCGGTGTCCTGGTGGCCGGCGGCGTGGCCGCGGCGGCGCGGCTGCGGCGCGGACCAGCGCGGCCGCGACGGGCCCTGCGGGTGGACGACGTCACCGGGTTCTCCACGGGGGCTCGTCTGCACGAGCTCCTCGAGGTCGCCATGGACGAGGCGCTCGCGGAGCACCACCCGCTGGGCGTCGCGTGCTTGCGCCTCGAACACTATGAGGACTCGCGCGATTTCCTCGGCGCCCAAGGCACCGACCAGCTCGTCAAGGGCGTCGCACGCCGCATCGGCCGGCGCCTGGGCCCCGACGACAAAGCCTTCCGCGTGCGCCCCGACACCTTCGTCCTCTTCCTGCCCGGGCGCTCGGTGAGCGCCGCACGCGAGCTGGCCGACGCCATCGGCCGCGATGTGGGAGCCGGCCTCATCGGCGGGCGCCGGCAGACGCTGGCCACCGGCGCCTCTTCCTTCCCCACCGTACGCCACCTCGAAGATCTGCTCGGGGCGGCGCGCGACGAGACGCTCGCCGCCCCGAGCGCCGGCGCCGCGGCGCCTCTGGCGCTCCCCGTGGCGGTGGCGCGGTGAGCCGGGCGCCGAGCGGCCCCGTCTTGTAAGGTCACACGCGCCTCGCTAGTCTTCCCGTGTGGAGATCGACATCGCCAATGAGCCCGCCCCCGGTGGCGTCGCCGTGCGCGTGCGGGTACGGCTGTCGGCCCGGGAGGCGAGCAGGCTCTTCCTGAGCGGCGACGCCCTCATCCAGCTCCCCGCGGACGGCGCCCTGCCCGCCGACGACGGCGCCCCGATCCTGCGCCCGAGCATCTTCCTGAGCCAGCTTGCCGGATCTGGTGACGGTGTCGTCCGCACCTTCTCGTCAGAGGCCGCGGCGCGGGCGTTCGCCACCGCCGTCGGCAGCCAACTCACGACCGCCCTGGAGGCACTGTGAGCGACCAGGCCGATTCCCTCGCCCTCAGGCTCGCGCCGTACCGCCGGGCGCCCGGCATGCGAGCCGCCCTGCTCATCTCCCACGACGGCTTCGTCGTGGCCGCCGACGCCGAGCCCGGCTTCCACACCGAGGCCGTCGCCGCCCAGGTGGCCGGCGCCATCGATCTCGGGGCCCGCCTCGCCGGCGAGCTCGACCAGCCGCCGGCCAAGTACGTCTCACTCGAGTTCGAGGCTCTCAACGTGGTGCTCGCCCCCTTCGGCCAAGAGCTCATGCTCGTGCTCGTCGGCGCACCCGACGCCCTCGTCTGCGACTACCGCCTGATCACCAACGGCGCCTGAAGAGAGGACCCTGATGGAAGACGCGGTCGAACAACTGGACAGCCTGGCGCGGAGCGTCGGCGCGTGCACCCGCTGCGAGGAGCTCGTCGCCTGCCGCCTCCGCGCCGTCCCCGGCGGCGGCCACCCGCACTGCGCGGTGATGGTCGTCTCTCTCAGCCCGGACCCGAGCGACGAGGCTGAGGGCCGCGCGGCGGGAGCCACCACGGCCGACGGTCTGGCCGAGTACATGCCGGCCCTCCACGCCAAGCACGACGTCTACGTCACGACCCTGGTCAAGTGTGTGCCGCGGAGTTCCAGCGGGAGACGCGCGCCCAGGGCCGGCGAGGAGGACAACTGCTTCCCTTACCTCTCGCGCGAGATCTCCATCACCACACCACACTCCATCCTCGCGGTGGGCGAGGCGACCACGCGCTCCCTGCTGCGCCGGCTGTTCAAAGACCTCCCGCACGACCCGGGCGATTCACTGGAGCTGAGGGTCTTCGACAACCCGGCCTTCAAGATCGTGCCGGTGGCCACACCGGACGAGCTCGCCGAGCGCGACGCCAAGGCGCGCAAGGAGTACGGCGAGCGCCTGCGCACCCTCACTCAGGTGATCGGCCTCTGAGCTAGCGCCCCTCAGCGACGGCCGCGGCCGTCGCCCGCGCGCCGATCACGGCACCACGACGCGCAGCGCGCGCGGCACCACCCTGCAGGTGAGCGGGAGCTTGCCCGCCACCTCGCCGTCGGTCTGGACGAGCACCTCCTTGTCCCCATCCACCACGGCCACCTCCGCGTACTCGGTGCGGAAGTACTCCACCTTGGGGTGCCGGATGTGGGCGTTGAGGAGAGCCGCGGTCCAGTACCACGCGGTGCTGAGGAACGACTTGTCGGTGAGCACGCAGACGTCGAGCAGGCCGTCGCGCATGTCGGCGAGCGGCGTGATGCCGAAGGCGCCCCCGTAGTTGGATGAGTTGCCGAAGACCGCGAAGTACCCCTCGACGACGCGGTCCTCGCACGTGACCCGGAAACGCGGCTCGTCTCTGGTGAGGTAGCTGGCCACGCCCTGGACGGCGAACGCGGCCTCTTTGAGCGCCTTCTTCAGGACCGGGTTGAGGGAGGCCACGACGGCCGCATCCATGCCCACGCCGGCCATCAACCCGAAGTAGCGCTCGTTGGCGCGGCCGAGATCGATCCACGAGACCGTGCCGGCCTCGAGCAGCCGTACCGCGTCGGGTGGGTCCAGCGGGATACCGAGCTCCATGGCGAGCACGTTGACCGTGCCGGTCGGGACGATCGCCAGCGGAAGGTCGCTGCCGGCGAGGCCGTTGATCGTCTCGTTGACGGTGCCGTCGCCGCCGATGGCGCAGACCAGGTCGAAACCCTCCTTCACGGCGGCTCGCGCGAGGTCGGTGCCGCCACCCACCGCCTCGGTGTGGCGCTCGTCGACCTCGTACCCCATGGCGCGCAGGGCGGCGATCATCAGCGGCACGTCGCGTTTGAAGCCGCCGCCGCCGGAGCGCGGGTTGTGGATCGCCATCAGGCGCCGCCCGAGCCCCCTCATCGCAACGCCTCCGGGGCACCGCCGGAGAGGCGCAGGACGGCCGTGTAGCCGGCATCGCGCGCCAGCGCGGCGGCGCGCTCGAACTCGTCCCCGACGTCCTCGGGGCGGTGCGCGTCGGAGCCGAACGTCAGGGGGATGTCGAGCTCGGCGGCCTCGGCCAGCAGGTCGAGCGCCGGGTAGGCTTCGCCGACCGGCTTGCGCCAGCCGGCCGTGTTGATCTCCACGGCGGCCCCGGCCTTCCTGATCGCCCGCAGCGCCCGTGATGCGGCGGCGGCGACGGCCGCCTCGTCGTCCGGGCGGTAGCCGAACTTCTTGGCCTGGTCGATGTGCCCCATGATCCGGAAGAGGCCCGTGGCGGCTGCCTTCGCCACGAGCTCGTAACTCTCGAGAAAGACGCGGTCGACGCCGTACTCAGGCAGGCGGTGTCGCTGATCCGGGTGATCGAAGGAGAAGCTGTCACCGATGATGTGGACCGACCCGATGACGTAATCGAACGGGTACGCGTCGAGGACGCGGGCCGTCTCCTCGAGCGTGGCCTCGATGTAGTCGGCCTCGATCCCGAGCAGGATCCTGATGTCGGCGCGATACTCGCCGGCGAGGTCCAGCACGGTGGCCGCATAGCCGTCGAGCTCCGAGACGGCCATGGCCCAGCCTTCTGCCGAGACGCCCTTGGGCTCCCAGCCGCCGAGGAAGGGGAGGTGGTCGGCGAAGCCCATCTCGCGCATGCCGAGGGCCACGGCGCGCTCGACGTACTCGCGCGGCTCGCCCTCCGCGTGCCCGCAGAGATGGGTGTGGATGTGATAGTCGGCGATCATCGGTCTCGTGGCGGCAAGCTTACACCTCACGCCCGGCGCCGGACCGCTGCGCGCGGGCGCCGGACGAACAGGTGTGCCAGGACCATCCCGGCCACGAAGCCGCCGATGTGGGCGAAGAACGCGACGCCCTCCGAGCCCGGCGCCGCGAGAACGCCCTGCACGGCCTGCAGCACGAACCAGAAGCCGAGCAGCAGCCAGGCGGGCACCGAGACCACCGGGAAGATGAGCAGCAGCGGGAGCACGGCGAGCACCCGGGCCCGCGGGAACAGCACGAGGTAGGCGCCCAGCACGCCGGCGATCGCTCCGCTGGCGCCGATCATGGGGACGTCGGTGCGCGTGTCGGCGAGCACCTGCGCGGCGGTCGCAAGCAGGCCGCAGACGACATAGAAGGCCACGAACCGCGGCCTCGTCATGGCGTCCTCGACGTTGTTGCCGAAGATCCACAGATAGACCATGTTGAAGATCAGGTGCAGCCAGCCGCCGTGCACGAAGAGCGATGTGAAGAGCGTCGCCCACCAAGGTATGAAGCCGCCGGGCGGCACGTCGACGCCGTGCGTGAGCTCGATCGGCCTGGCCCCCGCCGCGTAGAACCACCCGTCGGGCGTGATGCCCCAACGGGGCAGCGCCAGCTGGAACGCGAACACGACGACGTTGACGCCGATGAGGACGAGCGTCACCGCCGCGAGGCGGCGCGTCGGGGCGTCGTCGTGGAGCGGGATCACGGGCGCCCGCTACCCCTGCGCCGACCTCAGGAGCTCACCCGGCAGGCGCAGACCTTGAACTCTGGAATGTTGGCCATCGGGTCCCGGGCGGCGTTCGTGAGCCGGTTGGCCGGCGACTCCCAGAAATGGAACGGCACGAAGACGGTGCCCGTACGGACCCGAGGAGTGACGTTGGCGGGCACGTCGATCGACCCGCGACGCGTCTCCACGGTGACCGAGACGCCGTCGTGGACCCCGAGGCGCGCGGCGTCCTCGGGGTTGATCTCCACGAAGCCCGTGGGCACCAGCTCGTTGAGGCCATCCGAGCGCCGCGTCATGGTGCCCGTGTGGTAGTGCTCGAGCAGGCGGCCGGTGGTGAGGGTCAGCGGGTACTCGTCGCCGGCCTCTTCAGCCGGGGGCTGGTAGGCGATGGGGAAGAACTTCCCCCTGCCGCGCGTGAACTGGCCGATGTGAAGAATGGGGGTGCCGGGGTGCGTCGTATCGGGGCACGGCCAGCAAAGGCCGCCCTCAGCGTCGAGACGCTCGAACGTGATACCCGCGTAGGAGGGCGTGAGAGCGCTGATCTCGGCCAGGATCTCGCGCGGGTGGCTGTAGTCCCATCCGCCGGCGCCACCGAGGCGCCGGGCGAGATCGGTGATGATCTCCCAGTCGGCGCGCGCCTGGCCCGGGCTGGGCACGGCCGCGCGCACGCGCTGCACCTTGCGCTCGGTGTTGGTGAAGGTGCCGTCCTTCTCGGCGAAGCTCGCCGCCGGCAGCACGACGTCGGCCAGCTGAGCCGTCTCGCTGAGGAAGATGTCCTGCACGACGAGGAAGTCGAGGCCGCGCAGCGCCTCCTCGACGTGGTGCTGATCGGGGTCGGAGAGCATCGGGTTCTCGCCGACGATGAACAGGCCCTTGACTGCCCCGGCGGCCATAGCATCGAAGGCCTCGGTGACCGTCAGGCCCGGCTTATCGGGAAGCTCCACGCCCCAGGCTTCACTGAAGCGCCGCTGGGCGTTCGGGTCGCCGACGGCCTGATACCCCGTATACACGTCGGGCAACGCGCCCATGTCGCAGGCGCCCTGCACGTTGTTCTGACCGCGCAGCGGGTTGACCCCGACGCCTCGGCGGCCGAGGTTGCCGCTCAGGAGCGCGAGGTTGCTGATCGCGAGCACGTGCTCGGTGCCGTGCGAGTGCTGCGTGATGCCCATGGAGTAGAAGATGGCGCCACGGGCGGCGGACGCGAAGACCCTCGCCGCCTCCCGGAGCTTGTCGGCGGGGACGCCGGAGACCTGTTCCACCAGCTCCGGCGTGTACGCCGCCAGGACCTCGGGCAGAGCTTCGAAGCCCTCGGTGCGGGCGGCGATGAACTCCTCGTCGGCCATGCCCTCCTGGAGGATCACGTTCATGAGCCCGTTGAGGACGGCGACGTTGGTGCCCGGGAGGAGCTGGAGATGGATGTCGGCGCGGCGCGCCATATCGATGCGGCGCGGGTCGATGACGATCATCTTGGCGCCGCGGCGCAGCGCCTGCTTGATGTGCAGCGCGGCGATGGGGTGCGCTTCACTCGTGTTGGAGCCGACGATGAGGATGGCGTCGGCCTCCTCGATGTCCACGAACGAGTTGGTCATGGCGCCGCTCCCCAGCGATTGCCGCAGACCGGTGACCGTGCTCGCATGGCAGAGCCGTGCGCAGTGGTCGACGCTCTGGGTGCCGATGACGGCGCGCATGAACTTCTGGAACACGTAGTTGTCTTCGTTGGTGCAGCGCGCCGAGGAGAACCCGGCGAGGGCGTCCGGACCGTGCTCGGCCTTGATCGCGGAGAGACGCTCCGCCACGAGGTCGAGAGCCTCGTCCCACGAGGCGGGTACGAACTCGCCGTCGCGGCGCACGAGCGGCTGAGTGAGCCGTTCGGGGTGCCCGATGAACTGGAAACCGTAGCGGCCCTTGACGCAGAGGTTGCCCTCGCCGGAGCCCACGCCGACCTCGGAGGAGACCTGGACCACGCGCCCGTCGCGCACCCGGAGCTGGATCGTGCAGCCGCAGCCGCAGAACGGGCAGACGGTCTCGACCGCCGTGGTGGCGCCGGCTTTGGCCTTGACGCGGCTGAGCTTGTCGAGCAGCGCCCCGGTGGGGCAGGCGGAGACGCAGTTGCCGCACATCTCGCAGTCGGTCTCGACCATCGAACGCCCGAAGGAGGTCGAGATGAGCGAGTCGAAGCCACGTTCGGCGAAGTCGAGCACGTTGCACTGCTGGACCTCTTTGCACACCGAGACGCAGCGCCCGCAGAGGATGCAGCGGTTGGGGTCGTAGGCGATGAACGGGGTGTCCTCCCGCGCGTCGTAGCCACGCGCCTCGGCGCCCTGGAAGCGGTTGGCGAACACGCCGTGGTCGATGCTCTGGCGCTGCAGCTCGCAGGCGCCGTTGGCATCGCAGCTGCATTGCAGGCAGAGGTCGGCGCCGCGCACCGCGTCGTCCTCGGCGAAGCCGAGCTCGATCTGCGCGAAGTTGGTGCGGCGCTCGTCGGGATGGAGCTTGGGCATGTGAGCCGACGGGCTCGCCTCGATGACGCCGGCGTTGATATCGATGAACACCGGCGGTACCTCGGCCATGCGGCGCACGCGGGGGTCGATCTCCGACTTGGCCGACAGCGCCTCGACGAAAGGCGTGCGGCGCAGGTCGTGCAGCTGGCGCGAGACTTCCTGCATGTCGTCGCCGCGCAGGTAGGCGTCCATGCTCCAGGCGGCCTTCTTGCCCTGGGCGATGGCCTGGATCACGGTCTGCGCCCCGAGGACGGCGTCGCCGCCGGCGAAGACTTTGGGGTCACGCGTCTGCAGCGTCCAGTCGTCGACGGCGAGCGTGCGCCACTTGGTGTGCGCCAGGCCTTCGGCTTCGCCGGCGCCGTCGAGCTTGGGGAACTGCCCGATGGCGCTGATCACCTGGTCGCACTCGACGACGAACTCGGAGCCTTCGATGGGCACCGGGCGGCGGCGGCCGGAGGCGTCGGGCTCGCCGAGCTCCATGCGGATCATCTCGATACCGCTGACCCGGCCGGCCTCGTCGGTGAGCACCCGCAGAGGCGCCACCTGCAAGACCAGGCGCACGCCCTCCTCCTCGGCCTCGTCGACCTCGCTGTGGTGGGCCGGCATCTCGGTCCGCGAGCGTCGATAGAGGCAGGTGACCTCCTTGGCGCCGAGGCGGACGGCGGTGCGACAGGCGTCCATGGCGGTGAAGCCGCCGCCGATGACGGTGACCTTCTCGCCGGTGTGGACTTCACCGTCGCGCTCGAGGTCGCCGAGGAAGTCGATCGCGGTGACGACGCCATCGGCATCCTCGCCCTCGCAACCCATGGCATTGGCGTTGAAGGCGCCGAGCGCGAGGAACACGGCATCGTACTCGGCGCGCAGCTCATCGAGCTTGACGTCGACGCCGAGGCGCACGCCCGTCTGCAGCTCCACGCCCATGCGCCAGAGGATGTTGACCTCGGCGTCGATGATGTCGCGCGGCAGCCGGTAGGCAGGGATGCCGTAGCGCAGCATGCCGCCCACGTGGGGCATGGCCTCGAAGATCTTGACGGCATGCCCCTCAAGGCGGGCATAGAAGGCGGCGGCGAGGCCGGCGGGCCCGCCGCCGACGATCGCGACACGCTTGCCGCTCGCGGACCTCGGCTCGGCCGGCAGCAGCAACTCGCCCTCCTGCTCCGCCGGCCGCGTCTCGTCGGACATGAATCGGTGCAGCTGGCAGATGGTGATCGGCGCCTCGACGAGCTGCCTGCGGCAGGGGCCCTCGCACGGCCGCGGGCAGACGCGACCGAGGATACCGGGGAAGGGAAGGTCCTCGCGCAGCGCTCTCATGCCGGCCTCGTACTCGCGGGCCGCGATGTGGCCCAGGAACTGCGGGATCTTGATGTGCGTGGGGCAGGCATCGCGGCAGGGCGGCGTGCAGAACGACGTGTGATCGCTCAGCATGAGCTCGAGGTTGAGCTGGCGGATGGCGCGCAGCTCCTCCGTCTGCGTGGTGACCACGAGGCCCTCGGCGACCTGCGTGTCGCAGGCGGTGACCGGATCCTTGCGCCCCTCGACGGCGACGACGCAGAGGCGACAGGCGGAGATCGGGTCGAGGCGGTCGTCCTGGCAGAGCGTGGGAATCTGGATCCCGGCTGCCCTGGCGGCCTGGAGGATGGTTGTGCCGAGCTCGGCGACGACGCGCCGCCCATCGATGGTGAGGTTCACACGCGTCTCCTCGGTGATCGCTTCCACACGTGCAGGTTCTGCAAGTGTACCTGCCCGAGGCTGAGGACGGAAGCCGGACCTCGGCGCCCGCCAGGCACCCCGGCCCGCCGTGAGGAGCGGACGGGGCCGGCCCGGGCACTCGCCGGCCCGAGGCCCCGCCAGAGCTGCGCCGGGCGGGGCGTCGCCCGACCTGGCGACGCCTGCAAAGCACCCGTCGAGCCTGACCAAGGAGATGCCCGCAGTGACGGCGAATGTGCGTGCACACTCAGTGGTAACCTAACGGTGTGATGGGAGGTACCGCATGCCCGCGATGGCGCAGAGCGCCCGGCCCAAGATGATCGTCATCCCCCGCCCGCTCGAGGGGTATTTCTACGAGCGCCTCAGGAGCCGCTTCTCCGCCCGCCCCGACGTCACGATCGTCGTCGACCGGCGCGTCGGCGAGCGTCGGCGCGACCGCTGGGTCAGCGGCCCCGGGCCGCTCAGCGAACGGCGGAGCGGTGACCGCCGCGAAGACGACATCGTGTGGTCGCTGGACGACATGCCGTTCTCGATCTCCTGACGCGGGCGGTCAGATCCAGCCGTTCTCACGACTCACGATGACCGCCTGAGCGCGGTCGACCACGTTGAGCTTGTGATACACGTTGTGCAGGTGATTGCGCACCGTGCTCTGTGAGAGATCGAGGGCGCGAGCCACCTGCTTGTAGGTCTTGCCGTTCGCCAGGAGCCCCAGCACCTCGAGCTCACGGCCGGTCATGGGGTTGGATGTGTCCCCTTTGGGCGGCCCCAACTCGCCGAGGTGCACCTTCACACGCGCGAGCAGCTCCTTGACGTGGAAGGGTTTGGTGATGTAGTCCGCGGCACCTCTCTCGAAGCCGAGCAGCTTGTCGCTGATCTCGCGCCGGGCCGTGAGGAAGATGATCGGCGAGCGCAGGTCCACGGGCCGCTCGCGCAGGCGAGAGTACACCTCGAAGCCGTCCATGTCGGGCATCATGATGTCCAGCAGCACCAGGTCGGGGATGTAGAGAGCCGCGGAGCGCACGGCTTCGTCGCCGCTGGCCGCGGTCCGCACGTCGTATCCGGCTGACTCGAGCGCTTCCGCGACCAGCCGCCGAATGTCGGCTTCGTCGTCCACCGCCAGGATCCGCCGCCTGCCCATATGCTGTCTCCCTCTCCGCCGAGTCACGCACCACGTCGCCCGGCGATGGGTGGTCTCCGTCCTCCATCTTCGCCGCCGCCCTCAGGTGGCAGCCGCGGCAGGTCTGCGCCGACCGATCCGTGCCGGGCACCGGTGGCCTCCCCAGGGCGCCGCTGACAAGGGGTATCGGCAGCTACCGGCCATCGCCTTAGAGCCGGGCAGAGCGGGGCGGTGAGGTGACGGCCGCGCTGACCGCCCCCCGGAACGGCCTCAGCGCAGCAGGCGATCGCCGTAGAAGAGCAGCACCAGCACGACGACGAGCGCGACACCCGGCGCCAGCGCGAGGTCCGCGTACTGGCGGCGGCGCCATGCGTCGACCGAGAGGGCCAGGAGACCGTACCCCGCCACCGCGAGGCCCAGCACGCCGGCGATGAGGATGACCGTGTTCACGCCGGCAATCGTACACGCGGCGCGCCGCAGCGTCAGGCCCCTGGCGTGCAGCGCCCTCGCCTCGCCGCGCAAGGCCGCCGGGCACCGCCTTCAGCGCGGCGGACCCTCCCCCTCGAGGCGCGCGGCGAGGTACTCGAGCGGATGCAAGGCTCGGCGGCCGCAGAGGTCGGCGATCTGGGTCCGGCACGAGGTGCCCGTAGCCAGCACCTCCGTGCCGGGCGGTTGCGCGCGCACCGCCGGGGCCAGCATGCGCTCGCCGATAGCCACGCTGAGCTCGTAGTGCTCGGCCTCGTACCCGAAGGCGCCGGACATGCCACAGCATCCCGCCTCGAGGATCTCAAGCTCAAGGCCGGGCACCGCGCGCAGCGCGAGCTCCGCCGCCGCGGCGAACCCCAGAGCCTTGTCGTGGCAGTGGCTGTGCAGCAGGACGCGGCCGCCAGCCCGGAAGCGCAGGCGACCGGCGGCGGCCAGCTCGCCCACCAGAGCCAGGGCGGGGCGCGAGGCCCTCGCCACCTCGCCGACCCGCTCGTCGCCGGGCAGGAGGCGAGCCCAGTCGTCGCACACCATCGACAGGCAGCTGGGCTCTACGAAGAGCAGCCCAGCCCCGGCGGCCACCCTCTCGTACAGCGGCCGGAGGGCGTTCGCGGCAGCCGTCCGGGCCTTGTCGATCTGCCCGGTGGAGAGCGCCGTGCGGCCGCAGCAGCCGGCATCCACGAGCGCCAGCTCGACACCACCGGCTCTCAGAAGCCGCGCCAGGGCTTCGCCGACCCGCGGCTCCTGGTACTGCACGAAGCAGTCGACGAAGAGGGCCGCGGAGGCCGCGGGAGAGCCGCGGCCCAGGCGCCTGGTCAGCGGCCGCCGGGCGAGGGCCGGCAGCGGCCGCTCATGAGCCACTCCGAGGCGGTCGGCGACCGCGCGCGCCGCCGGGGTGCGCACCAGCGTGTTGACGACCGGGGCGAGCGGCGCGGCCAGGGCCGCGAGGCGGCGGAAGCCGCCGATGCCGCGCGCCAGGTGAGGGACGCCCTCGCGGGCGCGCACCTCGGCGAGCCACTCCACCTTGAGCGCCGCCATGTCGACGCCGGCCGGGCACTCCGTCTTGCAGGCCTTGCAGGCCACGCAGGTGCCGAGCACCTCGCTGAACTCGTCCTCGCCGATGGAGGCCAGCGGCACGGCGCCGCACAGGACGCCCTGCAGGGCGTTCGCCCGCGCCCGCGTACTCCGTGCTTCCCGGCGCGTGGCGGCCGCCGGCGGGCACATGGTACCGCTGGACTTCTTGCAGAGCCCGGCCCCGAAGCACCTCTCGACCGCGAGGTCGAAGCCGCCCTCGGCCGCGTACGACAGCCGCGGCGTCCAGGCTCCAGCGGCCTGATAGTCGGCGCCGAAGCGCAACGACTCGGCCACGCCGAGGCCGGCGACGATGGTCCCCGGGCCGAGGAGTCGAAGGGGGTCGAAGACGTCCTTGAGCGCCACCATGGCCGCGTACAGCTCGCCCCCGAGAAGCTCGGGCAGGAACCAGCTGCGCGAGCGGCCGCAGCCGTGCTCGCCCGAGATGGCCCCATGGTACTCGAGCACAAGGCGCCCGACACCCGCCGCGAGGTTCTCCATGCGGCGCACGCCATTGGCCGACTTGAGGTCGAGCAACGGACGCACGTGCAGGCAGCCGGCCGAGACGTGCCCCGTGAAGGAGGCGCGCGCGCCCTCGGCGGCAACGAGGCGCTCGAACTCGCCGATGAATCCGGCGAGGCGCTCAGGCGCCACCGCCGTGTCCTCGACGAAGGCCACGGGGCGCTCCGCGCCGGGGGCACCCATCAGCAGCGGCAGCACCGCCCGGCGCAGGGCGGCGGCCTCCGCCAACGCCGCCGGCTCCCGAAGCCATACCGTCTGCTCGGCGCCGAGCCCGGGGGCCAGCGCCCGCAGCCGCGAGAGGCCCTCGCGCGCCTCGTCTTCGGCGCCCTGATACTCGACCGTGAGCAGAGCTCGCTCGCGGCCCGCGACCAGGGGCGCCAGGCGCGCGTAGGCGGCCAAGCCGGGCACCGCGCGCAGCGGCTCAAGGTCGAGCAGTTCGACCGCCGACGGGCCCGTGCCGAGGATCGCCTGGGCAGCCTCGAGCGCCGAGGGCAGAGTGGCGAACGTGAGCGCCGCCCCGACCCGCGTCGCCGGCCGCGGGTCGAGCTCCACCTCGATCTCGGTGAAGAGGGCGAGCGTGCCTTCGGAGCCGGCCAGCAGGCGGCCCAGGTTGGGCCGCGGTGCCAGGAGCTCGCGGAGGTTGTAGCCCGAGGTGCAGCGCCGCGTCTGCGGGAAGCCCGTCGCGATAGGCCGGCGGTACAGCCCGCGGAGGACCTCAAGCGACGCCCCCAGCGCGCCGGCCCCGGCGCCGCTTAAGCCCGTGGAAAGGTCGTCGCCCTCGCAGCGGCCGAAGCCCAGCGTCCCCCCGCCGGCAAGCGCGGCGGCCACGCGCAGCACCTTGTCCTTGGATTCACCGTAGACGATGGACCGCGACCCGGAAGAGTTGTTGGCCACCATGCCGCCGATGGTGGCCTGGTCGACCGTCGACGTGTCCGGCCCGAACTCGAGCCCGTGCTCGGCCGCGGCACGGTTGAGTGACGCCTGTACCACCCCCGGCTGCACACGGGCGGTGCGCGCCTCGGGGTCGATGGCCAGGATGCGGTCCAGCCCGAAGCAGTCGACGGCGATACCGGGGCCGATGGCCTGGCCGGCCGTGCTGGAGCCGGCGCCCCGGACCACCACCGGGACGCCGTACTCGGCGGCGACGGCAGCGGCGGCGGGGAGGTCGTCCGGAGAGGCCGCGGTCAGCACGGCGTCGGGGACGACCCTGTAGATCGAAGAGTCCGTGGAGTAGAGCCAGCGCTGGAGCGGCGAGACGGAGACCTCGCCGGCCACCGCGCACCGCAGAGCCTCGGCCGCGGCGCGCCCTTCCGGGGTGACGTCGGGGATGCGGTGACGGGCGCTCACCCGCCAAGGATACCGCCTCAGAGCCCCCCGGGGCTGAAGGCCGGCAGCCAGCGCGACAGGTCCTGCAGCAGGCCGAGCATCATGAGCACGCCGAACACGAACAGCAGCGCCCCCGCGACGGCTTGCACGGCACGGTAGTGCCGCTTGACGCCCGCCAGGCGGGCGCTCATCCACTCGAAGGCCAGGGCGGCGAGCACGAACGGCACGCCGAGGCCGGCGGAGTACACGAGCAGAAGCAGCGAACCTGAGGCGGCACTCCGGCTCGAGGCCGCCATGGTGAGGATGCCGCCGAGCACGTAACCGACGCAGGGCGTCCAGCCGATGGCCAGGGCGGCGCCGGTGAAGACGGCGCCCCCGGCGCCGGCGTGCTTCGGCGTCACCCTCAGGACCGGCTTCGGCAGACGCAGCACACCGGCGACGACGAGGCCGCTGACGGCGACGAAGGCCCCGGCGGCGATGGTGAGCTCCTCCCGGTGGCGAGTCAGGAGCCGGCCGACGCCGCCGGCCCCCGCGCCCATGAGGACGAAGACGGCGGTGAACCCGGCGATGAACAGCAGCGAGGTGAGGAGCACGCGCCGGCGGCTGTCGCGCAGGCTGTCCACCCCGACGCCCGAGATGAACGACAGGTACACGGGCAGCAGAGGGAGCACACACGGCGAAAGGAACGACAGCAGGCCGGCGGCAAACGCCAGCCCGATCGCCGGGACGCTCAGGGAGGTGAGCTCGACGGCGGTCACCGGCGCATCGCCGTGACCGCGGAGCGCTCAGGGGAGCCGCCGGACGGCGCCGGCGCGCACGCCGGGCGGCGGCTCACTGGGCCGCGGCGAGGCCGGCCTCGAACCGGTCGCGGGACGCCGACCCGATGATGTGGTCCTTCTGGCCGCCGCCGGCGCCGAAGAAGAACGTCTCAGGTACGCCGGTGATGCCGTACTTCGTAGCCAGGCTGTCGTCGTCGACCACGACGGGATAGGTGAGGCCGTACTCGTTCATGAAGGAGGTGATGTCGCCTTCGCTGTCATCGACGGCGACTCCGACGAACTGCGCCTCCGGGTGGGCCTTGGCAAACTCGGCCAGCTCGGGGGCCTCGGCGTTGCACGGCCCGCACCACGAGCCGAAGAAGTTGACCACCAGCGGCTTGCCGGCATAGTCGGCGGCGTTGAAGTCGCCGGGCTCGAGGAACTGGACGGCGGGCCCGACGCCCGATGTGCCCGGCGGACCCCCGCAGGCGGTGAACGCGATGGCGGTCGCGACCACGGTCACGATGACGACGATGGTCCAGAGCCGTGTGCTCCGCATAGTCTCCTCTTCTCGCCGCGGCCACGTGGCGACAGCCCATTGGCCGGCGTCTCGCGGCAGAACATACACTACGGCCACACGTTTGCGCGCCGGTGCGGCCCCGGTATAATACCCCCCAGGGTATGTATCCGCCAACGACACGGGAGAGTGATGGCGTCCTACGATCTCACCTGCGACAGTTGTGGCCACTCCTTCGAGGTGTTCCGCCAGGGATTCCTCAGGGACGAGGACCGCGTATGCCCGGAGTGCGGTGCCGAAGAGGTGCGCCAGGAGTTCACGAGCTTCCTGAGCCTCCTGGGCGGCTCTGGTGGCGGCTGCTCCGCGCCGAGCGGCAGCCCCTTCGGCTGAGGCTGACCCCTCGCGGCGCGGTCGCGCCGCACGGCACGTTCCCCGAGAAGGGCGGGGCGCTCGCGAGCGCCCCGCCCTTCTCGCGTCTTGATACCATGGGCCCATGAGGATCCTGGTCACCGGCGGGGCCGGCTACATCGGCAGCGTGATCGCCGCTCGGCTCCTCCAGCACGGCCACTCGGTGACCGTCTACGACGACCTGACGCGCGGGCATCGGGCGGCCGTGCCGCCGGCCGCCACGCTCGTGCAGGGCGACGTCCGCGACGCCGCCCACCTGCGTGAGGCCCTGGAGCGCGACGCCTGCGAGGCCGTGGTGCACATGGCAGCCTTGGCCGAGGTGGCGGAATCGGTCCTGCAGCCAGATCGCTACCGCGACGTGAACGTGCGCGGCACGGCGGTCGTGGTCGCGGCGGCGAAGGCCGCCGGCGTCGGCCGCCTGGTGTTCTCGTCCACCGCCGCGGTGTACGGAGACCCGAGCCGCGTGCCGATCGAGGAAGGCGACACCCTCTCGCCCACCAACCCGTACGGGGAGACCAAGCTCGCCGGTGAACGCCTGCTGGAGCGGGCGCGGAGCGCCGGCGACCTCGCCTTCACCGCGCTCCGCTACTTCAACGCCTGCGGCGCCGACGGCCCCCGGGGCGAGGACCACGACCCCGAATCGCACCTCGTGCCCCTCGCCCTGCGCGCCGCGCGCGACGGCGCCCCGATGCGCGTCTTCGGCGCCGATTACCCGACTGCGGACGGCACCTGCGTGCGCGACTACGTGCACGTCGCCGACCTCGCCGACGCGCACGTCGCGGCCCTGGAGGCACTGCCACGCGTGCAGGGAGCCTTCAATCTCGGCACCGGCGGCGGAGCGTCGGTGCGGGAGGTGCTCGACACCGTCGCGGAGGTCACGGGGCTGGCGGTGCGAAGCGATGTCGCGGCGCGACGCGCAGGCGACCCGCCGGCGCTCGTCGCCGGCAACCGGCGGGCGGAGGAGCACCTCGGGTGGAAGCCGCAGCGCACCCTCGCCGACGCGGTCCGCGACTCGTGGGCGTGGATGGCCGCGCACCCACACGGCTACGAGGGCTGAGGCGAGCGGAGATCAGGCGCCGGAGGAGACCGCCGCGGCGCAGCCGCGGCTCAAGCCGCTGGCGCCGGCGCCAGCGAGCGCATGGTCACCGACTCGAGCACGGTCATGAGCTGGTCCTGGGCACGCAGCCAAGCCTTGTGCACCTCGCAGTGGCCACTCCGGTCGCAGTCCTCAGGCCACAGTACACACTGATTGAGGGCGATCGGGCCGTCGACCGCCTCCACCACATCGCGCATCGAGATGGCGTCGGCCGGGCGCGCAAGGGCAAAGCCGCCATGGGCGCCGCGCTGCGAGACCGCCAGGCCCGCGTGCACCAGGCTCTGGAGGATCTTGGCCAAGAAGCTCTCCGGGATCTCCTGCGCCCGCCCGATGTCGTGCAGCGACGCCACGTGCCCCTCGGGGAAACGCGCAAGATAGGTCATGGCGCGAATCGCGTACTCGCCTCCGCGCGTGAGTTGAAGTCCCATGTCTGCTCGCTTTCGGCCAGAGACCGGACTTAAAGGGTCCGGTTGAACTCTATGCCGACGCCCGGCCAGCGTCAACTGTACCCACGGCGCCGCGAGCGAGTTGTGTTAAGCGACGATTAAGCTTGGTTAGGTGCCATCGACGATGCCACGAAAGAGCCTGGTTTGCGGGCAAAACGCGGTCGTCCCCCGAGCAGCCGGGTGCTATCCTGCGGCGAGGCCCAGCGGCCGCTCTCCACGGAAGGACACGCTTGAAGAAGCACTTCGCCTTGATCGGCATCGGCGCCGCGGTCCTGGCTGCGGCAGCCATCGTGGCCGTCGGCGCCGCCTCCGGCGGCGGCACGGCCGCAGAGGGGTCGCCCTCCGGGCAGGCCCTACCGCCCGGCCACCCCACCGTGGCAGCCGACGCGCCCGACGCCGATGCCGCCACGGCTGAGGCCAGCGTCACGCGCAGTATCAAGGAGCTGGAGCGCGCTCGCGACGCCAAGCCGCGCGACATCGACGTGCTCCTCAAGCTTGGCGACGCGTACTTGCTCGCCCAGAGGTACCGCCAGGCGGCGGACACGCTCGCCGCCGCCTTGCGCCTGCGCCCCGGCCACGCCGCCGCGACCGTGCGCCTTGCTCTGGTGTGGCATGCGGAAGGCGACTCCGAGCGGGCGATCGACGCCATCGAGGGCGTGCTCGCCGACGACCCCGACAACCAGGAGGCCCACTACTCGCTGGCCATCGTCTACTTCTCTCAGGAAGAGCTCGCGAAAGCGCAGGCTGAGTGGACGCGGGCCGCGAAGGCCGACCCAAGCACGTCGATAGGGCGCCGCTCTCAGAGCTTCGTCGATCTGCTGGAAGGCCGCCAGACCCCCGACAGCCCCACCGGTGAGTAGCCGCCGCAGGTCCGCTACCGTGCGGGGCGCCGCAGGCGGACCGCACTGTTGCCGCCGCAGGTGAGCTACCGTGCGGGGCGCCGCAGGCAAACGGCACTGTTGCCGCCGCAGGTGAGCTACCGTGCGGGGCGCCGCAGGCGGACCGCACTATTGCCGCCGCCGCGGCCTCAGGCGACCTGCGCGCCGAGCACGTCCGCGATGTGCGCCAGAGCGAAGCGCTGCACCGCGTCCGCATCGTGGCCCGGGGCGTCGTAGGTCTCCACCAGCTCGCGGTGCACGACCACTTCGTAGCCCCGCAGGCGCAGACCGGCTACCGTGTGCAGCACGCAGATGTCGGTGCACACCCCGGCCACCTCCACGACGTCCGGCGCCAGCCGCTCGAGGATGGCCCCCAGGGCAGTACCGTAGAAGCCGGAGAAGGTGTGCTTGCGCACCACAGTCCCGCGAGCCGCGAAGCCGGCCAGCTCAGGCACCACCTCGTCCTCGCCGGAGCCCTCGACGCAGTGCGGCGGGAACATGGCGAACTCGGGGTCGTCGGGGGCGTGGGTGTCGACGAGGAAGACGAGGTCGGCGCCGGCGGCCTCGGCGCGCCCGAGGTGGCGGCGGAGACGCGGCGTCACGGAGTCGAGGCGCGCGCTGGCCAGATTACCGGTACGGCAGAAGCCGTTGAGCATGTCGACGACGAGGACCGCGGTGTGGGGCCGTTGGGAATCCATACCCGGTTGATACCCCGCCGGGCGGGCTTCAGACGACGCGTGCGAGGCGCGGGTTGGGCCGGTAGGAGCGCCCGACCTTGGCGCAGGGCCGGCCCTCGAGCAGCACGACGTCGGCGGTGAAGTCGGCAATGCCGCGCAGCAGGCTGCTGCCGACGCCGTAGGCGTCGGCCGGCACGCCGGCGGCCTCGAAGGAGGCGATGCGCTCGGCCGTAAAGCCGCCGCTCACGACGATGCGCACCGCGTGGAAGCCCTCGGCGTCGAGGGCTCGGCGCACCTCGTGCACGAGCTCGGGCGCCACGCCGTTGGGGCGGAACTGACCCATCTGGTGCCAGAGGCTGCGGTCCACCATGGTCTCGGCAGTGTCGAGGCGGACGCCCCACAGCCGCTCCCCAAGGGCGCGAGCACAGGCGAGGCTGGTGGCGACGCAGTCGTTGTCGAAGTCGACCAGCGCCGTAACGTTGATCTCGGGGTAGTAGACGTCGGCGAAGCGGCGTGTCGCCTCCACGGTGTCGCCGCCACAGGCCGCTATGAGGCCGTGCGGCACGGTGCCGATCCCTTTGCCGCCCCACCAGGAGGCCTGGGCGTCGGTGCTCACCCCGATCGCCCCGGCGACCTGGGCCGCGTACCCGTCGCCGGTCTGCACCCGGTAGTGGTCGAAGCGGGCAGGGAAGAAGAGGATCGGCTTGCCCGCGGCAGCGGTCACGACGCGGCGCACGTTGGTGCTGATCAGCGTGCGCCGCGTGAGCGCCCCGAGATACACGGTCTCGAGGTGGGCGAAGAGGCTGTAGTCACCCTCGATGGTGAGCACCGTCTCCCAGGGGCCGACCTCGTCGCCGTCGTAGAGCGCGTGCACCACGAGATCGTCCCAGCCGGCCACCCAGCGCCGGTCGGTGCCCTCGCCCTCGTGGCGGCCGCTGCACAGCCTGAGCATGGCGAGCGCTTCGTCCATGCCGCCCAGGATGGCGCACGCCTGCTTCTGGAAGACCTGCACGGTGACCGCGGGGTGCAGGCCTTGTGCCTCGAGCACGCCCTTGCTCAAGTTGAAGTAGGCGTCCGAGTAGTAGCCCTCCCGCATGCGCTCCACAGGCAGGGCGAAGACCTCGGGCGATAGGCGCGTGCGCGGCATGGGCGGATTGTACACGAGCCTCGCCGCGCCCAGGGCGAAGTGGCCCCGCCGCGGCGGGGCCGTGCTGCTAGAGCCCCGCCCTGGCCAGCACCTGGCCGATCACGGCTCCAGGGGTCACGGCGAGCCGCAGCGTGTAGACCCCGGCACGCTCCGCCTCGAGCAGCGTGAAACGGCCGGGCCCGCGGCGCAGCCGGCCGGGCCCGCCCTCCAGCGACCAGTACGGCGACCAGCTCACCTTGACGAGGTAGCGGCCCGGACGGTCGACAGTGACGCTCAGGTCACGATGCCCCCAAGCGCTGATGTGCGCCGTGCCGCCGTCGGTGCCGACGGCCAGGGGCGCGGAGGCGCGCAACTCGTACACGGTCCACCCGGCGACGCGCCGCTCGACGCTGAACTCCGGCGAGGTGTGCAGGATCTGCACCTCACGCCGGCTCCAGGGGTCCAGCGCCGCATCGGCGAGGAAGACGTAGCGCACCCCCATGGCCCGCAGCCACGGCACGTAGGCGGAGGCGTCGTAGGTCGTGTAGAAGAGGCTGTTGTGGATCGCGTCCGCCTGGCGGTACCAGCCGCGCGTCACGGGGAAGCCGGCCTCGGGGAAGTAGAAGGCCTCCCAGTGCCGGCGCAGGGCCACAACGTGCAGGCGGTGGTCGCGGTCGCGCAGCTCGCCGGCCGCGGCGAGAGCCGGAGCGAAGAAGCTCGGCCTGGTCTGCGGCCGTTCGGCCTGGTTGAGAAAGTGGGCGATGGGCGTGCCGATCTGCAGCACGGCGAAGAGCGCGATCGGGACGAGCACCAGATCGGCGCCGGGGAAGGGCCGTCGCAGCCGTGAGTGCCGCAGCAACGCCAGCAGCGGCAGGCCGAACACCATGAAGAAGCGGCCGATATTGTTGCCCAGCGGGCTGCCGGGGGTGACGAACGAGGTCAGGCACAGAGCGGCGTAGGTGCCGAAGAGGATCACGAACGGGCGCGGCGGATGAACGGCGCTGATGCCCGCGAGAGCCACGCCGGCAAGCGCGAAGCTCAGGTAGACGAGCAGCTGCGAGGTCTCGTTGAGGTAGTCGCCGGGCTCGTTGAACGCCCAGCCCAGGAGGAGGCGCGCGACGAGGGCCGGTGCCACGGCGGTGAGGCAGACGGCGTAGCGCCGCCGCACCGCCGGTCGCGAAAGGACGTCGGCGAGCGCGAGCACCCCGCAGGCCACCAATGCCATGGGGTTCGTGAAGATGCCCACCGCGACGGGGAGCGCCGCCCAGATCGGATGCCGGCGCGCCAGCAGCGCGAGGCCGCCCACGGTGAGCGCCAGGGCGAGCACGAAAGGGTCCTGCCCATGGGCGAGATAGACCGCCATGGTCGCCGCGAACAGCCATGCCGGCCAGATGTCGTCGAGGCCCCACAGGTCGCGCTGGTACACGTAGAAGAGGGGCGGAAGGGCACCGGCCGCGAGCACGGCCATGAGCTTGGCCGGCACGGCTTGGGCGAGCCAGTAGAAGACGACGCCGTAGGTGATCGCTCCGTAGCTCCCGCCGTACCAGTAGTTGTCCCAGAAGACCGACTGGCCAGTGCGGAGCAGAAACACCTTGTACACGTGGGCGGCATCGTCCCAGCCGGGCACGCCGCCCATCTGCATGAGCATCGCTGTGGCTGCGCACGCCGCGGTTCCGGCCGCCCACAAGAAGAGGAGGCCGCGCCGGGACCTCAGCCTCGCCTCGGCGGCGGCCAGGGAGGGGACCAACGATATCAAGCGCGCGGACCGGCGAGGCGCATGGCGGTGACGAAGTTCGCCGCCACCGCCGGGCAGCGCGGCAGCGAAGGGTACAGGGTGGTCGCCAGGCAGGCGCCGAGAGTGAAGCCCTCGGCTTGGGCCACGCCGCCTTGAGCCCCTACGTTGTAGGCGAACGTGTCCCGCTCGAGCAGCAGGAACTCGAGGTCGAAGAGCTCGTACAGCAGGTTGTCTTCACCGTCGTAGGGGTTCTCCCGAGCCGGGCGGGCGCGGACATAGCGGGGCTGCTCGTACCACTCGAGGAGCTCGGCCTCCGCGGGCAGGACGCCCGCGAGCTCGTGGCTTCGCCCCCGGCTGTCGGCGAGGCGGCGCAGGAGAAGGAGGGCGCCGCCTCCGAAGGCCAGGGTGGGCAGGCCGTCGCCAATGGCCTCGGCGAGCGCCGTCAGCAGCTCGCGATTGGCGGCGACCGCCGGCAGCCGCCCCTCGTCGAGCTGCCCCGCGAGCAGCAGGCCACTGCTGTTCGGCGGCAGCTCGCGGTCCCGGCCGACGTCGAACGGCGCCAGGTCGAGGCCCGCGGCCCGCAGCAGGTCGAGGTTCTCCAGGCCGAACGGCTCCAGCGGACCGCCCCAGGCCACCGCGAGGGTGAGGCCGGTGGCCGTGGGCAGGGGCGCAAGCACCCGTCGAGGCGGCGCGGGCAGGAAGCCACGGTGGGCCGCCGCGGACTGGACCGCCTCGCGCTGCAGATGAGCGCCGGCCTCGGCGCAGAGACCCTCTACGCCGTCCGCCCCGGTGGTCGCCGTGGCGCCGCGGCTCGCGCTCTCATACCGGCTCGCGAAGCGCTCGCTGAGCCCCGGCGGGATCCACCCGAGCAGCTCGACGCCGACGTCGCGACGGAGCACCTCGGCAAGCTCGGCCCCGGCGCCCTGCTCGTCGCCGCCGACGACGATCACCCCGGCGATCTGGGCGCGCGGCGCCAGGGCGCGGGCGCCGTACACGGCCGCGGCCACCGTTGCCCCGCGCTCTCGCGCGTCCACGACCAGCACGAGTGGCGCGTCGAGGGAGGCCGCCACATCGACCGGCCGTGAAGACACGGCGCCCTGCCAGCGGTCGAGTGCGGGCAGCACCGCCACCAACAGCACCAGTTCAGAGCCGGCGGCCCACGAGTCGTAGAGTTCGGCCACCGTCTCGACGTCATGCAGGGCCAGGTCGAGGATGCGCGGGGCCTTGCCGGGTCCGGCGGACAGCAACCGCCAGAGCGGAAGGTCAAGGCCGACGCAGATGGGGCGCACGATCCGCCGTTCGCCCAGGCAGGCCAGCAGAGCACCGGCGGCGAGTGCCACCGCGGGGCCGCGCTCGAGGCCGCTCACCACCAGCCGGGGAACCGACACGACGGGAGTCCTCCTCTCGGCCGGCGACGCGCGACGTGGCCGGCGGCCCGCGACACGGGTTTCTGGTCCGGACATAGAATACCCTACCGGTATCTCCAAGGATGGGGCGACGGGTGGATCTCCGGAAACAGTTGCATGAGGTCTTGTACGCACGCGTGCTGTTCACGCTGACGGTGCTCAGCGCCGCGCTCTGGGTCCAGATCGACGACCACGGGCTGGATCCCTCGGAGATGGCTGTGGCCATCGCCGCCGTGGTCGTCGCCAACCTTCCCTTCTTCATCCTCGAGCGCCGCGTCGAAACGGGCAGCCTGGCGACGGTCATGGTGGTCGTCGACCTCGCCGTGGTGACGGCGGGAATCGTGTTCAGCGGCGGAGCGCTCAGCTCCGTGGCGATCTTCTACGTGTGGCCGATCGTGCTGGCCAGCGTGTTCCTGCACGCCTGGGCGCCCTACGCGGCGGCGGCGGTCTCCGGAGCGGCCTACGCAGGCGTGTGGGCGCTGCAACATGGCGGCTGGCTCGACCCCGCCGCGGCGGTGACGGAGAGCAGCGTCCCCGCCAACTGGCCGGTGATCACCCTGAGCCTTCGCGTGGCCGCCTTCCTGCTCATCGCCCTGCTCGCCGGCCGCCTCGCCACCGCCCTCGTCCGCAGCACCGTCCAGCTCACCGCCGCCCAGCTCGACACCGAGGCCCAATTGGCGCGCATGGGTGCCACCAACGAGCAGCTCCGCCTCATGAGTGAGAGCAGCCGCCTGTTCCTCCGTCACAACGAGGTTGGCGCGCTCGTCTCCGTCGCCTTGCGCCAGATCGCCGGGGCCGCCGGAGTCGGAACGGGCTACGTCCTCATCCGCGCCCCCGGGAGCGGCGAATACGACGAGCGCGCCAGGCTGGGGGCCGTCGAGCCGTCACTGATCTGGAGGATGCGGGAGCTTGGCCTCGTCGACCTGGCCCGCGAGGGCGCCCGTCGCTGCGAGACCGTCACCGACCAGCGCGTCGGACGCGTGCTCAAGGCGGTGGAGAAGGACGGGTTCCACGGCTTTCTCGTCGCCCCCCTCGAGGCCAAGAACGACATGCTGGGCCTCGTCTGCCTGCTCTATCGCAAGGACGCGGTGATCCCCGATCCGGCCGTGCCCACGGTGCGGGCGCTCTGCGACCAGGTCGCTCTCGTGGTCCGCAACATCCTCTTCAACGAGGAGCTGGCGCGCAAGAACGACGAGCTCACGCACCTCGACCAGCTCAAGAGCGACTTCATGGCCACGATGAGCCACGAGCTGCGCACCCCGCTCACCGGTATCATCGGCTACAGCGACATGATGCTCAGCGGCATGACCGGCGAGCTCAACGAGAAGCAGATGGGCTTCGTCACCAGCATCCTCCAGGGCGGCGAGACGCTCCTCGGCCTGATCAACGACATCCTCGACCTCACGAAGATCGAGGCCGGCCGGCTCGAGCTCAACTTCGAGGCCGTCGACCTGCGCGCCGCTCTGCTCGGTGTGCTGCCGGTCGTCAAGCCGCGCGCGCAGGACAAGCGCATCCGCCTTTCCACGTTCCTGCCCACCGACCTGCCGCTGGTCTGGGCCGACCCCGGCAAGCTCAACCAGGTGCTCCTCAACCTCCTCACCAACGGGATCAAGTACACGCACGAGAACGGCAGCGTGAGCGTGGAGGCACGCACGGCCGACGGCTTCGTCGAGATCTGGATCAATGACACCGGGATCGGGATCGCCAAAGAGGACCAGGCCAAGGTCTTCCAGCGCTTCACGCAGATCGACTCGTCGGCGACGCGCCTGCAAGGCGGCACCGGCCTCGGCCTCGCGATCGTCAAGGAGCTGGTGGAGCTGCACGGCGGCGGCATCCGCGTGCAGAGCAAGCTCGGCAAGGGCTCCAGCTTCATCTTCACAATGCCGATATCAACCAGACCGGCTGATCCACTGGCCGCAGGCAAGATCAGCTGAGGAGGTGCACATCTTGGACAAAGCCATCCTGGTCGCCGACGACGACCCGGACATCTTGAGCATCGTGTCGATGTCGCTCGAGATGCAGGGTTACACGGTCTACAAGGCGACCAATGGACGCGAGGCCGTCGATCTGGCGAAGGAACACCGCCCCGACCTCGTGCTCATGGACATGATGATGCCGATCCTCAGCGGGTACGAGGCCGTCACCGAGCTCAAGAGCGACGAATCCACCCGCGGCATCTCGATCGTGGGCCTGTCGGCCAAGGCGATGGCGACCGACATGGCACGCGCCACCGACGCCGGTATCGACGGCTACATCACCAAACCCTTCCGCATCGCCCAGGTGCTCAGTGTGGTGGAGGAATACCTGCGCGGCTAGGCGCGACCTCGAGCCGGCCGAGCCGTCGTCAGGCCGGGCAGCACGCAGGAGCCGGTGGTTCGCCGGCGTAGATTGTGGCGATGGCCCATCCTACCCGGAACGACCTGCCTCCCATGCTCTGCGTCGCCGACGTCGACGTGCGGCTCACGTGCAGCACCTACTGCGCCTTCTGCGTGTACTACGTTCGCGACCGGCGCGTGGGCGAACGCCGTGATCGCCCGCGGCGTTCGCACGATCGCCGCGTCCTCGGCCGCCTGTAGGCAGCCGCCGCAGCACCACCGGCGGCGGCGCCTCATGGACTCCGGGCTTTTGCCGATATCGGGAGTGCCCGCACTGACCCGGAAGACAGGTGGACACGACGGCACACCCTCGTGAGAAGTCGGGGGGCGCTCGCCCCCAGCACAGACGTGGCGTCAGCCTCGAGCTCAAGACGACGGCCGTGGTCGCGGCCACCCTCACTGGCCTCTTCCTCGTCGTCACGCGCTACGCGGACGCGCAGGCGACCTGGCCGCTGGCCATAGCGGTCCTCGTCGCCTTCGTCGTCATCGCCGCCGCCTTCGACGTCCTCATCTACCGCACCGTGCACGGCCTCATCCGCCGCTCGCGCTCACGGCTGGGCGGCGCCTATGAGCGCGGCGACCCGTACTACCGCGACGAGGTCCGCGAGCTCGGGCACCTCGTCGGCGCGCTCATCTCGGTGCTCACGGCGGCCGAGGACAAGGAGTCGGCGTCGCAAGGCATCAGGGACGACCTGATGCGGCTGCGCTCGCTCAACCGCCAGCTCATGGACCTCACCGAACTGGGCAAGGAGATGAACTCCGCCCTGCCCTATCGCGAGACAGTGGACCGGGTGCTGTCCCGCAGCAAGACCTTCCTGCGCGCGGACTTTGCGGCTCTGCTCCTTCTCGATCCGGAAGCGCACGCCTTCTCGCTGGAGGGCGCCCAGGGCGTCCTGTCGCCCACGCTCTCGGTCGAGTGCTGCGCCCACACTGCCGACTGCCCCGTTCGCCAGGCGATCGCCGACGGGCGAGTGGTCCGCATGGCCGACCACGCCTGCAGCCTCTTCCCCAACACGATGACCGCCCAGGTGGTGATCCCGGTGGCAGTGGAGAACGCCGGCGACATGGCTCTCCTCGCGACGGCGACCTCGGGCGACTATCTCGATCCGCTGTCGAACGACGTGCTCGAGGCGCTGCGCAACCACGTACAGGGCGCCCTCAGCAACGCCCACAAGCACGACGCTATCCGGCGCCAGGTGATCACCGACCATCTCACGGGCCTCTATAACCGCCGGTACTTCATGAAGCGGGCGGGCGAGGAGATCCAGCGTAGCCTTCGCCACCAGGACCCGCTCAGCGTCCTCATGGTCGACATCGACCACTTCAAGCAGTTCAACGACGTCTACGGGCACGCCACCGGCGACCGCGTGCTGCAGACCGTGGCGCGCGCCATCCAGGACGCCCTGCGCGGCACCGACATCTGCTCCCGGCACGGCGGGGAGGAGTTCGCCGTCATGCTCCCCAAGACGCCGGGCGACAGCGCGTACTTCGTCGCCGACCGCGTGCGCCGCAGGCTGGGTGCCACGCGCTACACCGGCCTCGGGCTGCCGGCCGATGCGAGCGTCACGATCAGCGTGGGAGCGGCCACCTGCCCGCGCGACGCCACCACGCTGGACGAGCTGATGGAACTGGCCGACAAGGCGCTCTACCAGGCCAAGCACGGGGGCCGCGACCGAGTGGTGCTGTGGGGCGACGCCGAGCGCGAGCCGGTGCGCCGCTGAGCCACCCTGCGGGGCCACGGGGCCGGGCTTCGCGCGCCGCGGCGCGCGAAGCAGCTCGCGCCAGGCGCCCTTTTCACGCGACGCCGCTCCGCCGGCACGACGGCGGTATACTCATCCTGACCTTGAGGAAGTGAGGCGCGCGACCTTGACTGAACCTGCCGATGCCCGGCTCACTCCCGCGGAACTGGCGGCGTGGAGAGGGATGCTGCGTGTGCACGCCTCCCTGATCCACGAGCTCGACGCCGATCTCAGCGCCGAGCACGGGCTCCCACTGCGCTCTTACGAGGTGCTGCTCTTCCTCGAGGACGCGCCCCGGCAGCGCCTGCGCATGACCGACCTCTCGCGCTCCGTGCTGCTCAGCGCGAGCGGCGTGAGCCGCCTCGTCGACCGGCTGGAGACCGAGGGCTACGTGGCTCGCGAACGCTGCGTCGACGACGGCCGCGGGTACTACGCGGTACTCACCACGGGCGGCGCCGCCAAACTCACGGAGGCCCGAGCGACCCACCTGGCCGGGGTACGCCGGCACTTCCTGGAGCGCTTCGATGCGGCCGACCTGGCCCGGCTCGCCGTCTACTGGGAGCGTGTCCTGCCGGGCGCCGCCGGCGACCCGGGGCGAAGCGACAGCCCGGGAGCCGCCTGATCGAGGCCGGGGCGGGCCGCGAGCCGCCGCGGCGCCACTCTGGCGAAGCCGCCGCCGGCCGGCCGCGCGCTCAGGCCTTGCCGAGCAGCACGCTCAGGCACATCACTGCGAGCACAGCGGCGGTGACCGCGACGTAGCGGCGGTCCTTCTCGACGGCGAACGCCACCAACGAACCCGCGACGCGCAGGAACGGCGTGGCGATGAGCGCGATGAGGCCGGCCGAGAGGTACGCGGCCGGGCGCAGGCGGACCAGGCCGCCGGGCAACTCGGCCAACGCCACCACGCCGGACGGCAACGGCGCCGCGTGCGCCAGGCCGAGCCCGAGACCGGCGGCCATCAGCGCCACGCTGACCCCGATGCCGACGAGCAGGACGAGCCGCACGGTGCGCTCCACCGGATCCATGCGGTGGCGCGGCGCCGGCGGGGCGGGTGGTGGCGCGCCCGCCCCGCCGTTCATGGCCCCACCCCGGCGGCCGCAAGCGTCATGAACACCGCGAAGACGACGAGGACCGCCTGGAAGACGCGGCGGAGCAGGCGTGCCGGGAGGCGGACGGCAAAGCGCGGGCCCAGCCGCGCGCCGGCCAGGATACCGAGCGCCGAGGGCACCGCCCAGTACGGGTCCATGTGCCCGCGGCCGTAGAAGATCGCCGCGCCCGTGGCCGCCGTGACGCCGATCATCAGGTTGCTCGTGGCGATGGTGGCCTTGAGCGGCACCCCCATGAGCAGGTTCATGATGGGGACCTTGAAGGCGCCGCCGCCCACGCCGAGCAGCCCCGAGACGTTGCCGGCGCCGAGGCTGAGGACGAACCCGAGGCGCAGGCGCCGCACGCCGTAGCGCACCTCACGGCCCAGGCGAGGGTCGAAGTACGCACCTTCGAGGACGCCGCCGCGCGACGGGAAGAGGTCGCCCCCGCGGCGGTTCATCTGCCAGGCCACGTAGACGAGGACGGCCGCGAAACAGCCCTGCAGCACGCGGCCGTCGATGAGGACCGCGGTGACGCCTCCGGCCACGGCGCCGACCGTGGTGGCCACTTCGAGGAGCATCCCCAGGCGCACGTTGCTCATCCCCTTGCTGACGAAGGAGGTCTGCGCCATGGACGAGGTCGCGATCACGCAGACGATGCTCGTGGCGATGGCGGTCTTGATGGGCACCCCGAAGGCCAGCGTGAGCATCGGCACCATGATGACCCCGCCGCCGACGCCGAGCATGCTCCCGAAGACCCCGGCCACGAAGGCCACGAGCAGGAGTGCCAGGATGGTCGCCGTGCGCGCCTCCCTACTCCTCGCCGCCCGGCGGGCGGCGGAGCTGTTTGACGGAACCGCGGCCCTTCTTGGCGCTGAGGCGCCGCTCCACCGCCGCGCGCGAGGGCCTCGTGGCCTTGCGCGGCGGGGCCGGCGGCGCGGCAAGCTTCTGCAACTTGAGGCGCAGGCGCCGCAGAGCGTCCATCTTGTTGAGGTACTGGCTGCGCTGGGCGCGGCAGGTGACCGTGAGCCCCGTCGGCACGTGGCGGAGGCGTACGGCGCTGTCGGTGACGTTCTGGTGCTGCCCACCCGGGCCGCCGGCGCGAAAGGTCTGCACCTCGCACTGGGCGAGGAGTGCGTCGTCGGTGAGCGGGATGTCGATGGGCGACGTCATGGCCAAGACCGGGCGCTGCCACTCCGCCGGCCCGCACAGCGTACCACCTCGCATGATAGCCTCTGACCATGCTCGCCATCGCTCTCGCCCTCGGCGCGTCGGTCTGCTGGGGCTCCGGGGACTTCTTCGGCGGCCTCGGGACACGGCGTGCCAGCCTCTGGGCGGTGATCGTCGGCAGCCAGGCCGTCGGCCTCGCCGGCGCGGTGCTCGTGACTCTGCTCGCCGGGCGTCACTGGCCGGGCCTGCTCGCCCTGTGGCCGGTGCTGCTCGGGGGCTTGGCCAGCGTGGTCGCCATCTCGTCCTTCTACAAGGCCCTGGCCATCGGCTCTATGAGCGTCGTGGCGCCGATCAGCGCGGCCAGCGCCGTGATCCCCTTCCTCTTCGGCCTCGTCACCGGCGAGCGCCCCGGCGCCTCCCAGCTGGCTGGAGTGGCTCTGGCCGCCGTGGGGGTGCTGCTGGTGGCCACCGAACCGAGCCGCACGGGCGAGACCATCGGCGCCGCGGCGCTGCCCGGGCAGCCGGCCGTCGAGCCTCAGGCCATCGGCGCCGGCCTCCAGCACCGCGACCGGCGCCGAGCCGTGGCTCTCGCCCTGCTCGCCGCCGTCTGCATCGGCCTCGTGATGCTTGGCTACGACGCCGTCGCCGAGCACGACCCGCTCTGGGCGATGCTCGGCGGCCGGGCCTCGTCGGCGACGGTGTTCACCTTCGTCTTCCTGGCGCTGCGGCCGCGCCTCCGGCTCCGCCGCTCGGCGCTGCCGCTGATCGCCGCCACCGGCATCGCCGACACCGCCGCGAACGGGCTCTTCGCTCTGGCCACGACTCACGGGTACCTCAGCATCGTCGCCGTGCTGGGCTCTGTGTACCCCGTCGTCACCGTCGCCCTCGCCTACGTACTGTTGCGGGAGCGCGTCGCCCCGCATCAGCTGGCCGGCGCGGCAGGGACCCTCCTCGGCATCGCCCTGATCGCCGCCGGATAGGCGCCCCACGGTCATGGCCTTCGGTCGCCGTCAAGGCTGAGACGCGGCTTCGAGCCCCCAATCCTCCAGGACCACGTCGAGCACCGCCTGGCCCATGCGGTCGCCCCCGGCACGCGTAAGGTGGATGCCGTCCGAGCCGCGCATCAAGACCATGGCGCCGCCGGGATCACGAAGGTACTCGGCGAAGGATCCCCCGTCGCCGGCCATGAGCCGCCACGTACTGACGAACCGGACCCCCGGGTGCTTGGGCGCCACGGCCGCATAGATGTGGTTCATCATGGCGATGCGACCGCCGTACCCTGCATCGCGCATGATCGGGTTACCCACCCAGTACACGCGCCGGCCGCCACGCGTGAGGATCTGCATCGCGCGGCCCACGCGCTTCGCGTACACCTCCCGCCAGGCTCTGGTGCCGACGTCCAGGACCTTGCCCCGGTACATCACGTCCTGCCCGTCGTTGGCGCCGAAGATTATCACCGCCGCGTCAGGGTGGAACTCGACCAGCTGGTCGATGAGGCGCTGCCGCCAATCGTAGTAATCGGGGCGGCTGAGCCCGCTGCTGATGTGGTAGTCGAGTCTCGCCGTGATCAGGCCGGTGTCCTCGGCGAGGTTGACCAGCGACGAGCCGAAGACCTGAGCCATGGAGTCCCCGGCGATGTACAGGCGCAGAGGCCGGCGGCGCGTGACGGCGCGCGGCCAGAGCGGCTTGACCTTGTCCACCTCGGCGAGGGCATGGTGGACCTTCGGGCCCCGGCCGAGTGCCGTGTCGATGGTCTCGGCCGGGCGGTCCAGGTGGAGGGCGTCACTCAGCGCTGTCATCGGCCGCAGCAGCGTCAGCAGGACGCTGCGGCCGGCACCCAGCGGCCGGCCCTTCACGTCCTCCTCGATCCCGCGCGCGTCGAGCAGGCCGGCGACGAAGAAGCCGATCAGCATGGCGAAGAGCACGGCTCCGGCGGACGCGCGGCGCCGGCGCCCCCGGCGCGCGGGCGGTTGTCCGGGAGGCACGTGAGACGGCTCCAGCGGGCCCGCGCGCGGGGCCCGCACCCCGGGCTCGCTCCACGAGAAGCTCTCGTCCTCGCGACCGCCGAAGGGCCGCCGCACCTCGTCGCCAGGCCGTCCTTCGTCAGGCATCGCCGGCCACCACCATCAGAACTTGAAGTACAGGAACTCGGCCGCGCCCTGCGGGCCGAGCACGTCGATCAGGAAGAGTCCGGCCGCGAGGACGGCGCCCTGGCCCGCCCAGCCGATCCGCGCCAGCCCACTCTGCAGCCGCTGCGTCGCCCCGCGCGGGAAGTACTGGATGGCGATGCCCAGCACGACCAGCCCCGCGACCGGCCAGGTCACCGCGCTCCCGAGGCTGCCGAGGCCGGCGACCAGGCGCCGCAGCACCGCGAAGGCCGCCCCGATGGAGTCGGCACGGAAGAACACCCAGGCGACGCTCACGAACGCGAACACCGCCAGCCGCTGCAGGGCGCGGGCGCCGGCCGTGCGCCCTGGGTCGGGCAGCCCGCGAGCGCGGCGGACGCTGCGGCGCGCGTGCTCGAGGCTCTGGGCCGCGCCGTGCAGTCCGCCCCAGAAGACGAACGTCCAGGCGGCCCCGTGCCAGAGGCCGCCGAGCACCATCGTGAGCATGATGTTGACGTACGTGCGCCGGCGGCCACGGCGGTTACCCCCGAGGGGGATGTAGAGGTAGTCGCGCAGCCAGCCGGACAGGGTCATGTGCCAACGGCGCCAGAACTCGCGCACGCTGCGCGCCGTGTAGGGCGCGTCGAAGTTGTCCGGCAGCTCGAACCCGAGGAGCAGCGCGACGCCGATGGCGATGTCGCTGTAGGCGCTGAAGTCGCAGTAGATCTGCACGGAGTACGCGCAGATGCCGACGAGCGTCTCCCAGGACGAATACTGCTGCGGTGAAGCGAACACGCCGTTGACGAGGTGCGTGGCCAGGTAGTCGGCGATGAGCATCTTCTTGGCCAGGCCGCCGAGGATCAGCAGGAAGGCGCGGCCCGCGTCCACCGCGCGCGGGTCCCGTGCCGTCCGCAGCTGGGGGAGAAAGTCGCGGGCGCGGGCGATCGGGCCGGCCAGCAGATACGGGAAGAAGGCCGTGTACACGGCCAGATCGAGCGTCGGCGCCGGCTCCAGCTCGCCGCGGGCGATGTCGATCACGTACGTGAGCATGCGGAAGACAAGGAACGAGATGCCGACGGGCAGCACGACGCGCAGCAGCGGCAGCGGCGCCCCAAGCCCCAGGGTGCCGAGGACGTCGTTGAGGTTCACGGCGAAGAAGTCGGCGTACTTGAAATAGCCCAGGGCGGCGAGGTCGACCAGCACGGCGAGCGCCACCCAGCGCCTGGCGGCGCCAGGCGCGCCGCGGCGCGCTCGCGCGGCACGCACGCCGAGCCACTGGTTGACGAGCGTGGCGGCCGCGAGCAGCAGGACGAAGCGCCAGTCCCACCACCCGTAGAACACGTAGCTGAAGGCGAGGATCGTCCACTTCCAGAGGCGCAGCCGGGGCATGAGGAGCCAGCTCGCCGTGTACACGACGAGAAAGAAGATGGCGAATGTGATCGTCGGGAAGAGCACGGCGCCGCCCTGGTCGGGTGAGGCCTCGGCGGCGGCCCCACCTGCTGCGGCGATGCTACCATCGTGGGCGCGGGCGGCGCAGCTCCTCCCGCGCCCCGGCAGGAAGGCGGCCGCAGCGAGGAGATCGCCTTCCGACCTCTGGGGCTCGCACCCGCCGTGGCTTGCCCGGGCGCCCGGGCAACGGCATCATCAGGCCTGACCGCGACGCACCCTCTGCCGCCGGGGAGCTGGGAGCCGAAGTCCGGCGCGCGTCCGACGACAGGCCGGGGCCCGGCGCAGACGACGACGCCCACCGCGACGAAAGGATCCGCCAGCCATGGACGCTCCCGCCATCACGCGCTCGTTCCGCCCCTCGTCCCGGGGCCTCGACTACTCCTGGCCCGGGACCAGCGTGCGCGAGGCCTGCGTGCGGTATGGCTTCCGGCCCGACGAGGTGGTCAAGCTCGCCTCCAACGAGAACCCCTTCGGCACCCCGCCGCACGCGGTCGCGGCGGCCGCGCGCGCGGCGCAGCAGGCCTCGGTCTACCCCTCCCCCGGCTACGACTACGCCGACCTGCGCCGGGCGCTGGCCGGCTACGCCGGGGTGAGCCCCGACATGATCATGCCGGGGCCGGGCTCGGAGACCATCGTAGGCTACCTCTCACGGCTGTTCATCGACCCCGGCGACGAGGTGATCACCGCACCCGAGAGCTATGACGGCTACGGCTGGGCAGCGGGCATCATGGCAGCCGAGGTGCGCCCGGTCTCTCTCGTCGACTACCGATACGACGTCGATGCCATCCTCGCCGCCGTCACCGGGCGCACCCGCATCATCTGGGTGTGTAACCC
>Ga0265296_1000924_pt1 | contig 37664 bp, 39 predicted proteins | sample MunlanPumphouse1_FD_189073 | JGI IMG/M metagenome (GOLD analysis project Ga0265296, IMG submission 189073) | Groundwater microbial communities from a municipal landfill in Southern Ontario, Canada - Pumphouse #1 | ecosystem: Environmental > Aquatic > Deep subsurface > Groundwater | place...
TCTCTCTCATACAGGGTTAAAGGTTGACCTTTCATAATGGCCCAGCCTCTCTGAAACTGACCTAAAGGACAAGAGACCGGTGTTTTCAAGCCATTTGAGGGTGGTGCATTGAGTTTAGAATGTAGGAGGACGATGTTTCCGTTGACAAAAAGGGATAAAAAAGGTATTGTCACTTCTTCAAAAAATACCCAATAAGGATAAGAAAGTCCTTATTTTTATTTGTTTTTTGGTGGTTTGCTTTTGGGAATTCTCACAGGAGGATTTTCGCAAGCAGGCTTGTTCCTTTCATGTTTCAACAACCGAATCAAACCGTCTGCAAAGGGTTCGGTGGAGGCAGGACAGATGAGGAGAACAGCTCTCACTTCGTTTTTTTGTGCAAGTATAGTGTCTATCACCCTTTTTCTTTCCTCTTGTTTTCCATCAAGTGATTGGTGTGAAAAAGGGACAGTCACGTTCATGTATGTCGATGAAGATGGCGACGGCTATGGGGATAGAGGGGAAGAACGATGTGATCTCGATATGGAAGGATATGTCATGGTAGGGGGAGATTGCAACGATGGAGATCCAACCGTCAATCCCGGCGCCACCGAGATCTGTGATGGCATCGATAATAACTGTGACACCTTGGTGGACGAAGATCTCACAGGAACGTATTACCTCGATTGGGATGGAGACGGATATGGAAGCTCAGAAATTTTTTCAGGGGCATGCTCGGATTCCGCATGGTATGTGGACAACAGTGATGACTGTGACGATGATAACTTCGAGATCAATCCCGGCGCCACCGAGATCTGTGATGGCATCGACAACGACTGTGACACCTTGGTGGATGAAGATCTCACAGGAACGTATTACCTTGATTCCGACGGAGACGGATACGGAGATCCATTGATTTTTTCAGAGACATGCTCAGCTTACATAGGGTATGTGGACAATAATGATGACTGTGATGATACCAATTTCGAGGTCAATCCCGGCGTCACAGAACTCTGCAACGAGATCGATGATGATTGTGATGGTGAGACGGACGAAGGTTTGATCACGACTTACTACCTGGATATGGATGGGGATGGCTATGGCAATTCCATGGGTTCGTTCGATACTTGCCTTCTTATGACCGGCATGGTCGAGGACAACACCGACTGTGATGATGACAACCCCGAGGTCAATCCCGGCGCTTCCGAGACCTGCAACAACAGAGACGACAACTGTAACGGTGAGATTGACGAAGGAGTGATGACCATTTTTTACGCCGATGTCGACCGTGACACGTATGGAGATCTTGCAAGTTTCATCGAAGCTTGCGGAATTCCCGATGGATATGTCGAAGATACGACTGACTGTGACGATGCTCATAGCAGTGTCCACCCCGGCGCTACCGAGATTTGCGACAGCCTCGACAACGACTGTGACACCTTGGTGGACGAAGACCTCACAGGAACGTATTACCTCGATTCCGATGAAGACGGATATGGAGATCCAGGAGTCTCTTTGGAGGTTTGCTTGGCTCCCGCAGGTTATGTGGACAACCTTGACGACTGCAACGATACCAATCCCGAGATCAATCCCGGCGCTACCGAGATTTGCGACAGCCTCGATAACGACTGCGACGGCACGATTGACGAAAGTGATGCCATCGATGTCTTGATCTGGTATGCGGATACCGACACCGACGGCTACGGAAACGCGGCCGCGGCTCTGTCTGCTTGCAGCGCTCCGGAAGGCTATGTCGCCGACCATACGGACTGCAATGACATGACGGCTGACGCTCATCCGGATGAAGTCGAAGTGTGTGATGAGATCGACAATGACTGTGATGGTGATGTGGACGAGAGTGATGCGATCGATGCACCCACGTGGTATCACGATCGTGATGGAGACAGCTACGGAAATGACCGAGACTCTGTTGTGACATGCAATGCTCCTCTTGATTATGTCGAAGACAACACGGACTGCAATGACTTGGACCCCAACACCAATCCGGGAGCCCGCGAAGTTTGTGAGGACAAGGAAGACAACGACTGCGACGGATCTTCCACGGACTACGCGTTTGTCACTTATTATTATGATGGGGACGGCGACGGGTACGGTGATCCTGCTATCGTCGGGGAGTTTTGTTCCATTCCCGAAGAGGGATATGTCGAAGACAACACGGACTGTGATGATACGGATTTTGACATTCATCCCGACGGATATGAACTCTTCTATGATCCAACCATTGCGGGATCCTTGATCGACAACTGCGATGATGGAAAAGACAATGATTGTAACGGATATGCAGATCTCGACGATCTTATTTGCTCGGATGAAGATGGGGACGATATTCCCGATGGCGCAGATGCTTTGTTCCCTTGCGATCCCGATGATGATGGCGCCAATGAAGCTCTCTGCCTTTGGACTGCCATGGCATGGGAATCACCTTGGAGTGAAAGCGATTGTGTTTTGCAGTCGATTTCGGACGTTGAATATCTTGATCTTTCCGCAACCATGGATCCGGAGACGGTTCCTTGGGGAGGTGATGTGATTGATGTCTGCGTCATCGATATGACCGGACGCGATCCCGAGATCTACACCTACCGATGGATTTCCGTCTTGAGTGTTGATGGTGAGTCTGCCGCAGACCCTGATGATTGCCGTGACTGGGTTCCCATGGACCTCACCAATTTCTGTCATGATTTCTCTGACTCCTACTGTGCCACTTCAACGAAGGATGACGGATGCGGTGCTGTTGGAGGGACCGTGGATTTCCGGTGGACGGGAACGTCCGTTACCCCGGACTGAGAACGAAAATAACGCGCCCCTGGCTTTGATCCGGGGGTTTTTCTTACAGAGTCATTTTTTCGTGCACATGGACCAACAACAAAACAAAAAAGCGCTCTTCTTCACAACAGGAACATCTTTGGATGTTCTTTTATTATTCGGAAGGGCGCACGCGTTTGATCATTCCACTTGTTCAAACAATTCGGCAGGGTAGCGGCGAAGGATATATCCACGATCATTGAAAAGATCAGTACCCTCAATTTCTACCGTCCATTTTCCACTGCCTTCATAATAGACACGCTTAACTGTCACAACTTCTTCCTTCCCGATTACTCTGGGGGTGTCATAACAGCGGATTTCTTTGTCTTTTGGACGCAGACGGTTATCCGGAGAAAATGGCGGTTGAACACCTTCGATTCTGGCAATGACGGCTCCTTGAAGGTAATTGGCATTAAGAACGTTGTAGCCGCCTCCCATGTCAATAACGAGGCCACTTGTGGACACTCCCGCTTGTGCCGCGGCTTTGCGGAATTTGTTCACAAGTTCGGTATGGTCGATTTCGTAGGCCGTTTTTTCGCCTGTTTCTGCCATGGAAAAACTCCTTTTTGGTGTCAAATGTACGCCGTCACCTTTTCATTTTTTTGTGGGCTAGTCAATACCAAGGTTTGCGCAAAGAAAAGATAAATGTTACGGTTTTTTTCCACCAAAGGTGGGGTGATGGAGACGTTTGGCATTCGCGGAAACCGTCTGCCACAGTCTGCCGTCACAAGCACCCTCGCGAATACCGTGGGTGACAAGAAGAAAGATCCGTTCCTTCCACTCCGCGGGTAAGCGATGTCCGTAGGGGCGAGGTTTCCTCGCCCGTAGGTACACGACCCCGTTTCATCAACCAACCGTGAGGTTCCCATGTCCGCGCAAACCGGCATGACCAGCAAAGAAAAACTCCAGACTCTCCACCGTCTCAGCGCTCTGTCAGGGTCGGCAGAAGACATCATCCAGAAAGGGACACGTTCCCCCGGGGGTGTCTTGCTTCTTTTGGAAGCCTTGCAGGCTTTCAAAGACGATACGCTTGGAGCCATTGTCCGCATTCCACGTCGGGATCTTTTTTTCGAAGAAATTTCCATGCGATGCAATCTCGAAATCCGCGACGTCCCGTTCTCTCCTGATGATCAGCGCTATCTCAAACGGCGCGGACTGCGCTATGTGGGTGAAATCTTCTATGTGTGGTTTGATCCGCGCAGCATCCATGCGCGCAAGACAGAAGAAAGGATCAAGGAAGTTCTTACCAGTCGTCTGAGTCTTGTCGGGGATCTTGATCCGATCGCCTTGGGATGGAAGCCGTTTTATTGGAGCGACACAACCTACACAGACGAGTTCAATGTCCTCATTCTCGAACGCCATCCGACTTCCCCGGAAGTTCCCAACTGGGACCGGTTCGTTCGTCTCCAATCCTATGAGCGAAGTCGCAGAGGGATGGAACACCCTCATTTCCGAGGAATCGCGCGCAGGCTTCATCTGCGAGGCATCCACTTTTTTGGCGAGGAGTTTGTTCAAGAAAGGAACGATCATTGTCCTTCGGGCAAGCGCTCCACAGGTTCCATGGAAGAACTTCAGATTCATCTTCGGGGATCCGGGTCACGACTGTGGGCAGGATTTCTCGTTCCTCCCAATTGGGTTTTTCCCAACTGGCGAGGAGATCTTTGGGAGGCCGAACTCCTACAGATAGAAAAAGAAATGGGAGATCTTGCAGAAGCAAGAGGACGTTGGCATATCAAATGTCAGGAATAACAAACAGCCAGGAAAGCCAGACAACAGGAACAAGAGGAGGCTGAACAACAACGTCGACTTGCCTCCATGGATTTGCCGAGCCCCGAGATTCTTGAAAAGAGAGTGGAAACGCTCGATCTTTCCGTTCGTACAGCCAACTGCCTACAGAATGCGGGGATTGAAACGATCGGACAGCTCGTCACCAAAACGGAAGCCGATCTTCTGAGAACCAAGAACTTCGGGCGCAAGTCGCTTACGGAGATCAAGGAAATTCTTGTTGAACTCGGACTTCATTTGTGTGATGAGAGCTACAGACATCCTCTGGTAGCGTCAGAACAAAAATCCACAGATTGACGCATCACGCCGCCCCACACGCAACCGGGCGGTTTTTCTTTTTCCTCTATCGAAAAATAAAATTTAAAGATCCCCCGAAGTCTCGTCTGACGGGACGAAGGGGGATTTTGTGGAGATAGGTCTTATTGGTCTTATAGGACCTGTTACTAAACTCGTGGCGGTTGACCTTTTTTCTTTCTCTTGTATACTGGAGCCACAACTGAAGAACACCGTAGAAAACGGGCCGTTTCAACATAAGTCCCGTCGAGGTATCATCATCATGGCAAGGTCATGGTGGATCGTTTTCTGCGGCATTTTGTTCGCAGATTTTTTCTTTAAAAGAGAACCTATCCGTTTGGTGCATACCTTTGTCAAAACCTGCGTTTTTTACTCAACGTATGTCTCATACGTCTCGCAAAAATCTTCGGTTTTTCCTCGTTCTGCATCCAAACGCGTAAGTTCTATAAATAAAAGGTCGTTCTATGCCAAAAACGCGAGAACAAAAACAGCAAATGATCGATGAGCTCGCGGGCAAATTTGGCAAGATGAAATCCGCTGTCTTCACTGCGGTCTCCGGCTATACTATGGAGGATGCCGACGTTTTGCGTCGCAAGGGCCGGGAACAAGGAGTGGAACTCATGGTGACCAAGAAAACGTTGCTTTTGCGCGCCCTCAAGGATGTCGGCATCGAAGTCGATGAAGATAAACTTGAAGGAAGTATTTTGACGGCCGTCGGCCTTCAAGATGAAGTCGCACCGGCAAAGTTGATTCATGAGTTTTTTAAGGATCGGGAATCGGTCCAGATGGTCGGCGGAATTTTGGAAGGAAAACTGGTGGATGCCTCTTCGGTCATTCAACTGGCAAAACTCCCTTCCAAACAACAACTTCTTGCCCAGGTGGTCGGGTCAATCCATGCCCCGGTTTCCGGTTTTGTCCACGTGCTTTCCGGCAATTTGCGCGGACTCCTTTTTGCCTTGCAGGCAATCAAGGACCGTAAGACAGTTTAATTTAATCGTTATTTTTTACATCTATGTCTGAAGATACAAACAAGGCAACCGTGGAGGTGCCTGCCAAGTTTCAAGCATTGGTCGAGTCCATTGAAAAAATGTCGGTCCTCGACCTTGCCGAACTCGTGAAGATTTTAGAAGAGAAGTTCGGTGTCAGTGCCGCCGCGCCAGCCATGATGATGGCCGCTGGTCCAGCCGCCGCTCCTGTTGAGGAAAAAACTTCCTTTAACGTAGAGTTGACCGGAGTGGGAGAGAATAAAATCAATGTGATCAAAGCAGTGCGTGAGTTGACCAGCTTGGGACTCAAAGAGGCGAAGGATATCGTTGACAGCGCTCCTAAGATGCTCAAAGAAAATATTTCCAAAGAAGAGGCCGAAGAGATCAAGAAGAAAATCGAAACCGCCGGTGGAAGTGTCAGTGTCAAGTAAAGAATTTAAAAATCGAGCTTATCAGGGCTCGATTTTTGGTTGCTGTTTTACAAATGACTGGCCGCCATGGTGTAGACACGCGATTCGGACAGGAAGTAAATACTGCGTGTTGTCTCTGAAACTTGGAAAGAGGTTGCTTTTTCAAAAAGGTCGGAAACATATTGTGTGACAAATGTCCCCGTTTCTTTTTCAAAAACCATCAGGCGTTTTTGCGCGGGTTCCAGGATATAGAGATAAGCACTTTCCACATCTGTCCAAATAGCCTGCGCATTTTGGATTGCAGGTTCCACAGATCCAAGACGCCAAGCTGCTTCATTGCCGCTTACAAATTGGATGACAGATCCATCTTGAAGGAGAATATAGATTGTTCCGTCAATGGCGAAATCAACCGCCATGCCGAGATTCGTTGTCTTTGTTTTGATCCAGGAGGAAGGAGAACTGGCAGTTGTTCCACTGATAGAAGTTCGCAAAATGGTGGCATCTCCTTTTTCTTTCACGAGAAGATAGAGGCGATCGCCATATCCGTGGAAGGCGCGCGGAGTCTGATCTGCAGAAAAAGTCACGGAGGAGGGGACTATGGTACTTTCGAAAAACAAGGTGAGACCCGGGCGAGAATCGAGAAAGGCAAGGGTTGCATTGACATAAGCACCAAGAGGAGAAGAGGAAAGAGGAAAAGGTCCTTCTTCCGTAAGGGTGAACGTTTTTTGTGTTTTTTGCAGGGTGTAGAGTTTTTGATCAGAACCTAAAACAAAGAGATCATCATTGATGGCGAGAAGAAGAGCGGCTTGAGGCGCTCCTTCCAGTGTTGAGAGATCTCCGAGCAAGGGGGGATCCGGAACATAAACAACATGGCGCAAGGTATCCATCGCTGCTTGGATTTGTTCTTGAAGACGTGTGAAATTTTGTTGTTCTTCCGCCGTTTCCGAAGGAAGTGTTGTCAGAGCATCTGTGGCCTGTTGATAGAGCGTCCGGGCCTGCTCTTCATCTTTATAAATTAGAGCGCTTTCTGCCCGATCAAGGATGGCTTGGACGGAAGAGACTTCTGAAAGATAAGCGGTTTGGGCTTCAGAGGTTGCTTGAGAGTGCTGGCGCCAAAAAATTCCTACACCAAAAGCGATACACGTCAGGATGGCAGCCAAGAAGAGATACTTTGTCGTTTGTGGAAGACGATGAGAAAAGCGTTTCAAGCGGAACCACTGGTCTAAACTTTGTTCACGCAAGGAACGCCAAGTGGAGGCACGGGCATCTTTTTTCGTCAGTCGATAACTTCCAGAAGCAATATCTTTGGAAGTTCCTATTATCATACGGATTCCCACGCGCAGGACGCACCAGACAAGACGCCAAAGGAAACGGACAAACGGATCAAAGCGGGTGAGGCGTTGAGAAAATTTCGTTTTGGAAGGGAAGAGCCACTGACGGAACGCTTTCCAGATATAAGAAACCGTATGAGGGGTTTGATCTTGCAGATAGGTTTCCGTTTGTTGACGGGTTTGCCCGAGGTGTTGCAAAGAAAGTTCGGAACGAGGTTTTGCTGTCGCAGGATGGCCGGTTCCCTCCGGAGGATCTGTTTCGGTCGCTTGTAAGATAAACAAAGAAAGAGAAGCTTCGAGAGGAAAATGCTGGCGGATAGTTTCCAAGGCTCCTGTAGGAGGAAGGGTTGCCAAAATAGTATGAAGATCATCTGCTTTCATGGTGCGGCGGAGGTCCAGATTGGAAAGACAGAACGTATCTCCCGCACTGAGCTCTCCGTCCAAGACAACCGCAAAGACCTTTTCCCATGTGGGGAGGGATTGTTCCGTACGAATACTGCGAGACAGATCGTAGATTTGATATTGCGAGGAGGGTTTCTTATGAAGAAAAAGTGCCGTGGGATCTCCTGTACCGGAAAGATACATCACTTCCTCGGAAGCCATCCCCACAACCGCGGAAAGACGATGAATGGGAAAAGACCAGGCTCCCTCGCGAACGTGTAAAGCACAAGATTCATTGAGCGCGCTCAAAAATTGTTCAAAGCGATATTGGGCATTCGTTTCTTTTCCAAAGGAATCGGCGAGACGTTCCAAATGCTCTTGGACCGTCTGGAAAAAAATGTCGCTTTGTTCTATGTTTTTTTCCACATGTGCCAAGAAGAACACATATCCTTGATGCAGTTCGAGGGGTTGAAAAAAACAAAAACTGCGATGAGTGGGAGAATGGCGTTCCTCTTTAAGAATGTCTGCTTTGAGAAGAATGGACATAGTTGCTCGTTTAGGGGAGGTTGTGTACATTATACCTAAGAGAGAGACAGGAGCAATGGGAGTGAAGAAATCTATTTTTTGTTCATGATTTCAATGTTTTTTCCTGAAGAGCTATGGCAAAACAGAGTTTTAGACTTGAACAGCTGTTTGGTTCAAAGACACGTGCTCGTTTGATTGCGCTTTTTCTTCAATATCCTGAGGAAGCTTTTTTTGTGCGTGAGATGACGCGTAAGGTGGACGCCCAACTTAATTCTGTTCGTCGGGAACTTCAAAATTTGATGGATTTAGGCATTGTTTGTGAGAAGAAAGCGAAGCATGCCCCTGGGCGTACTCTTCCCCTTTCTGAAAAGAAAAAATATTATCAAGCGAATATCACCTCTTTATTGTTTGAGGATTTGCGTGCCTTGTTTCAAAAAATTCAAGCGCTCTTGAAGAACAATTTTGTTCAGGAGATGGACACGAAAGGAAAAATATATTTTTTTGCGTTTACAGGACGGTTTCTTAATCATACGGATGTTCGTACCGATATTTTGATCGTTGGAGATATCAAACAAAAAGCCGTGGAGAAAATGATCGGTGAATTTGAAAAGGAGATGGGCCATGAGATCAATTTTACCTTGATGCCGAAAGATGAGTTCCTTTACCGTCGCCAAGTGACGGATCGCTTTCTTTCTTCTATCCTGGATGCAGAGAAGATTATCATGATTAATCGTCTCTCCTAGGTATGTCGCAGACGTTGTTGATCCGTGCTCAAGATCTTCATTTTTATGACATCGGTTTGGCAAAAGACGATAGGCTTTTGCATGAAAAACGATGTGAGCTTTCTCCAGAGCACCTCTTGGCCGGAATAGCAGAAGCGATAAAGGAATGGGGGGTGACACAAGACCAGATCCGTTGTGTCATGATCGTGAACGGGCCAGGATCTTGTACCGCAAGTCGGGTAAGTGTGACGATCGCAAATACGTTTGCCTATACCGGGCATCTTCCTCTGCTTGTCATAGCAGCGGATCCACAGGAATCTTTTGTTTCTGTATGGAAACGGGCGCAGGGGCAGAACGTGGAAAAAATGGCTTTTCCCACATATACATCTCAACCTCATCTTACATCTCCTCATTCTTAACTATTTTTTTATGACTTTTTCACCTCTCATGTTTCAAGAACCTTTTTTGGAGCTTTGGGAAAGTTTGATCGCTTATCTTCCGCAAATTCTTGGTGCGTTAGTCGTTTTTTTTGTAGGGATGTTGCTGGCTTGGGTCTTAAGCAAAGCGATTCAACAAGTGGCACAGGTGCTTGGCATCGATCAGTTGGCCGCTCATTTTGAGATCAAAGCTTTTTTTGAAAAGATGGGGATCCGTCTTCACATCGGACGTTTGCTTGCCTGGATCGTGAAGTGGTTTTGCATCATCGTGACCTTGATTGCGGCAACGGATATTTTGGGATGGGATCAAGTCACCGGATATCTTCAAGAGGTTGTACGGTATCTTCCCAATGTCATGATTGCGGTCATTATTTTATTGGCAGGAATTTTATTGGCGAATTTCGTACGGCGCGTGGTGAAGTCTGCGGTTGAGGCGGCAAAATTGGAATCCGCCGATTTTCTTGCAAGTACGGCCAAATGGGCCATTTTGATTTTTACGTTTATGGCAGCACTCGTGCAATTACAAATTGCACCGGATTTGATTCGTGTTCTCTTCACAGGATTGGTGGCCATGCTCGCGCTTGCGGGAGGATTAGCTTTCGGACTTGGAGGGAAGGAACATGCCTCTCGTGTGTTGGATCGCTTGCGCAGGGATATTTCTTCTGATCGTTAACAGACATGTCCGAGCTTACGTATCACTACGGTCGGATGCGTTTTTGGGAAATGGTTCCCGGTCTCCTCGTTTGGGGAACGTTTGGGGGTGCTATTTTTCTTTCCTTTTTTTTCCCTCTTTGGGCGATCATTCTCATTATTTTGTTTGATGTTCTTTGGCTGTATCGTGTCGTCTATTACGTGATTCATATTCTCGCAGCCTGGTGGAAGGTGCGTCAAACGATGCGGATAGACTGGGCCGCACGCCTTTCCTTATTGCCACAAGCGACCGCCATTCATCACCTCATTTTTCTTCCTACATACAAAGAAGGCGTGGAAATTTTACGCACCACCTTGCAGTCTCTTGCCAAAAGTCATTTTCCTTCCAAACGATTATTGATTGTGTTAGCCGGGGAGGAGCGCGACCGTGCACATTTTGAAGAGAATGTGCGCGTGTTGGAACAGGAATTTTCCGGAGTTTTTGGCGCCATCTTTTCTACCGTGCATCCGAAAGATCTTCCAGAGGAGATTCCGGGGAAAGGTTCAAATCTTCATTGGTCAGGATCTCAAATCGCGAAAAAACTTCCGCAACATTTTCCCCATTTGCGTGATGAAGATATTATCGTGACGGCTTTTGATGTGGATACCATTGCCCATAGGGAATACTTTTCTTACCTTGCCTATCTTTATTGCACGGTTCCAAACCCCACACATTCCTCTTATCAACCCATTACGTTACTGGCAAACAATATTTGGCACGCACCGGCACCTGTTCGTATTGCGGCATTCGGCACGACGTTTTGGCTTATGAGTGAGCTTGTGCGTCCTGAACGGTTATGGACGTTTTCTTCTCACTCCATGCCTTGGACCATGCTCAAGGATGTGGGGTTTTGGCAAAAAGATATTGTCAGCGAAGATTCACGGATTTTTATCCAAGCGTTTGTGCATTACCACGGAGACTATCGTGTGACCCCGATGTTTTTGCCGGTTTCCATGGATGCGGTCGTGGGGGATACCTATCTTCAAGCACTGAAGGCTTTATATATTCAACAACGTCGCTGGGCTTGGGGAGTGGAACATCTTCCTTATATTGTGGAAGCGTTTAGGAAGGATCATTTGATTCCTTGGCGTAAGCGTGTGAAATATCTTTTTAATCATCTCGAGGGGATGTACACCTGGGCGACGGCACCACTGCTCATTTTTCTTTTGGGTTGGCTTCCTCTTCATACCGCACAGGGACAAACGGCGGCATTGGTTCAGGCGGCTCCTTATACGTTGGAGATTTTGATGCGAGGAGCCATGATCGGCCTTTTTGCCTCCGCTCTTCTTTCTTTAATGCTGCTTCCTCCGCGTCCCGAGCATACGCGATGGACACAATGGCCTCTCATGCTTTTACAATGGGCTCTCCTTCCGGTTACTTTTATTTTGTTCGGTGCTTTTCCTGCGATTGATGCTCAAACGCGTTTTATGCTTGGAAAATACCTTGGCTTTCACGTGACACATAAAAAGCGCGACTAATATGTCCTTAGAGTTTCCTTCTCTTTCTTTACACGTTGTGACATGGAATGGCATGGATGTTTTTCCGGAGTTGTGCCAGTCTCTGCAAGAACAAACCATTCAGGATTTTCGTTTCCTTGTGATTGATAACGGATCCATCGATGGGATAGAAGGATATGTGCGTGCACAGATGCCTCAAGCGGTTTTTTTGCGTAATCCAAAAAATCTTGGTTTTGCCGCGGCACATAATCAAGGAATCCGTTATGCGTTAGAACATTGGCAAGAAAGAGATTTTTCCTCTCGTTTTATTCTTGTCGTCAATCAAGACACCATTTTTTCCCCGACGTTTATCGAGGAACTTCTTAAAGACGCATATGCACATCCACTCACAGGGGCTTGGGGAGGAAAATTACTGCGAGCTTTTCGTGAACCTGTGGGAGAAGAAGGATGGAAAGAAACGATTCGTTCCGACGTGTTAGACTCCACGGGGTTGCAGGCTTCGCGCGGTCGTTCTTTTACCGATCGCGGAGCCGGCGAGATGGATCAAGGACACTACGATACCTCGCGGGAGGTTTTTGGAATCTCCGGAGCCGTAGCGCTGTATCGTGCGCAAGCTCTTGCGGATGTGCGCTTTGAACAAGAATTTTTTGATGCAGACTTTTTTTCTTACAAGGAAGATATTGATCTTGCGTGGCGTCTCCAACGCGCAGGTTGGGGAGCGCGCTATGTTCCAGAGGCGGTGGCCTATCATCATCGAGGAATGTATAGCAAGGAGCAATCATCTTGGTGGAAAAAAATGCGAGAGCGGCGAGAACAATCCACCATCCGTCGGTATTGGTCGCTGCGCAATCACAGTTTTTTGTTGGTAAAAAATTTGAGCGTGTGGGAGTTCGTTCTGGCAAGTCCTTGGATTGTTCCCAGAGAACTGATGCGATTTTTGTACGTCCTTTTTTTTGAGACGCCACAACTGAAAGCATTTATCGATCCTTGGATCATCTTGCCTCGCCTCTGGCGCAAACACCGCGCAATTCAACAATCAACACGGGTGTCGCGCAAAGCATTATCTTCGTGGTTTTTTTAGAGCTTCTCTTTTATGTCGCCTGAACTTTCCATTCTGATCGTCCACTACAATACTCCGGGGCTTTTGAGACAAACCCTCAAAGGAATTCGTCGAGCCGCTCCCAAGATTTCTCATGAGGTGGTTGTTGTTGATAATAATCCCAACGCACGGATCGCTTCTTGGGTTTGTGAAGAATTTCCCGAAGTGCGTGTCCTGATTCAAGATCGTAATATCGGGTTTGGCAATGGCATGAATGCGGGGATCAAAGAAGCGCGAGGAGAATATCTGCTCATCTTTAATCCCGATGCCATGGTCTTGCCCGGGTCTTTAGAAATTTTGGTCACGTATCTTAAAGAACATTCGGATGTCGGGGTCGTGGCTCCACAATTACGACATCCGGACGGCAGTATCCAAATGAGCTGTTTCCGTTTTGCAACGCCGCAGGTGATTTTTTATCGTCGCATTCCTTTTTTACGTTCTTTTCCGGGGGCCAAACAGCAAGTGCAAACTTATATGATGGAAGAGTGGGATCATGCCAGTACACGCGATGTAGATTATGTGTTGGGGGCAAGCATGTGTTTACGTCGATCCCTGGTGGAAGCCATAGGAGGTTTTGATCCGGCTTTTTTTATGTACTTTGAAGAACAAGATTTTTGTCGACGATGTTGGCAGGCGGGATGGCGCGTGGTCTACCATCCACACGCGCGTATGATCCACTATCATCGTCGCGAAACAGCGGAAGGAAATTTTTTAAAGCAACTGTTTCATCCGCTCACCTCCATTCAACTGAAAAGTGCGCTATACTATTATCGGAAACACGGGATCAAACCTCCCGCACCCGTTTCCTAATATGTGACGCACTCTTACAATTTTTTAGAAAAAATAGAACCGTCTTTTTTAAGACAACGCCATCGGCGTGATACGCGCAAACGCACCGCGGTGATCGTTTGTGCGGGATTTTTTTTGTTGATTATTTTCGCCATCCTTGCTCTTGTCGGAATCATTTTTGCAACAACAACCGACATGATGCGAGAGGCGCGACAGGCCAAAGAAGCGGTGACAGAATGGGATTTTATTAGTGCCACGGAATCATTAGAACACATACAAACAACCGTAGATCGGATCAAACCTTTTGTTTCTTCCGCACAGTTTTTAGCTCCCCTGCCATGGGTGGGCAATCAAGTCACCAGTCTGCAACATACGCTGGAGGCAAGCGGATATCTTTTGGATTCTTTGAAAAATCTTTGCGGAGTGGGAGAAGACCTTGTGCGTCTTTCCGGTCTTTCTTCTGAAATCACTTCTCTGAGCGCACAACGGTCATTTGCCGATTTGCCGCAAGAAACAAAACACACGGTGCTCTTGCGTTTAAGTGAGGCGTCTTCCGATTTTGCTCAAGCCTCCATCCAACTTTCCGTGGTGCGGGAGGAACTTCAAATCTGGGGCACACAATTATGGTTTGCCTCTCATCTTTCCCCTTTTCTTGTTTTACTCGATCAGCTTGATGAGGCGGTCATGTCTTTGAACACCTTGCAAACGTTTGCCACCATTCTTCCTGAGTTTGGGGGATTGGAAGAACAAAAAACATTTCTTCTTCTTTTTTTGAATAATACCGAGCTGCGTCCGGGAGGGGGTTTTGTGGGAACCTACGGTCTTGCGCGTGTTCAAGACGGAGACCTTGTTTCCATCGAGACCAAAGATGTCTATGCATTGGATGAGCTTGTTTCTTCTTCTCTTGCCGCACCCATCCCTCTTCAAACGTATAATGCCACGCCGTGGTGGTATGTCCGTGATGCCAATTGGTCTCCGGATTTTGCGTTAAGTGTGCTCCAAGTGATCGAACGATTTGTTTTCGAAGGCCAACAACTTTCTGAAGAACAAAAGGCAAGCGTTCCTGTTGCGATGAGCATCCATGGTGTCATTGGTGTTACTCCGACCGTGGTGTCAGATATCCTCGCTTTGACCGGTCCTTTGACCGTCTCTGGTCAAACATTTACCGCAGAGAATTTTGCCGATGAGATGGAGTATCAGGTGGAGGTAGGCTATGTGGGACAGGGGATTCCTCCCTCTCAACGCAAAGAGATTTTGGCTGATGTGGTGAATGCTCTTGTTGATCGTCTCCTTAGGCTTTCCGCAGAAGAATGGCCTACCCTTCTTGCCACGCTGTCCAAAGATTTTTCTCAAAAACAATTCATGTTATATAGTGCGGATCAAAAAGTGGAAGATGCTTTAATAAGCGCTGGATGGGCAGGCCGGATACAACCTTCCGCCACGGATGTTCAGATGGTGGTTGATGCAAACTTGGCAAGTTTAAAAACAGACCCGGTCATTCATCGAAAAATTCAGTATGAGATTTTTCAAAATACCAGCGGACAATGGATCGGTCGCACGACCATCACTTACACACACACGGGATCTTTTGATTGGAAGACGACACGCTATCGCACCTACACCCGTTTGTATGTGCCGCTTGGCACTTCCCTTATTGATACCCGAGGGTCTCTTGTCAATGATCATCTTTTAAATCCTTCCGGGTCAGAAGGAACGACGGATGTGGGGGTTGATCTTGGTCTGACGTATTTCGGCACCTTTACTTCGGTGGAACCCGGACAAACACAACGTCTTGTTTTTGAGTATCTCCTTGCGGATTCCGTCGTGCATACGATAGAAAATGGTTCTTATACCCTAAACTTTTTTAAACAAATAGGAGCTCAAAATCATGACCTTGAACTCTCCTTGGACGTAGGAGGAAACATTTCTTACGCAACTCCGGCGGAAGAAAGTAGCACGTGGGGAGATGAAACGTATAGCTTGAACACCATTCTTGATCAAGACAAGACCTTTGAGGTGCTTTTCGATCCTTCCCAAGACAGGTAAGATACGGGTGTCATTTAAGTGTAGCAGGAGCTTCCTCTATGTTTCTCAAAAAAATCGGGATTGATCTTGGAACGACCACGGTATTGGTGTACGTACCAAAGCGCGGCATTATTATCCACGAACCCAGTGTGGTGGCGATTTCGCGTTTGGATAAAAAAGTTCTCGCCGTAGGAAAGGAAGCCAAAGACATGTTGGGTCGCACCCCTGATACAATCGTCGCGCGACGACCGCTCAAAGATGGCGTGATCGCGGATTACCGTACGACCGAAGCGATGCTTCGTTATTTCATCAACAAGGCGTTGGGGAACTTTCGTCTTTTGCGTCCCGAGGTGATGGTCGCCGTTCCCGGCGGCATTACGTCGACCGAGCGTCGTGCGGTCATCGATGCCACGATTGCGGCCGGAGCCAAGGCGGCTTATGTGATCAAAGAGCCGATCGTCGCGGCGATCGGTGCGAATATTCCGATCGGTTCTCCTTCAGGCCATATGATTATTGATATCGGCGGCGGGACGTCGGAAATGGCGGTGATTTCTTTGGGGGGCATTGTCGCTTCCGAATCCGTACGCATTGGGGGTGTGAAGTTTGATCAAGCGCTCATGGACTATATTCGTCGCAAGTACGGTCTTGCCATAGGGGAACGGACCGCGGAAGATATTAAAATCAATATCGGGGCGGCCATGTATTTACCGGATAAATTATTTATGGAAGTGAAGGGGCGTGACATGATTTCAGGCCTCCCAAAAATTATTCAAGTGACATCCGACGATGTCACCGATGCGATTCAAAATGAATTGGAAGGGATTGTTGCGACGGTCAAAGAGGTGCTCCATAAAACACCTCCGGAACTTTCCGCCGATGTCATGGATAAAGGGATTGTTCTTTCCGGAGGATCGGCCATGTTGCGCAGTTTGGATATTTTGATCGCCGAGGCAACCGGGGTGCCCACCTTTGTTGCGGAAGATCCGCAACGCTGTGTGGTGAAAGGAACGGGGATTGCGTTGGAAAATTTGGAAGCGTATAAGCGCAGTATTTTTACAACAACATAGCTTTGTTGCTTGAAATTTTTAATTTCTAATGTCCAATTTCTCCGCCAGAGGCGGATCCGCCTTCGCCGGACAATGATGGAGTCTGATGACGATATTGAGTTATATCTTCTATTCCTTCATTAGAAATTAGATATTGGAAATTAGAAATTTTTGCATCCAGTGATTTTTATGGAGGAACGTGATTTTTTACATCCGGATCATGAAACGCAAGGGGCTTCGATCGTCTATGCGATTGATGCTTTTTCCGCAAATGAAGAACGCAAAACCGGTGTCGAGTGGTATGCGTTTCATTTGATTCAAGCGATGAAACAACACACGCTTTCAAAAGAAGAGCGTGTGATTTTATTGAGTACCGCACCCCTTCGTGGCGCCCTGGCAACCCTTCCCGCACAATGGGAATCTCATGTGCTTCCTTGGCATTTCCCGCGGGGATGGATGCAGGGGAGAGTGAGCTTTGAAATGTTACGGCACCCCGTGAATGTGTTATTTGTTCCTTCTCAAGGACTGCCATTGGTGATGCCGCATGACCCGCGTAAACAACAAGCGACCGTGACGACGATTCATGATATCGGTTTTTTTCATCAACCGGATCTCTACGCGCCATCGGTGCGTCGTCGTTTGCGATCCGTCACCAAACGTGCGATGCGCCGGGCTTCACATATTCTTACGGTGTCGGAATTTACCAAACAAGAAGTGATGGAGGCCTATCATGTTCCTTCTGAAAAAATAATGACCACCCTTTTGGCGCCAAATCCAACCTTGTATTTTCCAAGGCCCGAGGAAGAAAAAAGAGTTACGCTCCAAAAGTATCGCCTGTCCCCGCATTATTTTTTATTTGTCGGTCGTTTAGAGGCGAAGAAAAATATTTTGACTTTGCTGCGCGCCTTTGAACAATTCAAAGAGCGACGCGGACAAGGAGATCCGTTTGAACTCGTCCTCGCCGGTTTTTCCGGGTATCAAGGAGAAGAGATCAAAACATTTTATGAAGTCTCTCCATGCAAGTCTTCCATGCGTTTTTTAGGATATGTGCCTGAGGAAGATATTCCTGTTTTGATGAGCCAAGCCACGGCTTATATCACCCCGTCTTGGTATGAAGGTTTTGGGATCCCCAATCTCGAAGCGGCTTCTTGCGGGACTCCGGTCATTGCCTCCGATATTCCGGCACATAGAGAAGTGATGGGGGAAGCAAGTTTGTTTGTTCCTCCCGCGGATATGGAAGGTTGGGCAAAGGCTCTCACAAAAATAGCGGATGATTCTTCCTTGCGATCTCTTTTGCGGGAAAAAGGGTTAGCACAAGCCAAACAATTTTCTTGGGCACGCACGGCAGAGCAGACATGGGAAGTGTTGCGTGTCAGTATTCATGCGTAATGTATGGAACGTCTTCAAGCTTCACTTCTTCGTCTGGGATTTTCACAAAAAGAAGCCGCCATGTATTTGGCCGCTTTGGAACTTGGAAGTGCCCCTGTTCAAATCCTTGCCAAACGTGCGGGAGTCAATCGCGCGACCGCCTATGGGCTTATTGACGCACTCATCGGGCGCGGGCTTTTGAGTAAAGTGGCAAAAGGAAAAAAGGGAGAGTTTGCCGCCGAGCATCCCGAACGACTCTGCGCCCTCCTGCGTCTTCAACAACAAACGTTGAGTGAACAAGAACAAATGGTGCGAGAGTTGCTTCCGCTTTTTAGCGCCCTGCATAATCAATCCGGGCAAAAACCGAAGATTCGTTTTTTGGAAGGGGAAGAAGGCATGATGATAGCTCGCGAAATTTTTTTACGATTGATCGGACCGTTTGTGCAAATCGTTCCCATGCACGAAACCGAAACCCATCCGATTCTTGTCAAAATGCGTGCACAACATCTCTGTGCCCTTCATACCCTTCAGATTCCGCATCGTGCCATTGTTCTTATGGACAAACCGGATTTTTCAAAAATTCCCGTTGTATCCCATGGGGAAATTCGTATCTTGCCGCGAGAAGCGCTTCCCATCAAAGCGGAAATCACGGTGCGGGCCAATCATGTTTTTTTGTACACGTTTACATTTCATCCCATGTCCGTGGTTATTGAAAATCAGGAAATCGCGGATTCGATCCAATCTCTTTTTGATCTTGCCTGGCGCGGTACCGAAGGCGCGATGGAAAGAAAAGTGGGGAAAGAAGAAGCATTGGTGATGTAGGTATGAATTTGTATAGTGTTTACATCATGGCAAATAAAAGAAATACCGTGATTTATATCGGCGTGACAAGTAATCTTCCCAAGCGTGTTTGGGAACATAAGGAATGTGTCGTCTCTGGTTTTACAAAGAAGTATCATTGCACCAAGCTTGTGTATTACGAAACGACGGAAGATGTCTGGTCTGCTCAAGAGAGGGAGAAGCAATTAAAAGGATGGAGAAGGGAGAAGAAAGAAATTTTAATCAATCAATTGAACCCAGAGTGGAAAGATTTGGATGTAGGTGGTGCTTACTGGACGTCTTAATTACCTGCCATCCTGAGCAAAGCGAAGGATCCCGTTCAGTTAAAGGAAAACTTCCCAGTATGAAGGGGATCCCTCGTCGTTTCACTCCTCGGGATGGAATATTTTTTACCTGTCATCCCGAACGCGGTGAGGGATCCCGTTTACCAATACATCAAACATAAAACCACGTCCCTTGATTCCGCCTTAGAGAGCGACCATGAGGTCACTTCCAAGACAGAATCAAAAGACGTGGGTTTTTTATCTGCCGAAGGCAGATAACCCCTACGAAGCCCCGTAGACGGGGCGAAGTGGGGTGGGAGAGAGGGTATGAATGCCTCCTTATAGCGCATCCATGGGAAGATCATCATAGACTGATGAGCTTTCCATGAAGTCCCTCCAATCTAGCGTGGCTAGGGGAGGGACACGTTAAGGCCGGCGTGCCATTCGAAACAGGTTGATTCCACCGACGATCATATATCCGACAATGGTGAAGGGGAGCAAGAGGCCCCACTTGAGCCACCAACGGATCAGATTTTGCCAGTAGTTTCGTCCTGCCAGAGAACAGCAGAAGCCTATGACTACACATACGAACAGTTCATAGCCAGCGGTGAGGGCGCACAGCTCGATGAACGTGACGATTCCTGGATGAGCCAGAAACCGATTCACGTCCTGCGCCCAAAAGGCGTAGAGGGAAAGAAACGGATTCATGGTTGTCTCCGGGAAAGGGGTTGGGGAAAAAGAACAGGGAAATTGGGAATTGGAAATTTTTTTACCTCTCGCAAGAGTGAAACTGTTTTCACTCCTTCGAGGGGCGGGCAACGCGGACGGTGAAGTCGTTGTTGCCCTCGTATAGGTGGATCTAGAGCCTGCCTGACCCTACGCGACGTTGCGTCGGGACCAGGGTTCTTCACCTCTGGCCTCGCGCTCTCGGTCGCGCTCTTCCATCTCCTTTCGGTCGGCCTCGCAGGCGGCCTTGAACTGGCGCTGGAAGGAATCGGCCGCTGTCCAGGTCTGGTCGATCGAGGTGTTCAGCTTCTGGATCACCACGGGATCTTTCTCTTCCTGACGGTTGGCCAGGGTGAGGTGGATCTCGAGCATCTTTCGGCTGAACCAGAACGCGTTGACCAGGTACCTGTACATGACCTGGAGGTCGCGGCGATCGGCTTCACGGGAGATCAGGTCCTCTCCGATCTCGGCGGGAACATCGGGTCCCCATGCGAGGATCCACTGGAGGACCACGCGGCGGGCTCGGGGGCTCATGCCACGATCTTGGACGCGGAGGGAGTTGACCTCCACGCCACCCTCCTTGTACTCGAGGGACGCGATCATCGCGGCCCTGAAGTGGTCGAAGGTCTTGCTGGCGCTCTCGACTGCCGCCCTGCAGATTGTCTCGACCGGCTCCTGCTCGGCCTTGAGGATCTCGATGGCGAGGGAATCGTGGACGAGGAGTGCCATCCTGTGGATCTCTTCATGCCACACCTTGAAGACCTCGGCCTTGACCGTGTCTTCGCCAAAGGCCTTGATGACCGACCTACTGCCCCAATCGAGGACATCCATCCAGGTCCAGAGGACCTTGCGATCCTCCTCGCGGTAGAGCGGGGTCTTGCCCTCGATTCGTTGTTTGCTGGGGCGGGCGGGGGGATCGGACTCCTTGGGGGCGGCGCTGGAACCGGGGCCGGAAAGCTGGGGCCGACCGGAAGGGGTGGTGGAACCTTTGCCGAGAGCCGCGATGGCAGCCATGTCGACGACGGGAATGTGTGTCATGATGAGCTCCTGCTTGCTTGGTGATGTGTACACACAGACAGCCTTGTTTGAAAGGAAGTTCGCGCGTACACGGGGAAATGAAAAAAGGGTGAAAGGAACAAGAGGGCATGTGCCCACAAGGCCGGAGAAGAACTGGACATATTGATTCCGAAGAATGTGTGTCCTTGGCAGTCGGGCGTATGAGGAGAGTAAGCCGAGGCTTAGTCTTCTCATTTGACTGCCATCCTTTCGTCCTTGGACGACCGGCTGGGCCGATGGTCTTTGGATAAAAGGGTTCATCGTCTCCTCCGTGCTGGTGGGAGAATGCGTGAGTAGGGGAAATTTCCAATTTCCAATTTTTAATTTCTAATGAAGGAAGGGGAGATATTGAATATTGCCGTTAGGCACAATCATTAGACATTGGAAATTAGAAATTAGAAATTTTTTACCTCTCGCAAGAGTGAAATTTCTTTCACTCCTCTGAAAGGCGGGCAACGCGGACGGTGAAGTCGTTGTTGCCCTAGCGTGCAGATGGCTAGTCTGCGTCACACCTGAAGCTCAACACGAGGTGTTGAGCGGGAGGGCGATCAGCCGGTGGCGCGCTCGGCGGCCGGGGCTTCCCTTTCGGTGCGGCGGTCCTGACGATCCTGCCAGTCGGCGCGGTGGGCGGCCTTCATCTCGTCGGCGAAGGTGGCAAGCGGAGCCTGGGCTTCGGCTTCTGCCTTGATCCGGTCGGCCTTGGAGAGGTCCCTGTTTTCGTCGATGACCGCCAGCTTGATGGCCTGGCAGTGCTCGAGGACATCGCGGATCAGCTCGTAGAGGAAGTGGATCATCTCGTGGTCCTTGCGGGACACGAGGATCTCCTCGGTGAGGCCGGCGATGGGGAAGATCTTCCCATGCCACTTGGCGATCGTGGCGCGGGCGTTGCGGCTGTAGCGGGGGTTGTCGTAGGGCTTCCGTGGGGCGCTGTTGGTGCCAGTCATGTGATCACTCCTGTGGGATTGGGACACTGTGGCGGGGATTCCGCCGTTTGGTTTTGACAGGAACACATAGGCGAGGGGACCTCACCTCTGCTCGGATTGGTTTTCTGACCTGCCCGAGGAGTTGAACATTTTTGTGTGCAATTCCTTAGGTATGTCTTGGGATGGGTTTGATAGGGCAATTCGGGTGGAAATTTCCAATTTCCAATTCCTAATTTCTAATGAAGGAAGGGGAGATATTGAATATTGCCGTTAGGCACAATCATTAGACATTGGAAATTAGAAATTAGAAATTTTTTTACCTCTCGCAAGAGTGAAATTTTTTTCACTCCTCTGAAAGGCGGACAACGCAGACTTGGAAGTCGTTGTTGTCCGTGCGTGCGGGGGACGCTGATCAAGCCGGAACTTAGGCCGTGCGCTTCCACTGCTGGGCCGGGGGGGCCGAGGACCAGGTGCGGGAAGGCCGGGAGGGGTCGTTGTTGCTTCGGTTACGGGAGAGCTGACGCTCTTCCGCGGCCTGGGCGCGACGACCACGACCGTTGCACCAGATCTCCAAGTTCGCCTTCATGTTTCCGTGGCCGAGCGTGTAGGCACGGCCTTGGATTCCCTTCACCGGGGTTCCCATGCACTTCTGGTCGAAAAAGAAGTCGCCGTAGATCTGCTCTACCGTCATGGACGGTTCGAGCGAGACCTGCCGACGCCTTTCGATCTCCCCGAAATGCGGAACCATCACATCTCCTTCGATCACCTTTCCACACACTTTGCAGCGGCGGGCGATGACCTTGGGGGCCTGGACGGTGGGGGCGGGGCGGCTGGCGATCTCGGCCTTGCGATCGGCTTCGGCCTGGGCCTTGAGGGCTTCGGCTTCGGCGCGGGCTTGGGCGAGCACCTCGAGCTTGGGCTGGAGCTGGTCGATCTCCCACTCGTACCGGGCGACGGCCGAACTGATCGCAATGAGTTCACCCACTTCCTTTGTAGGGTCGTGGAGGTACTCGCGAAGAGTGGCGACCTTGCCGCGGAGGAAGGAGATCCTTCTCTCGGCATCCTTGGCCTCTTCGAGCGGGCGGACCTTGGCAGCTTCGCGCTCGGCCTGAGCCTTGTCGGCTTCGATCTCGGCCGTGAGGGCTTTGATCTGGGCGTCGATGGCGTCGGCGGCGGCGAACAGCTTGGTCTCGACCGCGGCCTTGAAGGTGTCGCGCAGGATGGCGAGCCTCTCGACTTTGCTGGGTTCGGCGGGCTTGCTGACGATCGGGGTGGGGACGATCACGGGAGCCGGGACGGGCTTCTGGTCACGGGCGGCGAGCTTGGCGAGGTGGTCGGCGGCGGCCTTGTAGGACGCGCGATCCGACTCCTCGTGAGAGGCCTCGCTGGCCATCCTTCCATATACGAAGATATCGCGGCCATTCGGGAGGGGGGTGGCGCCTTCGTACTCGATCTCGTCGTCCTCGAAGTCCTCGTCTTCTTCCTTCTCGGCGGGATCGCCGGTGAAGTTGAAGAACTCGGGGCCGACGATGTCTTCCTCCGCGACCTGTTCGATCGGGATGAAGACGTCCTGAGCGAGGCGGCGGGAGCGGCGGTGAAGCTCGCTCACGGGCACCTCGTCGGAGACGAGATCCATGTTCTCGAGGGCCATCTCGTCGAAGTCCGGGCTGTTGCTGTCACCGGCCGTGGTGGGGAGGCCACTCTCGTCGCAGGTCAGCTCTCGTACCGTGTCACTGGCCAGGAGGCCGGCGACGCGGCCGGGGCGGCGGATCGTCTTGACGGGGACGGGGATGGAAGGGGTGGAAGTTTTGGCGTTTTTCGCCATGGTGAAACTCCTGAGATTGGGTTTTTGCTTGGCTTGAACACGGGACAAAGGTGTCCCGGAAAACTGGGGATAAAGGGTAATTTCCAATTTCCAATTCCTAATTTCTAATGAAGGAAGAAGAAATTTTTGATGTCGCCGTCAGGCTCCATCATTGTCCGGCGAAGCCGGATCCGCCTCTGGCGGAGAAATTGGATATTAGAAATTGGAAATTTTTGTGATTGTCCTCAATTTTCCGGGACGCATGCCCATGCATTGCATCCCTTGGAATGAACTTTTTCTTGCAACAGATCGTTGCAGGCATTCGGAGGTTTGGACTCAGTGACCTGTCCGAAGACTGGTATGGGTCATGGCTACCACGCGTGTGAAGAAAGACAGCGCAAGGCCGAGTTTCTTCATCTGGCAACCGCCGCTTTCCTTCTCCTGTAGGAGTCGGGAAGACGGGTCTCTCTCCTCCGAGTGTCTGAAACGGTCGATGGGGAGTAAAAAAAACCGATGATTTTACGTATTTCTTACAGAGATGCGCAAAATCATCGGTTTTTGGCTTAAACCGTCGCCTATTTAACCGCGGCGACTGCGGCTCTCTCCCTCTTTGGTTGTATGGAGCTCTTTCCTTTTTTATTTTCGAACTAACCACCCTATCATGTTTCCAAGGTCTTGTCAACCCCCTAGCATGGTTATTTGGCTAAAATAAGCAAAAAGATATATTTCCATGAAAGGGGGAGTACAGGGAAAAGATACAAAATTCCTAATTTCCAATTCCTAATTTCCAATGAAGGAAGGGATCATCTTTATTTCAGATGCCGCCGTCAGGCTCCACCATTGTCCGGCGAAGCCGGATCCGCCTCTGGCGGAGAAATTGGATATTAGAAATTCTCTCATTTCAGATCGTGCTATACTATTTCCATTATGGCTGGCACATTTGACCGTATTATTGGACACAAACGCGCCTGCGAGGTTTTGCGTCGGATGAAGGAAAATGATCGCCTCTCTCATGCTTTTTTATTCGTCGGTCCTGACCATGTGGGAAAAGCAACCGTGGCTCGCGCTTTTCTTTCCTCTTTTTTTTCTGAAGGCGGCGGAATACCGGGAATGCATCCGGACATGATTGAAATCACACGCGAGCAAGATGAGAAGACGGGAAAATATAAAACCGTGATTTCAGTCGATCAAATGCGAGATCTTTGTGAACAGCTTTCCATGACCGCTCTTTGCGGCGGATGGAAAACCGTGTTGATTGAAGAAGCTTATCTTCTTCACAGTGCGGCGGCCAACGCGCTTTTAAAAACACTTGAAGAGCCCCCGGGGAAGACACTTTTTGTTCTTTGTGCCTCCACGATATCTTCGGTTCCGGCAACCATTGCCTCGCGTTGTCAAATTTTACGATTTCATTTTGTTCCGAGAGAAGATATTGAACAGGCGCTGCGCAAACGCGGGCTTGACAAAGAAGAAGCGCAACAACTTTCCGCTTTGTCCGGCGGGGTGCCGGGTCAAGCGATCCGTTTGGTTGAAGACAGTGCTTTCCGTGCGCAAATGGAAACGGCGTTTGCTTCCACCATGCAACTATTTGATGCCGATCTCGCCACGCGTTTTCAACTTGTTCAAAAACTTCTTCCCAAAGAAGAAACGCAACGTCAGGATCATCTTGATGATCTTCTCCACACCTGGGAAACCGTACTTCGTGATATGCTACTTGTAAGTCACGGTTGCCAAGATCAAGCGATATGGACAAAAGAAGGAATCACCTCAAACAAAGATCAAGGGTATTGGCAACGTGTCCTGGAAGCGATTGTAGAGATGCGTCAGCAAACCCTTGTCTCTCTCAATCCATTATTAGCTCTTGAACACATTCTTCTTATCGAATAACAGAAATTTCCAATGTCCAATTTCTCCGCCAGAGGCGGATCCGGCTTCGCCGGACAATGGGGAGGAGCCTGACGGCGATATCTAAAATAAAGACAGAGCTCTTCCTTCATTAGAAATTGGAAATTAGAAATTTGATTTTGAACTTTTTTATGCGCACTTCTTTTTTTCTTTTGCTGGCAAGTATCGCGTTGTTGGGACTCGGTTGCAGCAATACAAGCTCACAGACCGATGCCGGCGTTTTTATCACCGCCAATGGCGGTGATGATTGGGAACAATCCGCTCTGGTTTTAACTTCTCAGGGAGTGGGAACTCTTGCTTCCACCGATGTCGCGACACTGGAGATGGATCCGCAAGACGCGTTTGTCCTTTATGCGGGGACATTAAAACGGGGACTTTTGTATAGTGAAGATGCAGGACAAAGCTGGATGCGACCGCGTCTTGAGGCTCTCAAAGAAGGATATATTCGTGATGTCGAAGTAGATGCGACCGCCGTGTGTACCGTCTATGTGGCAAAAGATCAGCGACTGTATAAAACAACCGATTGCGGACGCAGTTTTGACAGCGAAGTTTATTTGGAGACGCGTACGGATGTGAATGTTCATCGTATTGCCGTGGATTGGTATAATCCAAAGATCGTATGGATCGGACTTACCAATGGGGATCTTCTTAAAAGTGAAGACGGAGGAGAAACTTGGCGCACGGTCGTTTCCTGCGATACGGCGATTACGGATATTTTTGTAAGTAATGCAGACAGTCGAGTGCTATTGGTGAGTTCAGAAAAAGATGGATTTTTAAAAACAACCGATGGCGGAGCCACATGGATCAAGATCGAAGGAGCCTTGAAGGATTATACAAACGCCAATCGTGTCTACGGCATTGCGCAAACCAAAGATGCGGGAACGGTGATCGCTTCTACAAGTTATGGACTTTTGCGCTCTCATGATATGGGAGATACCTGGGAACCCGTTTCTTTACTCACCGCCGCAGGAGAAGTTTCCATCCGAGCTTTCGGGGTCGCTCCGGATGATGCGAACTTGCTTTACTATGCTTCAGGATCGACATTCTATCGTTCACAAGACGGAGGATCCACATGGACGACTTCAAAAATACAAACCACGAAAACACCTTATACCTTGGTGATTGATCCCACGGACACAAGCCGTGTGTATTTAGGTATGCTTCAATTAGATAAATAATGTATGCATCCATTTCTTGTTTCTCAAAAATCAGATTTTCAAAGCGTCATCGATCACTTGCAAAAAGATCTGAACGCTTTACGTACGGGGCGAGCCTCTCCAGCCTTGGTGGAAGATATTAAGGTACTCGCGTATGGTTCAGTCATGGATGTCAAAAGTATCGCCTCCATTGCCACACAAGACGCCAAAACTTTGGTGATTGATCCTTGGGATAAAACCTTGACGCAAGCGATTGAAAAGGCGATTCGAGAAGCAAACCTAGGAATCAATCCGGCGGTCGATGGCAGCACTGTTCGTATCAGTTTGCCGCAAATGACCGAGGAGAATCGTCGCCATTTGGTGAAACAAATGAAAGAACAAGTGGAAGAATCAAAAGTGGCGGTTCGCGGCGTACGGGAAGGAATACGCGATCGGGTGATGGAAATGGAAAAAGAAAAAGAGATGGGAGAAGACGAAAAGTTTAAGACGCTTGATGAACTCGATAAGATGACGAAAGACTATACTTCAAAGATTGAGGAGATGGCCCAAAAGAAAGAAGAAGAAATTATGACCGTGTAATATGAGTGCCTTACAAGTAAACATGGAACAAATTGTCGCCCTCGCCAAAAAGCGGGGGTTCGTCTATCCGGGATCGGATATTTACGGAGGTCTTGCGAACTCTTGGGATTTCGGTCCTTTGGGGATTGAACTCAAAAATAATTTGCGCGACTGGTGGTGGGCGCATTACGTGCATGAGCGCACCGATATGGTGGGACTCGATGCCGCGATTTTAATGAATCCAAAAGTATGGGAAGCCTCGGGACATGTGGCGAATTTCAATGATGCGCTCGTGGATTGCAAAACCTGCAAAACACGTCATCGTGCCGATCATCTGATTGAAGATCAAGTGCCGGATATGAAGGTGGAAGGATTGGCTCCCAAAGAACTTTCCAAAATTATCTTGGAGAAAAAAGTGAAATGCCCTTCGTGCGGATCTTTGGATTTTACACCGGCACGCACGTTTAATTTGCTTTTTGAAACATCGATCGGCACAACCGAAGGAGAAAAAAATACCGTGTACTTGCGCGGAGAAATCGCCCAAGCCATGTTTGTGAATTTCAAACAAGTGTTGGAGACTACGCGTCGTCGTTTGCCGTTTGGGATTGCCTCGGTCGGCAAAGCCTTTCGCAATGAAATCACGCCGGGAAATTTTATTTTCCGCACCCTTGAGTTCGATCTCATGGAGTTTGAATATTTTATTCGTGAGCAGGAATGGCAAGAAACATTTGATCGCTGGCTTGCCGATATGCAAGGATGGCTCAAAGACATGGGATTTGACGAGCAACATCTGCGTGTACGCGAACATACAAAAGAGGAACTGGCTTTTTACAGCAAACGGACCGCCGATATCGAATATGAGACACCTTTTGGTTGGAAAGAACTTTTCGGTATTGCGTATCGCACAGACTATGACTTGAATTGTCATGCGAACGCCAGTCATGAAGACATGCGCTATACCGATCCGGAGACAGGAGAAAAATTTGTTCCCCATGCCATTGAACCCACGTTTGGATTATCGCGGTTGACCTTGATGACCATGCTCAATGCCTATAGCGAAGAGGAAACGGAGACGGCAAAAGGAGAAAAAGAAACGCGCGTCGTCATGCGATTTCATCCGCGATTGGCGCCTTACAAAATTGCGGTGTTGCCCCTTTCCAAAAAAGAAGCGTTGATGGGCAAAGCACATGAGATTCAACAAACCCTGACCAAGCGTTGGTATACGGATTATGACGAAACGCAATCGATCGGGAAGCGCTATCGCAGGCAAGATGAAGTGGGAACTCCTTATTGTGTGACCGTGGATTTTGACACGCTTGAAGATCAAGCCGTGACCGTGCGCGATCGCGACACGATGAAACAAGAACGTATTGGGATTGTAGAACTCGAAGCTTATTTTGCACAAAAATTCGCTTGGTAATTATGGCAAAACATTTCATTCTCAAAAACGGAACGCGCGTTTGCCTCGTTCCCTTTGCCGGCACTAAGGCAACCACGGTGCTTGTCTTTTGCAAAGTGGGATCGCGCTATGAATCCGTCTCATTGCAAGGAGCTTCTCATTTTATCGAGCACTTGATGTTCAAAGGGACCACACGTCGTCCCAACACCTTGGCGATCAGTCGCGCCCTTGATGCCGTGGGGGCGCAGTTTAATGCGTTCACCGGAAAAGATGCGACCGGCTATTATGTGAAAGCCGATCATCAGCATGCAAAATTGGCGATTGATCTTTTACACGACATGTTGTTTCACTCCAAATATGATCCCAAGGAATTGAATCGCGAGCGGGGAGTGATTATCGAAGAGATCAACATGTACGAGGATAACCCCATGTCCTATGTGGAAAATCTTTTGGAGCAAGGATTGTTTCAAGGCAATCCCTTGGCGGATGATATTGCGGGAACGCACAAAAGCATGCGCGCGATGAAACGTTCCGATATTTTGACGTATCGCGATTCCTACTACCAACCTTCTCGCTTGGTGATTTGTGTTTCCGGTCATGTGGATGAACAGGTCACGACCTGGCTTGAAGAAACATTCGGACGTGTCAAAGCGGCGGGAAAGAAGCCTGAAGATTTTACCCCGTTTGTCGGATGGAAGGATCAACAAGAACCCAGAATCATTGTGAAAGAAAAAGCCATGGAGCAAGTGCAATTGGCATTGGGATTTCCCGCCTACTCTCTCTATGACAAAAAATTGCGCGCGGCAAAATTATTGGCGATCATCCTTGGAGGAACCATGAGCTCACGACTCTTTATCGCCGTGCGTGAACGCAGAGGACTTGCCTATTTTGTTCGCTCTTGGATTGAGACATTCGAAGATACCGGATATCTCACCATCCGCGCGGGGCTTGATAAATCGCGTTTGCCGCTGGCGCTCAAAACCATTTTTAACGAGTGTCGCGCGATCAAACGCAAAGGAGCGATCCGCGTGCAAGAACTTAAGGACGCGAAAGAATATGTGCGAGGAAAAACCTTGTTGGCTATGGAAGATTCTTTTGCGCGGGCGGAGTGGTATGGGCAAACCACCTTGTTTCATGAAAAAGAAAAAACAATCGAAGGATATTTGAAGGAAATCGCTGATGTGCGCATGAAAGATGTTGAACAAGTGGCGCAAGAAATGTTGCGTTCCGCACAGCTCACGATTGCCGCGATCGGCCCTTACGCCAATAAGGAAGCATTAAAAAAATCCGCCGGACTTTCTTCCCGTTTCACCATCTGAACAAATATGAAAACCATCATTGGCAATTGGAAAATGCAGGTAGGGGTACGCGAGAGTGTGGCGCTTGCCCGTGGGATGTTGCAGAACTTGCGCGGCAAGAAGGTGTTGCCCGAAATCATCATCTGTCCTTCCTTTGTGGCCCTGTCCGATGTGCGTAAGATTGTGACGCGAAGCCACATTGCCTTGGGAGCGCAAGATTTGTTTTGGGAAGAAACAGGGGCGTATACGGGAGAGATTTCGCCGCGCATATTGACCGAGCTTGGTATCTCTTTTGTTCTCATCGGACATTCCGAACGTCGACAGTATCTGGGAGAGACCGATGAGATGATCGGAAAAAAAATGCGACAAGCATTTCAAAGTGCGTTGACTCCCGTGTTGTGTGTGGGAGAGACGGCAGAGGAACGCCAACAAGGGAAGACACAAGAAATTGTTGAACAGCAGTTACAGGCAGCGTTGAAAGGAGTTATGATTCCTTCCGGAGCGCAACTTTTTATTGCCTATGAACCTCGATGGGCGATTGGAACCGGAGTTGTGGCAACGCCGGAGGATGCGGTTGCGGTGCATCGAGAGATTCGCCAGCAGATTTCTACCCTCATTCCTTCTTTGCGAGCCGAGAATCTTCATGTGCTGTACGGAGGAAGTGTGGACGGATCCAATGCGTATGCGTTTTTACGAGAAAAAGAAGTGGACGGCGTATTGGTGGGAGGAGCGAGTGTCAAATTAACCCAGATGCAAGAAGTTCTCTCTGCGGCTATGGAAGCCATGGAGGGCGCCGCGCATCAATAAATCACTTATGTTTTGGTGGATCGCAGGAATCGGTTTTTGTGCGATGGGGGTCGGCATGATCGGATGGATTTTTTTTGGAAAAATAAAAACGCTGCGGCTTATGGATGTGAGCACGATTCCGGAGGAAAAAGGACGGAAGACAAAAGAGCGTTTATTGTTGCAACGATTCACCCGGCTTCAATCGAGTAAAGTGGGAGGAGTGATACGGGTCGCTCATACCGTGGGGAAAGATGTGAGTCGAACCGGACGTCGTTTGGTACAGCGTTTGTACAGTTTGGAACAGTATTATCAAAAACTTCGCAAAGAAGCGGAAGACGGAGGAGAGGGCATGAGTGAAGAAACGGCAAAACGTCTCATGGAGGAAGCGGAGGAATTGATCAAACAAGAAGAATACATTCCCGCGGAAAAAAAATATATTGAGATCATCAGTCATCACCCCAAGCATATGAAAGCGTATGAGGGATTGGGGCATTTGTATCTGCGCAACAAGCAGGTTGGGCAGGCACGCGAGACGTTTCAGTTTGCCGAGCGCTTGAATGAAAAGGACGCAAGTGTGCAGATGAGTTTGTCCGAGCTTGAACTGGCCGAAGATCGTCCGCAAGTCGCGCTCGCTCACGTCCGTCGCGCGGTGGATATTCGTCCGCGCAATCCCCGTTACCTCGATGCCTATATTGAAACCGCTTTTTTGGTCAAGTCTTTGGAAGATGTAAAAAAAGGAATGAGTCAGATGAAAGAGGTGAATCCGCAAAATCAAAAGATTCAAGAATGGGAAGAAAAATTGAAGGAATGGGAGGGGCCAAAGGAAGAGGGATAACCGCGTTGACGTGTGCCCCGGGCTTCGTCTAGAATAGGGACACATTTGTTGCCGTTGTAGCTCAGTCGGTAGAGCACATCCATGGTAAGGATGAGGTCATCGGTTCGATCCCGATCAACGGCTCCAGTCAAAACCCTCGGCATTGCCGGGGGTTTTGACTGAAAGAAGATCTAGCTCTAAGCCTGAAGGTATCGCAAAAAATATGTTTGAAGACATTAAATCTAAAGTTGATTATCGAATCCTGATTCATTATAAGAATGAAATTTTAAAGATAGGCACTATTATTGTTGACACATATCAAGGCGATATATATTACATACCGTCACAGACAATAAAAATCATAGATAGCAGTTATGGTGGTGATATTGAACATTTTTCTTTTCATAGGTCAGGAGTCGTTTCGGTGAAATTTAAGGATCGAGAAAGAGAAGAGTCAATGTCTAGGAAAAATATCCAAAGTATTGGTTATCAGCTTATGATGGAAGATAATGTATTTGATGTAGCTTCATTACCTAAACATGGAAAAGAAGTTGATCCTCTCGATGTCATGTTTGATGATATAAATGAAGATGCTATTCAATTTCGTTTTTCAATTATTTCTGGTAGGTTGATCATTGAACCAGATTCTCTAACAGGGGTAACAGTGAGTGAAAGAACCGTACAAACCGATGATAGTTTGTTGTCAGTAAAAGATATGTGTCTTGGCTGGCATTCAGGAAACGCAGATAAGCTGATGCAATACGCATTGCATCGATGTGCCCGACCAGAAGGGAAGAGCAATATTATAAAGCGTACGATTCACATTCCGGCCGAACAAGGAATAACTCTGCCCAATGAACATATGAAAAATCAAATAACCTATAATGACTTTGAAAAAGTAGATGTTCGTGTCGGAACCATTATCGCCGTTGAAGAGTTTCCGGAAGCACGAAAGCCGGCCTACAAGTTGACGATAGATTTCGGCGACGAAGTCGGGATAAAACATTCATCCGCACAAGTGACAAAACACTATGCCGAGGATACGCTTGTTGGGCGACAGGTGATTGGTGTCGTGAATTTTCCATCGAAACAAATTGGGCCGTTTGTCTCCGAGACGCTCACACTCGGTCTGGCTGATGAAAATGGTGACATTGTTCTCCTCACCCCGACAACGAAAGTGCCAAATGGAGGAAAAATGTTTTAGAGCCCAACGTTTGTTTGGTTGTATAGATCATTATGACCGATCTCACCGTCAAAAAAATTTTGGAAAGAAATCACATAGACGCTTCTCTGTCGGAGAGCGTCTATCCTTCAGGTCAGATCAACACGGTGTATCGCGTGGGAGAAAAGTATGCCCTGAAGATTGAAAAAGAACTGGATGTGGTTGCCCACCAACCCGAGCTTATGCGCCTTGCCTTTGAAGCGGGAGCAAAAGTTCCCGAGGTCCTTGATGCCGGTTCCCTGGATGATGTGGATTATTTGCTGATGCGTCAGATGCCCGGACGGCGAGTGGCCGAAGATTGGTTTGATTTTAGCGAGGAGCAGAAAGGATCATTCATGGAGCAATTGGCAGACGAGCTCAAGAAACTTCACGGCATTTCTTTTTCCCAGTATGCCATTCCGCGCCCGCAGGAATTTTTATCGTGGAAAGAGGCCTTGCATGTCTACACGGATTTTGGCGGGATCGATCCGGAAAAGCTGGATGAAAGAACTCGGACAAACTTTGATCACATCAAGAATTTTTATCAGGCGCATGAAATTATTCTGGAACAATCCGATCCTCCGGTTCTCGTTCACAATGATATTCATTTTGAAAATATTCTTCATCAGGACGGGATCTTGACCGGGCTTTTAGATTTTGATTTTGCACGACAGGCGCCCAAGGAGTATGAACTGTGGCATATCATCGATTTTTTCTGTTATCCGAAATACTACGTGGAGGAGCCGCTGGAGGAGAGGTGGAAGTCTTTTGTTTTGACGAACGAATTGTCATTACTCTGTCGTGCTTATCCGGAATTATTTTCGTCACCTGACATGTTGATACGTCAAAGACTCTATCTGACGGAAGATCTCGTGAGCACGCTTCGCGATGGGGCAACAGACAAGTTTAATCAAAAAATGGAAACGTATTTTTACAGCGACCGGTTGGAAAAAGTTCTCCGCGCATCCGTCAACACCCGTTAATCATCTCACAAAAAAACAGCAGGGGAATTCTGCTGTTTTCTGATACGCGCGTTTAGAGATCTTGCGCATCTATCCGTCTTTGAAGATAAGGAGGGAAGTGTCCTTTGTAACGTTCTTGTACTTCGGGTAATTGCCCAAAGGGCGTAATCGGCGGTGACTTCTTCTCCAGGCGCAATATCTCTCCTGGCAGAAATCGTTACCTCATCATCCATCCACGTATTGGGGTCGCAAGAATGATTCATGAGATCAGAACCGATCAGTTTCGTGTCAGGCGACCCGGCGATATAAAGATCATCATCAATCTGGCAAGCGGTTTGATCATTGGTCGCTCCATCCAAAACGTGTTGGGTGGTAAAAACCCGGCCGCCCCAACGCACCAATACTTCTCCTTTTGCAATCGGTGCCACAGCAAAAACACCGTGACCATGAAGAGGAGATGATCGTGTGGTGATTTTTTTACTTTCCCAAGATTCCGGAAGGTAGGTCTGCATAAGAACTCATTGTGGATTACTTTATTTTTTCAGCTTACATTCGCTACGATTCAACCTGTTATTTTTGCCAATAACTTTTTGTCTTATCTCCGGCAACCACCCCTCACCCCTCCTTGGAAAGGAGGGGGATCGAGCGAATCCTCCCCCTTTCCAAGGGGGAGATAGAGGGGGTTGCCGAGGTTGAAGAAGAGAAACTTACTACGGGTTCTAATGGTCACAATCATAACGGTAAAAGTGATAATTTCAAAGGGGAGACGTTGACTTTTTTCTGAAAAAGCCGTACGGTCTTCCGTCGCTTTTACCCATTTTTTTACGGAAGACACATGCGATGTCCGTTCTTTCCAGTTTTCTTTTTTTCTCCTTTTCCCTGTGAGGTGTTTTGTGCGCATTTTTTCTCTCTTCTTTCTTCTTTTTTTCATGGGTTGTGCGCCGGTTCCCGAAGATCCTCCTTGCAATTTGGCACAAACCTACGAGGTGTTGGCCAAGGATTTCGAGCAAGTGGCAGATTTCAAACGTCTTTGCGGTCACTTGGTAGGGTCATCGGAGTTTAAGATGTGCCAGAGATTTCCATTCACCAATTATACGGGAAAAGATTGCTCGAATGTGGAAAGTCAACATCAACAGGTAAAACTGTATTTGGAGCAATTTGGAAAGCCCCTTCGTAACGCTTGCGCGCAAGATGAAGATTGTCAGTCCTGGGCTCGCGAAGCCAAGAGATGTGACGATCAGCCCATCTTGCCGAGCATTCCACCGCTTGCGGTTCCTTCCGAGCCGGCACCTGCCACGGAAGAACCCAAACAGGGTATCTAATCAAAGCATCCCACGACTGGGTGCTTTTTTTGACCTTATTTTAAAATAAGGTCAAAATCCCCCGAAGCTTTAGCGAAGGGGGATTCCGTCTGTAATAGGGGTCAGGTCTGACTTTCGACTTTTTATCAGAAAGTCGAAAGTCAGACCTGACCCCAACTGGTGTAAGTGATAGGATTGACGTGCAGCCTCTTTTTTGGTAGATTTTTTATCCTTTGTTCTTTTCACGGAGGTCACATCATGCGGTTTCACTTTCTTCTTCCTGACGGAACTCCCACCAATGCGTGGAGTCTCTTGCAACTGTGGAAGGTATTGAAGATCAGTAAGATTGAACGCAAACAAGGTGTCTGGGTATGGGTGGGTGATCGACTTCCGCCTCCGGATCCCAAGTTCGTTCATCTTCATACGATTGAAGAAGCCAAGTCATGGCTCCTTTCTTCGCAAGAGCCCATTGAGATTCTCTGTTTCAATCAGGATGTGAGAGGCACCGGGGACGAAGGGTGTCTTGATTTGATCGCCTGGATGGAAACCGTATTGGGTTTGCAACACCATCGGTATGATCGTTGGCCCATGCATGTGGCGATTTTGTCGAGAGGGGATACCCGTATCCCCGTTGATATTCTCCGATATGACCGCGATGTTCGTGTTCACGTTCTTCCAAAACATATGGAGGCTGGTAATGCCTGACGCTGTTTATTCGCCAGAATATCTCAACCTGCTGGCCGCCTTTGCTCTTCTCCAGATGGAATGGAAGGATAAGGAAATGCCTTACACCATTCCTCTCGAAGTGGCGGAGGAATTTTTACACTTCTGCAGTCCGACCCAAAATGCCGCCGTTCTCCTGGAGTTTTGGTTCCAATCTCATTGGATTTTCCAGGTTTCTCTCCGGAGATGGCAGCTGACGGGAAAAGGACTGGCCACTCTGATTGAGCAGGGAGCGAAGTTGCCGATTGACGAAAACGGAGTCGTCGACTGGATTCGCACCTACACGCCTCGATAAGCACCCAAACGCGGGTGCTTTTTTTTCCGTAACAATGCCGTCCTGTTGACACTCTTTCCTATTCCCTAGACAATACAGAAAGCTTATGCGAAAACTGTTTTTCTTTTTTCTGGGTATTTTTTTTCTGGGAACAAGCGTGTTCCCTTCTTTTGCGCACGCTGAAGCCGCTTCTTCCGTTGAGATTCCCACGGTAAATGTTTACTTTTTTTATGGGGAGGGGTGTCCGCATTGCGCCAAAGAGGAACCGTTTTTACAGGCGGCGGAAGATCAATATTCTTTTGTAAAAGTTCATGCGCTTGAGGTGTGGTATAACGCGGACAATCAAAAGCTCTTGCAAAAAGCCGGAGACGTGTTGGGAGTGACGAGGGGCGGAGGAGTCCCTTTTACCGTCGTGGGAGATCAGTATGTGAGCGGCTATTATAATGATGAAACAACCGGGCAAAATATCTTAAGATTGATTGCTTCTTGTGCCTCGCAAACATGTGAGGATCCTCTTGCAGAATTTATTGGTGTGTCGACAGGCCCCACGGTTGTTGTTAATGCTGTGGGAGGAGCTCCTGACACAACACAACCATCGGATACAAATCTTCCTTCTTCCAATGAAGGGCAGACATCATTAAGTGCTGACGTGGAAATGCATTTACCACTTTTGGGAACCGTCCATTCTTCCTCTTTTTCTCTTCCCGCATTAACGGTGATTATCGGTTCGCTCGATGGATTCAATCCTTGCGCCATGTGGACGCTTATCTTTTTGATCAGTCTTTTGGTCAACATGCAAGACAAAAAGCGCATGTGGATTTTGGGGAGTGCGTTTGTGTTTGCTTCCGGGCTCGTCTATTTTCTTTTTCTTTCCGCTTGGCTCAATGTTTTTTTATTTATTGGGATGATTGTGTGGGTGCGCTTGTTGATTGGAGCGGTTGCACTCGTAAGCGGGGGATACAACTTGCGAGAGTACATGAATAATAAAGATGCCACTTGCAAGGTGACCGCGCACGAAGATCGTAAAAAGATTTTTGATCGCCTGCGCGCGGCGGTGCATCATCAAAAGTTTTGGATGGCTTTGATCGGGATTATTTTATTGGCTTTTGCCGTCAATCTTGTGGAACTTGTGTGTTCCGCCGGCCTGCCTGCGGTTTATACCCAAGTGTTGGCGCTTAGTGATCTTCCGACGTGGCAATATTACGGCTATCTTTTGCTTTATCTTTTCTTTTTCCTCCTTGATGATCTTATTGTCTTTTTTGTCTCGATGATCACCCTTCAGGTTACGGGGATCACCTCAAAATATTCCCGTTTCTCCTATCTGGTCGGCGGTATCTTAATGCTTGTTCTCGGCGCTCTCCTCATCCTACGTCCGGAGCTGCTCATGTTTGGGTAATGTTTTTATAACTAGATTTTTCCCTGCGGTCTTGCCGCAGGGTACCTTGTAGGGAAAGTTTGAAAACCGCAGGTTTTCAAGATAAAGTACATGCATGACCCTGAAGCGAGAACACCATTGTGTACATCAATCTCAT